>ENA-UOJO01004079-UOJO01004079.1-human-gut-metagenome-genome-assembly--contig:-P57-NODE-4079-length-12948-cov-4.856822_pt1 | contig 12948 bp, 10 predicted proteins | sample MGYA00242351_ERZ723898 | MGnify/ENA metagenome assembly ERZ723898 | reverse complement strand
GCATCATCTCTTCGGTCCGCATCGAGGAATCTTTCAGGGTCCAAAGTTTACTCAATTCATAGGGTTCGCTCAGAATATCCGCGACAAGTTCACAAATCGACACATCCGGGTTGCCGATAAAATACTTAGAAGGGATAAATCCGGGATTCCGATAATTCTTCCGGTATTCATTCTGAATTTCTCTCAAACGGGGATTCAACATTTCCAGTTCGTCCTCAGCCAGTTCGTGAATGATATATTCCCCGACAGTAACCGAATAAGGCATCCCGTCACGCTCTTCTTCGTAAAGCTCCTGTCCTCCGAAGAGCAACAAATAACGCACCAACACCATTTCTTCGGTGTCGCAAGGCGTCACCTGAACAGTCTTGGCCGGAGTCAGAGTCACCCGAGGGGGCTGTTGAGTGGGCGATTTATAGGGCAAAGGGGTCGGATCGCCGACTTTTTCTTTCCGGATACGGGCGATCTCATTGTAAAGGAGCTATTCTTCCACCTTCATTTGGTTCGCAGTCTCCTGAACATATACCGAACGGGTGATCGTATCGGGAATCAACGAAATACTCCTGACGATATCTGTAATCAACTTCGCTCTTTCTATCGGATCACTACCCGCTTGTGTCAACAATAATTTTGTCTTGAAATGAATAAAATCCGTTTCATGCCCGGAGATATACTCCAACACTTCTTCGGCAGTATGCGCCTGCGCATAGGAATCGGGGTCCTCGCCGTCGGGCAAGGACACGACACGGACATTCAATCCCTCTTCGAGTACCAGGTCGATCCCGCGTAGAGACGCTTTTATTCCCGCAGCATCACCGTCATAGATGATCGTTACATTCGGGGTCAAACGGCGGATCAGACGGATTTGTTCGATCGTCAGAGAAGTACCCGAAGAAGCCACGGTATTTTCTATCCCCTTTTGGTGAAAAGAGATCACATCGAGATATCCCTCTACCAAATAACAACGATTGTGCTGTACAATACTTTTCTTGGCAAAATAGATCCCGTACAGCGTACGGCTCTTGTGGTAAATCTCAGACTCCGGAGAGTTGAGGTATTTGGCACTTTTCTTATCGTTGGTCATAATCCGGCCACCGAAAGCAATGATCTTACCGGCCAAATCACGAATCGGGAACATCACCCTGGCACGGAAACGATCGAACAGTCCGCGTTCCGATTCTATGGTCAGTCCCGTTTTTACCAAAAACTCTTTTTTATATCCTTTTTCTAAAGCTGCTTTCGTGAAACCGTCCCAAGCTTCGGGACAATACCCCAGACCGAATTTCTCGATCGTCCGATCATCCAATCCCCGACGACGAAAATACCCCAACCCCACCGATTTCCCTTCATCGGTATGCAACAATTGCTGTACGAAAAATTCTTCGGCATAATTGGTCACGATCAGCATACTTTCCCGCTCGCTCTTCTCTTGCTTTTCGTGTTCCGAAAGCTCTTTTTCTTCGATGATAATATTATATTTAGCCGCCAGCCAACGCAGAGCCTCGACATAAGACAATTGTTCGTGTTCCATAATGAAATTCACCGCATTCCCGCCTTTCCCGCATCCGAAGCATTTATAAATACCCTTCGACGGGGAGACCGTAAAAGAACCTGTTTTTTCATTATGAAAAGGACAACAGCCCACATAATTCACCCCTCTCTTCTTCAGACTTACAAAGTCGGAAATCACTTCGTAAATATCTGCAGCATCGAAAATCTTCTGTATCGTCGCTTGATCAATCATAGTACAAAGGTAAGAGGTAAAAAGGAAAAAGATAAAAGGTAAAAGGTAAAAAGTAAAAGGTTTTTTCTATTTATTATATTTCACAGTATTTTAACTACATTACAATCACGCTTTGGCACAATATTTGTACTTTTGCGTCCCATGAAAACGATATATATTCAAAACGTTTTCATGTGCAAATTTAATTTTATCATGACAGAAAGCGAATTTAATCGGGCAAGAGAAGAACTATTAGAAAATATTTCTGAGTTATTTTTAAAATATGGCTTAAGAAGTACTTCAATGGACGATATCTGTTCGCATCTCAAGATCTCGAAAAAAACTTTATACCAATATTTCAGTAATAAAGACGATCTTGTCGAACAGATCATGATGCACCGTAGAAATAATTACCGTACACAGAAGGATATCGAAGAACTGAAACAACATAATTCTGTAGAGATCATGTTGACGATCAGAGACCATATCATCCGGAGCTTCAACAGCAGGATGCCGGCGAATTTATTCGATTTAAAGAAATACCATCCGGATGTTTATCAACGAGTAAATAACAAAGATCAGATTTTTATCCAAAATTTATTTAACGAAGTGATCGACAAAGGGATACGGGATGGTTATTTCCGGTCTGATATCAATCGTGAGATCCAGGTCTACCTGTTTGTAAAGCAAATGTCTCTCATCGGTGAGCCGGAAATGATCAGTGAATTGAAATATCCGATTTCTACGATCGTCTCTACGATTGTAGAAAATATTATCCGCAGTTTCGCGACTCCCCAAGGGATGCATGAATTGGAACATTTACTTTATAATAAACCTCATGAAAAAACAACTAAGCCATGAAAAAGAACAGATCTAACTTTCCCAGGAGAGCTATGCTGTTTAGCTGAATTTCGGGATATAAACGTGTATAATCAAAATCAAAAATCTAATAATTAAAGAGAATGAAAAGAGGAGTATTAATCATTTTTGTTGCGATTCTCATTCCGTGTTTGCTGCAAGCCCAGACCACACCGAATGATCCCCAGCGTCTGACGCTAGAACAAGCGGTAAATTTTGCCGTAGAGCACAACAAAGAACTACAGGCATCCCAAATGAATATCGAATTGAGAAATAAAATGGTGACAGAAGCCATTTCTCAAGGTTTGCCTCAAATCAACGGCGATCTGAACTATAGCACCAATTTCAGATATAAGATGAGTTTCCCTGGATCGGAATCGTCTACCGTACTGAAAGACCAGTCGAGCGTCGGGGTTACCGTTAACCAACTGCTATTCAGTGGTGAATGGATATTGGGAATACAAACCAGTAAGATTGCTAAACTGATTGCTTCTCAGCAAGTGGATGTAACCGAATTGGATATTAAAGAAACGGTTTATAATTCGTATTATACCATCCTGGTGAGCGAACGCCTGATGGAAATCGTAAAGCAGAACCTGGAAAATATGAGCCAGATACAGCGTCATACCGAAAATATGCTGGCAGCAGGTACTGCCGAGCCGACAGACGTCGATCAGATCCGCATCACTGTCGGACAGTTGAAAAACAGCCTTCTGGCTATGCAACGGACAGTAGACGTAAACTATAATTTATTGCGCCTGCAACTGGGTTTACAAGCCGGGACTCCGATCACCCTGGCCGATCAACTGGATAATTTTCTGGAAGTCGGTAATTTCCTGAAACTGGCCGGCCAGGAATTCGATATCAACCAGAATGCCCAATACAAACTGATGGAGACCCAGGAGGAATTACAAAAGAAAATGGTAGGATTGAAAAAATGGGCTTATTCACCGACGATCTCTGCAAACTACGGTTACACCTATAAAATCCTGAAACCTAGCTTGGATTTCAGTCCGAAACATTCAGCTACCATTACGATGAGTATTCCTATTTTTTCAGGTCTGCAACGTAAAGCGCAGCTCGATCAGGAGAAAATCACGCTGGAACAAACCACGCTGAACAAGAGTTTATTGGCGGATCAATTGAACTTACAGGAAGAGCAATATAAATTCGCCCTGAAAAATGCTTTGGAAGATTATAACCTGCAAAGTGAGAATATTCAGGTTGCCCGGAAAGTGCTGGAAAATTACCAGTATAAATACAATGCCGGAGCCGTATCCAGTTTAGATCTGACCCAGGCCAACAATAATTACCTGACCGCAGAAAACAACTATACTTCGGCTTGTTTAACATTATTACAGGCACAAACTCAACTGGAGAAACTGTATAACGAGCTAAAATAATCAGGAGTGAATAGTCGGAAAGCGATCTTTTAGCTCTGTAATTGAAAAAGAAACAAATTAAATATTGAAAACAATGATAAAGAACGTAATTTTATCTACCCTCGCGATTGCTGTATTAGCCGGTTGTTCAGGAAAGAAAGATTCTGACAAAGATACCAGCGTAGTTGAAGCTATCCCGGTGAAAGTTCAAAAACTGGAAAAAGAAACCAGTGCCCGTACCCTGGACTACACAGCAAATTTACAGGCAGACGAGCAAGTGTATTATGCACCTGCAGCTACCGGACGTATTGAAAAAATCTATGTAGAAGTTGGGGACCGGATTAAAAAAGGACAATTATTAGTCGAAATGGACCGGACGAATCTGCAACAAGCCGAAGTCCAGTTAAAAAATCTGGAAACCGAATACAACCGGGCTAAAATGCTGAATGAAACTCAGAGTATCAGTAAGCAAGCCTACGATGCTGCAGTGACCCAATATGAGGTAGCTAAATCGAACGTAGACTTCCTGAAAGAAAATACCCGGATGTTGGCTCCTTTCAACGGAGTAGTGACCGGAAAATATTTCGAAAACGGAGAAGTATATACAGGAGCTGCTTTCGGTGGTGCTTCCAAACCATCGATCATTGCAATTGAAAAAATCAATCCCCTGAAAGCCTACGTAAATCTTTCGGAACAATATTTCTTATCGGTAAAGAAAGGCACGAAAGTAGAATTGAAAAGTAGCCTTTACCCCGACCGGATATTCGAACGACAGGTAAGGATCGTTTATCCGACGATCGATCCGGCTTCGAGAACTTTCACCGTTGAAGTGAAGATTCCGAACGATGACGAAGCATTACGTCCCGGTATGTACGGAACCATCAATTTCTTTATCGGAAATACCGAAACCGTTGTTGTTCCTGCTATCGCTGTGTTGAAACTTCAGGGTGCGAATGACCGCTACGTATTCATCAACAAAGACGGTAAAGCCAAAAGAGTATCCGTGAATTTAGGGAAGCGTTTTGAAGATAAGATCGAATTGATCAGCGACGAAATCCAGGAAGGAGACGAATTGATCGTTGTCGGTCAGGGACGTGTTATCGACGGTTCACCCATTACTATCACTCAATAAGATAAATACATCAAATAAATAGTAAGAATATGAGTATATACAATACAGCGGTCAACAAGCCTATTTCCACATTAATGGTATTTATCGCCATTATGGTATTAGGTGTTGCCTCTTATATACAGTTGCCGGTGGACCAATACCCTAAGATGGACCCGCCCTACCTCACAGTGATGGCAACTTATCCGGGAGCGAATGCTTCGGATATTGAGGAAAATGTAACCAAAATCCTGGAAGATCAATTGAACTCCGTAGATAATCTGAAAGAGATGACCTCTACGTCCTATGACAACTTAGGAGTAATCTCTCTGGAGTTCGAATGGGAAGCCAATCTGGACGAAGCATCCAACGACGTACGTGACGCTGTCGATAAAGCAATGCAAAATTTGCCGGACGATATCGACCGACCGACCATTATGCGTTTCAACACGTCTATGATGCCGATCCTGATTTATGCCGTCACGGCCGACCAATCTTATCCCGGTATAGACAAGATTCTGGATGACAAACTGATCACCCGTTTGAACCGGGTAGACGGTGTAGCTTCTGTGATCGTTGCCGGAGCACCGGAACGTGTGGTTTATGTCGATTTAGACCCGAATAAACTGGATGCTTACAACCTGACTCTCGAACAGATCGGTAACAAAATTCTGGCAGAGAACAAGGATGTTTCTTCCGGTAATGTGAAAATGGGGCTGATGGACTATGCTTTGCGTATAGAGGGTGAATTCGAGGAAAGCGACCAGATCAAAAATATCGTACTCGGTACTCAAAACAATAAAACCATCTATTTGCATGATGTTGCTGTCGTGCGGGATACGATCAAAGACATCACACTGGAACAAACGATCAACCGGGGACGCGGCGGTGTACTGATGATCACCAAACAAACCGACGCCAATGCCGTTGCCGTAGCTAAAGAAGCGAAAAAGCAACTGGAATTGGCAATGAAAGAATTGCCTTCGGACATCAACTTCCAAATCATTTCGGATAACTCGGACTTTATCGTAAAGTCGATCAACAACCTGCAGGAAACATTGATGTACGCTTCGATCTTTGTGGTATTGGTCGTATTTCTGTTCTTAGGACGATGGAGGGCCACCTTTATCATTGCTCTGACCATCCCGATCTCACTGATTGTCGCCTTCATCTATTTGTTTGCAACGGGTGAGTCTCTGAACGTAATTTCACTGTCCTCCCTCTCTATTGCAATCGGTATGGTGGTAGACGATGCCATCGTAGTGTTGGAAAACGTAACGAAACATATCGACCGGGGAAGCCGGCCACGTGAAGCAGCCAAATACGGAACGAATGAAGTATGGTTGTCTGTAATCGTCACCACACTGGTAACCGTAGCTGTGTTCTTCCCGCTGACCCTGGTAACCGGAATGACCGGAATCTTGTTCAAACAGTTGGGATGGATCGTTTGTATCACCGTATGTACCTCGACACTGACGGCTATTTCTCTGACTCCTATGCTTTGTTCACAATTAATGCGGATACAGGAAAAGACCAGTAACAGCAAGTTCAGCTTTTACAATTTCGTATCCCGGCAATTGGATAGGCTGGATTCAGGTTATGAAAGACTGATCCGTTGGGTACTGCATCATAAAACATTCGTCATTTGTTTCATGACTGCCATCTTCCTGGGGTCTTGCAGCCTTACGCGTTTTATCAAAACCGACTTTATGCCGCAGAACGACCAGAGCAATATGACTGTATATGCAAAAATGCAATCCGGTCAACGGGTAGAAGAGACGAAAAGAGTCGCTTTACAGATCGACTCAATGATCCGGGCAGATATACCGGAAATTACGATCATCAACTTGTCGTACGGTAGTGAAGAAGAAGCTTCCTTCGCTTCTATGATGAACAGTACCGGTAACAATATCCTGAATATGCGTTTACGTACCGTAGATATTAAAGACCGTGAACGGAGTATTTTCGTCATTGCCGACCAGGTTCGTTCTATCTTGAAGAGTTTCCCGGATGTACTGCAATATACAGTCAGTACCTCATCCAGCGGTGGTTCTATGGGTAGCAACTCTGTCGATATCGAAATTATGGGTCACGATTTCAACACAACCACCCGTTTGGCTCAGGATATCGCAGTGAAAGCCCGTCAGATCCCGGGAGCCGAAGATATCAAAATCAGCCGGGACGACGATAAAGCCGAACTCCAGATTGCTTTAGATCAGGATAAACTGGCTCGTCATGGTTTGACCACTTCAGAAGTCGGTTCTTATGTCCGTAACCGGATCTACGGTTTCCGTAACAGTAAATTCAAAGAAGACGGAGAAGAATACGACATCATCGTCCGCCTGGATGAGAAATACCGTTCTTCTCTGACGGAGATCGAAAATATCCTGATCATAGACGGCCACGGCGAAAAAATACGTCTGAAAGAATTGGGTGAAATCAAAGAGTACTTCTCACCGCCAAATATCGAGCGTAAAAGCAAACAGCGTATCCTGAAAGTGTCTATCACTCCGGCAGCTGGCGTAGCTTTAGGAGATATCGCACAGGCATCACAACAGATTATCGACAATCTGGAAGATGTACCTCAGGATGTCAGTCTTTACATCGGTGGTAACTACGAAGACCAGCAGGAATCCTTCAGTTCTTTGATCTGGCTGTTACTGTTGTCCCTGATGTTGGTATACATTGTGATGGCCGCTCAGTTCGAATCTTTCAAGATGCCGTTCATTATCATGTTGGCCATTCCGTTTGCATTCACAGGAGTAATTCTGGCCCTGTTGCTCACGAACACCACCTTGAGTATCGTGGCTGCCTTGGGTGCTATTATGTTGGTCGGTATCGTGACGAAGAACGGTATTGTGTTGATCGACTTTATCAACCTGATGCGTGAAAGAGGTATTCGCTTGTACGATGCTATTGCACAAGCTTGTCGTTCCCGTCTGCGTCCGGTATTGATGACCTCTTTGACTACGATTCTGGGTATGGTACCGATGGCGATCAGTGCAGGTGAAGGTTCCGAAACCTGGCGGCCAATGGGTATCGCAGTAATCGGTGGTATGGTTTTCTCCACCATCATTACGATGATCATCGTCCCGGCCGTATACGCTGCTATGGACAAAAGCGGTAGCCGTGACAAGAAAAAGGCACTGGCCAAAGAATTTAAATTTATGAAAGACTTCGATCCTGAAAAAGATCTACCCAAAAAGTAATCGATAATGCAGATTTACAGTTTCAGACCGATATTAAAGTCTGAAATTGTAAATCAAAAATCAAAATCAAATATGAAGAAAGCAGTATTCATAACATACAACCAAGCCCTGACAGAGCGAGTAGCTTTTCTCCTCGATCAATTACAGATCAAAGGATTTACGCAATGGCCTCTGGTTAACGGAGCAGGAACAGAAACCGGAGAACCTCGTATGGGATCTCATACCTGGCCGGAAATGAACTCCGCCACCATTACCATCGTCGAAGAAGAAATGGTGCCCCTGATTCTGAAATACGTCAAAGCGTTGGATGAAGTAAACAAAGAAAACGGTATCCGGGCTTTTGTCTGGGATATTACCGATATGTATTAATCCGAAAACTCAATAGGGTCTGCGCAAAGCAACTGCACAGACCCTATTCAAAAATTCTCTTCCTTAACCACAACCGACAATCTGCCTAAGTGGTGGTGAGATAGTTTCAACTTTCTTTCAGCGGTTTAAAGCCGCGTCCCAGAATTTCTTTCGAATCGATTACGTTGATAAAAGCTTCGGGGTCGATTTCTGCAATCCGATGCCGTAAAATCATCATTTCACGGCGTGTGAGGATAGTGTAGATCATATTGCGGCTTTCTCCCCGATACATACCGACAGCCGGCAATAAGGTAGCTCCCCGGTTAATATCCTTGATAATGACATCCTTCACCGGATCTAACTTATCAGTGACAATCATCAGGGTCTTATGTACAGCAGCACCGTCGATTACCAGATCGATCACTTTTCCTTCGATAAATACGATAATCCAGGAATACATCGGTAAACGCCAGTCACCGAAAGCAACAACCGTCGACAACGTAATGGTACAGTCGACAATAATCACCAAAGTTCCAAGCGATATGTGGGTATATTTATTCAAAATCATAGAAATGATATCGGATCCTCCGGAAGTTGCCCGTGCCTTAAAGATCATACCGATCCCGATACCATAAACAATTCCTCCGAAAATAGCGGACAACAACTGTTCGTTCAGTAACGTACGATCCGTAATACCGGGCTCCAACAAGGCATCATAGCCGTATAAATAGTGGATGAGACGCATAAATGCCGGAATAGCGAACGTACAGATAATGGTTTTTACCCCGAACATACATCCCAAAAAGTAAATTCCCAACAAGAGTAAAGGAACGTCCATACACAGGGCTGCAATTTCAGTCTCCCACCCCCACAAATGGTGAAATACCATAGACAATCCGTAAGTTCCTCCGGGAGCAAACCCATAAGGCTCAGCAAACATCACCGCCCCCAGGGCAAAAACAAAACATCCGCCCAACAACCAGGCATAGGTTATAAAAAAATCTTTAGAGAGAAATTTCTCTTTCGTAACAAATCCCATATTGACTTTAGATTTATGATTTTGATTTATGATTTAACGCTGCCAAAATTACGAATTGTTTTCGGCATTTTCTTGGCATAAAATATTTTCAACATGTTTTGTTTATATCTGTATATCAATCTATTAAACAACAAGACACAGGCATATTTATACAAGAAAGAGCATATTTATACAAAAACAGGAAATCGCATTGAAAACGATTGAAGCCCTATACGGCAATAACAGGATAAGGTGAGTAATCGTAAAGTTGTATTTTCCCTTTCAAGAGGGATTCAGGAACATCGATCAGCCGTTGATTGCTACTTCCCCTGAAAAGCAAATCGGTATCCCGCAAATGCTGATTAAAACGTCCATCTACCAAAACATCGATATAAGGCAAGATTTGTGCCAACCGGGCAGACCGGCACACCTCTTCGTAGCGATAACCGGTATAACACCAAATATTCTTTTTGCTTTTGTTTTTAATCAACTTAGCCAATTCAGTAAATGCTTCGACTTGCTCCAAAGGGTCTCCCCCACTAAAAGTAATATTTGAAAAAGGATCGGTCAGCAAGCGTTCGGCCACCTCTTCTACTCCGACCGCATGCCCATGCTCACGTTCCCAGGATTGGGGATTATGACAACCGGGGCAATGATGCCGGCATCCTGCCGCATAGAGAGAGGTCCGGAATCCCGGACCATCTACCACGGTATCTTCGATAATATCCAATAAAAACAGGTTCATCGCTAAACTAATTATGTCTGACCCGATCATTCAATTCAGCCAGTTTCGCCTGATTCCAGCGATTTGTCGTACCGACCAGATATCCGGTAATCCGTTGCAGGCGATCGATATGATGTCCTCCGCAATTGGGGCATTCTTCCAAACCGTCGGTCGCGTCTTCATGTCCACAATCCATACAGCGGTTACGGTTGTGATTGACAGAACAATACCCCATATTATAGCGGTCCATCATGTCTACCACCGACATAATCGCATCCGGATTGTGGGTTGCATCTCCATCGATCTCTACATAGAAGATATGCCCTCCGCGAGTCAGATCATGGTAAGGAGCTTCTATTTCTGCTTTATGCCGGGCACTGCATCGATAATAGACAGGCACATGATTCGAGTTCGTGTAATATTCCCGGTCGGTCACTCCCGGGATGATTCCGAAACTCTTTTTATCCTTCTGAGTGAATCTCCCGCTCAATCCTTCGGCAGGAGTAGCCAATACACTATAATTGTGCTGCCAGCGCTCCGAAAATTCATTCGCTTTATCCCGGAAACGGGTTATAATTCGGATCCCTAACTGCTGTGCAGCCGGATCTTCTGCATGGTGCTTACCTGTCAACGCGACCAAACATTCGGCCAAACCGATAAAACCGATCCCCAGTGTCCCTTGATTTATAACACTCTCTATCGTATCTTCAGGTTTCAACTTCTCCGCTCCTACCCACAGAGAACTCATTAAGAGAGGGAATTGCTTTGCCCGGGCAGTTTTCTGAAACTCAAACCGACGATGTAATTGCAAAGCCGTCAACTCAAGGAGTTCGTCCAATTTCGAGAAAAATGTCCGGATTCTTTCTTCCCGTTCGGAAATATCCATACATTCGATAGCCAGACGTACAATGTTTATCGTCGAGAAAGAAAGATTTCCCCTACCGATGGAAGTCTTCTCTCCGAAGCGGTTTTCAAAAACCCGGGTCCGGCATCCCATGGTAGCCGTCTCATAGCGAAAACGCTCCGGATCGTCGGCTTTCCACAATTCATGCCGGTTAAAAGTAGCGTCCAGGTTGATGAAGTTGGGAAAAAAACGCCGGGCACTGACTTTACAAGCAAAAACATATAAGTCGTAATTGGGATCCTGAGGTAAATAATTCACGCCCCGTTTCTTTTTCCAGATCTGAATCGGAAAGATAGCCGTACCTCCGCTTCCCACTCCCCGATAGGTAGAGGTCAGCATTTCCCGAATAATACAACGGCCTTCGGCAGAAGTATCCGTACCGTAATTGACAGAACTGAAAACAACCTGATTGCCTCCCCGGCTATGAATGGTATTCATATTATGGATAAAAGCCTCCATAGACTGATGTACACGACTTACCGTCCGGTTGATCGCATGTTGTAAAACCCGCTCATCCCCGCTCAAACCGTCCAGCTCAATCCGGACATAATCTTTGATGGGAAAATGGTACAGGTGTTTGTAATCTTCGCCGGTAATCTCTTCCAATACTTTCACCTCTTCGATAAAACTATTCCGCACATAAGGTGCCAGATAAAAATCAAAAGCCGGAATCGCCTGTCCGCCATGCATTTCATTCTGAGCCGTCTCGAGCGAAATGCAACCGAGGATGCTAGCCGTCTCGATCCGTTTTGCCGGACGGGATTCACCATGACCGACATAGAATCCGTTTTTCAGGATCTTATCCAAGGGATGCTGTACGCAGGTGAGACTTTTGGTCGGATAATAATCTTTATCGTGTATGTGCAGATATCCTTGCCGAACGGCATTTTTTACTTCTTCTACCAACAAATAATCGTCGACAAACGGCTTTGTCGTTTCACTGGAAAATTTCATCATCATCCCGGCAGGCGTATCCGCATTCATATTGGCATTTTCCCGGGTCACCTCATTCGATTTCGTCTCTATGATTTCCAAAAAAATATCCCGGGTTTTCGCTTTACGGGCCACACTACGCTGATTCCGGTAAGCAATATATAATTGAGCCACATCTTTACGGCGGCTCTTCATCAATTCGATTTCCACACAATTTTGAATATCTTCGACACTCATCTGCTCCTGTCCCCGGCAAGCGATACGATCGGCAATTTCATGTGCCAATTGCATATCTTCTCCTTTATCGGTATGCAGCATCGCTCTTCTCACTGCAGCAACGATTTTCTCCTCATTAAAGCCAACTACACGGCCATCTCTTTTCAATACAGTCTGAATCATTATTTTACTTTTTAATCATAAACCGATAACTCATAAGGCAAGGAGAGGACAAAAAAAAGACAAGCGAATCCTTCTTTCCGGCCTTTCCTCGAAAGCCTCAGAAAACAATAATTACGGCAGGTCTTCTGACTTACTCCCGGTTTAAACAACCTTCCCGCCAATAACGGCAGTGGTTCTTCTCGGGTTTAAACCGCTCTACGGAGCTTACAGCAGCGGGACTGTCCGGGATTCTCACCCGATTCCCTTTTCATCTCATCCCTACGCTAGGATAAGAACCGAAATCAAGACAAAAATAGAAAGTTTTTTACGAAGAGAAAAATATTTTCAGAAACTTTTCTGACATTT
>ENA-UOJO01004063-UOJO01004063.1-human-gut-metagenome-genome-assembly--contig:-P57-NODE-4063-length-12993-cov-10.279796_pt1 | contig 12993 bp, 9 predicted proteins | sample MGYA00242351_ERZ723898 | MGnify/ENA metagenome assembly ERZ723898 | reverse complement strand
GGATTCTTGGTAAGGAATCCGCAGCACACCGGCCATTCATGTATGCGGCAAGTGCCGCCGATCAGTGCGGCAGTGCGCGCTACTTGGTGATCGTGTTGTACGTGGGCATGTTCGTGTAATCGAACTGCACGTTCTTCACGTTCTGTGCAGACACGGCGGCGAAACGTTTGACCGGGAATACTGGGGTAATACGCAACTTCATCGCTCCTCTTCCTCGAATGAAACTATGTTCCATTGGTATGAGCCAGCCACGTACGGTATTCGTGTCTGGCCTGCCACACAATGATGCAGCCGTATATACGGGCACAGCATTGCGCGGCAGTTCATTGTATGGAAGACATGCAAACTCAATGTTTCCTTGTCCAAATAAAAAAACGAGCGCGGCTGATGTGCGGCACCGGTCCAAAAACTCATGTCCGCCAGCGCAACGCGACTACGTACCTTATGCTGGTCTGCGCGTAAAATAGAATGGTTGCGATATTGGGTTATTCACGGAGGAATGGATGCGACGCTGGCTGATCAATGTAGCCAAAAATGAGACGATTCTCATCGTCGCCGCAATACTCGCCCTGATTTCGTGTTTCATTGTGCCGCCGGACGCCGATTACAAAAGCTACATTCACGCCAGCACCATCAGCCAGCTCATCTGCCTGATGATTGTGGTGTGCGGATTCCAGCGTATCGGCGTGTTCCGCATCATCGGTTCGCGATTGCTGGAGAAGGTCAGCACCATGCGCGGACTGGTCATTACGCTTGTCGCTTTGACGTTCTTTTCCGCGATGTTCATCACCAATGACGTTGCGCTGGTCACGTTTGTGCCGTTCGCGGTGGCCGTGCTCATCATGGCTGGGCAAGAGGATAAGACCATCCTCGTGGTCACGCTGATGACCATTGGCGCGAACGTGGGCAGTATGCTCACCCCGATCGGCAACGCGCACAACCTGTATCTCAAAGCCCTGACCGGCATGCCGACCATGGAATTCCTCGGCATCATGGCACCGTATTCCGGCACGGCGGCCGTGTTGCTGGTCATCGTGATTTCCGTGGTGTTTGGCGGCAAACCGGTCGGCGACCTGGGCGACCTCGAAACCGGCGTGCTGGCTCCCGAGCGCAACAAACACCAGCCCGACGAGATTCGTATCACCGGCTACGGCGCCGGTTATGGCGGCTGGCGCACCATCGTCTACTCGCTGCTGTTCATCGTCTGCCTACTGGCCGTCTCCGACGTGATTCCCCTGTGGGTGATGTGCGTGATCGTGGTCGTCGTGTTCCTGTTCACCGATCGGCGCGTATTCAAATACGTGGATTGGGGACTGCCGCTCACCTTCTGCATGTTCTTCATCTTCATCGGCAACATGAAACGCGTGCCCGAGTTCTACCAGCTGGCGCGCTCGCTGGTCGGCGGCCATCCGCTGGAAGTGGCGGTGGCGTCCAGCCAGGTCATCAGCAATGTGCCCACCACGATTCTGCTTTCCGGCTTCTGTGACCAATGGCGCGATCTGATCATTGGCACCAATTTGGGCGGCATGGGTACGCTCATCGCCTCGATGGCCTCGCTTATTTCTTACAAGAACGTCGTGCGCCAGTACCCACACAAGAAAGGCCGGTATCTGGCCGTCTACTCCGCCGTCAACGTTCTGTTTTTGGCCGTATTGCTGACCTTGAGCTGGATCATCGAGCCGAGTTTCTGAGCCCAGCCATCTCCACCCCGCTGACGGGGGCTGCCGGCGAAGCCGACTGGGGGTCTACCGCGCGTATACGGTGGGGGAGCCGGTCAGTCGGCTCATGGCCGACTGCGGGATGTCGTGGATGCGGCCGATGGTGGCATCCAGCGTGGATACGCCGTCTGTGTTGGCTGTGTTGGATTCAGAGGTGATGCTGGATACGCCGACTGCGGACGATGATACGGACGCAACCATCGGCTGACGATAGGCGTTGGAGTTGCGGGCCAGCCGGGCGAGCGCAGGGCGCTGCCTGCGGAACAGATTGATAAACATACCGCATACTCCTTCATCGTTGGCCGGCGGTCTTCTGGCCGCCGTGGTTTCCATCCTGCCCTCCCGTGCTTGTATTCGCTATGGGGGATAGCCCCTATTATTCCCTGAATCTGCACGATTCCCCCTCATCCTTGAGGGTGATTCTAACGGCAAAGGCATCGGCCTAATGGCCGATGCCAATCAGCGCGAAACCACCAGCGTGACGCTGTACGGCTTGATCTTCATCGCCAGCAATGAAGACGGCGACGGCAATGTGTAAGCCCGACGTTCCGGCACAATCGCCCCCGAAGCCTCGCCGCGGTATCCGATAGTGGTCTTCGCCGTCGGATTGGCGCTTAACGTCGTCACCTCCAAACGCACCGGTCGCGATGGCGAGGCGCCCAGCCCGGCCAGTCCGCGCGCGATTTCCAACGTCACATCCACCGGGGAATCGGAGATATTGACGATTTTGATGTAACGGCAGGCGTCATCCCTGTCATGCCCGGTGGCGCTGACATACAGATGTTTGGCGGGGCGTGACGCGGTCTGCTCGATGGACACGGCATACGTCGTGTCGCCCAGATGCGTGGAAAACAGCCGCTCCACCTCATAATTCACCGTGGGGTTCACATGCGCCGGATTGAATTCGATAAGATTCTGCGCCCACCCCTTAGCCGGAATATGCGCGAGCAGCGGCGCATAGGAGGTCATGCGCACCACGTCGGAATTGCGCTCGCAGCCGGTCAGGAACGCGGCCTCGCCGAGTGCCGACTTCCACGTGTTCGCGCCTTGTTCGGTCTGTGGTTGGCCGGCAAAATAGCCGTTGGCTGAATATTCGCCGAAATAGACGCCGGCGCCACAACGCGGGTAAGCGTCGAATCGTGACGCCTGGGATGCAAACCATTCGGGGGAGTGGTAGGAATGCTCGTCGACGATAATCGCGTCACCGGTGGCGGAATCATGTGCCCCGGAATCGGTTGCGGCCAACGCTCGCGCATGGTCCCAGCTGCGCTTCATCGCCGGCTGGAAGGGGAACAGTCCGGCGCTCATCACACACAGCATATCCGGGTATCGTTCATGAATGGCCTCGCTGATCATGTCAAACTTGGCCACGTAGTCAGCCCCGAAGTTTTCGTTGCCCACGCCGATCATGTCCAAGCCGAACGGCTCAGGATGGCCCATATCACGCCGGACCGCGGCCCACGAGCTGGACTCCGGATCGCCATTCGCGAATTCGATGAGGTCCAGGTAGTCCTGAATCACATTGTTGCGGAAGGTGGCCGAATTGATATCCATGTGGCGCGGATCTCGGCCGGGCGACTGGCATGCGATGCCGGCGAACAGAGTAGGCAGCGGCTTGGCCTTGAGGTCCTCGCACAGGCAGAAATATTCGTAGAAACCGATCTGATAGCTCTGCGAATAGCTGGAACCATCCGGCATCTTGAACGACCACATCGAATACTGTTGGCGTCGCGCGGCCAGAGAGCCGACGGTATCCTTCCAGCGATACTCATTGCCGGGCGTCACACCTTCGACGATGCAGCCGCCGGGGAATCGCAGAAACGCTGGATGCAACGCCTGAATGGTCTCCACCAAATCGCGGCGCAGCTTGCCGTAACGCCATTTCGGGTCGCCCGCGCCCCAATAGTCCGCATCCATGAACTGCACCAGATCCAGATCGAACGTGGTGCGTTCGCCGGCGTCAATGGTGATACGCAGCTTGCCGTAATCGGTGTTCAGTCCGGTTACGTCGGCGTTGAACCGGTACCAGCCGTCACGGCCGATGACGATGGCACCATCCGACGAATCCGGACTGATCGAAACGCCGGAATCCTGCGCATCGGCCCCATCGTCCTGCCTCAGACCGGTCTCTTCCGTATCGTCAAGCGGATCGGAGTCCACGATATACGACAATCGAGTGATACTGGTGAGCGGCAGGCCGTACCTATCGACCACGCCGACGGACAGCTCGGCCCGCCCATGAACCGGACGTACCGCGAGACTGACGGAATAGGTGTGGTCGGCGACGATGGAGAACGCGGGCTCGCCCCCGTTGTCGCCGCCTCCGTTATAGCCGAGGTTTTCCAGATATGCAGGGCCGGTTTCGGAAGGAACATCGGACGTGATGCGAGCGTATCGGCTATGTGCGTGAATTGGCGGGGCGGGGCAGTCGGTGGTCACCCGCTGGCCGTGAATCCCGCGTATCTCACTGCCAAGGCTGGCGGCGGAACAGTTGATGAAATCCCAGAAACGCAGGGAATCAGCCTGCGTACGCCACCGTTCGGCACCGGCCATACGCCACGTGTGATGGTCGAGATAAACGCCGTCAAAACTGTAGTTGTTCACCATGTTGGCGTTCAGCCCGCCATCCGCACCATGGTTGATGTCCTCGAAGAACACGCCGTACAGTCGCCCGCTTGTGTGATGGGTGGGGCTTCCCACGCTAATCCGCACCATGGTTTCGATTGTAGAGGGAATGGAGCGGAAAGGTAAACGGAAGAGTTCGCTCACCGTTCATGTTGCGGTCAATCCAAGTCGACTGTTCGCCGGTATACAGCCGGTAACCTCGAAACAGGAATGGAAAATACGGACGACTAGGAGCGCGGCTGTGCAATCCTCGGTGGGAATACGTGAGCGCATCGACCACGTGTATCCGTCGCTGCGTCCGGCGGAGCGCGCCGTGGCCCAGTATATTCGGAATCATATCGAGGAGGCGGCCGACCTGACCGTCGGTCAGATGGCCGACATCGCCCACGTCAGCCAGCCGACGGTGATTCGGTTCGCCCGCAAGCTCGGCTTCGGCGGTTACCGTGAACTGCGGTACGTGTTGCGCAACCCGGCCGCCGAACACAAAGTGACCTTCAATCCGCTGGCCGGATTCGATCTGAATCCGTGGGATGGCAAAGATGAGATTCCCGGTAAAGCGGCCGATGGCGCGAAGGCGCTGATCGACGAGCTGCACAGTGCGTTGGACCCCAAGGCCTATCGCAAGGCGGTCGCCCTACTCGCCGAATCGGAGTTCATCGACATTTTCGGCGTGGAGAATTCGTTGACACCGGCGATGGATCTGTTCACCAAGCTCGGCTACCTGGGACTGACATGCCGTCTCAATACCGACGCTTACCTGCAGCAGATCGGTGCCGGGCACCTGCCCCACGGCGCTGTGGCCGTCGCCTTCTCCCATTCGGGCAGTTCGGCGGATACGGTCAAAGCGTTGCGATTGGCGAAGTCGCATGGCGCGAAAACCATCGCCATAACCAATGCCATCGGCGCGCCGCTGGCCAGCTGGGCCGACGTGACGTTGCTGACGGGTCGTGACTCGCACACGATCTATGGCAATGCGATTTTCTCGCGCGTGGCCGATACCGCGCTCGTGGACATGCTGTACATGGGCGTGATTCTGTCCGACTACGGCCGTTTCTCCACCGCGCTCGACGAATCCGGTCGCATGATTCGCGACCGCGTATTCGAGAACTGAGCTGCTGCTTTATCGCGCCTTGGGCCGTATTGCTCTGGTCGTTGCTGCTTGGGTTGTTGACGATTTGGTCGTTGTCGCCCTGGTCGCTACCGTCCTGAGGCATGTGCCAGCGAATACGTAGTGGACTTGGCGTGCGTATGACGTTCGATCTTGCCGCTCAACTCCAGCTGGTCCAAGAGCTGCGTCATCTGATCCTTGTTCAGGCCAAGCGCTTTCTGCATGGTTTTACGGCTGAGCTTCACACCGCGGAACGCGAGGAAATTGAGCGTGAACTGTTCCAACGTTTGAGGCGACGGTTCCAGCGTTGCCGTATCAAGCGGGCGGGTACTGGCCTGATCGTCACCGTCCGGGCGTTCGCCGAATCCACTGCCGAGAATCAGCGTCTGCAGTGGCGCGCAGCCGATGATGCGTGCGCCGGCCAAAGCATCTGCGGCGTTATCCGTCATGCGCTGAATCGTGGGGAATGAGTACATTTTGGCATGCTGTGCTTCGTCAGTGGTGCTGGGCGCGGCGGAAGCATCGGCATCGGTCCGATGCGAGGACGCGGCCTCGGCCGATACAGGGATAGGCAGTACCATTGCCACCGAAGTGGGGCCCACGCGCAGTTGCGGACTGACCGCGCTCTGCGCGTAGGCGTCCATAATGCGTTGAATGCCGGTACCGCAGTTCTCGCAGAGGCCCAAATCGGCGAACAATTCAGCCAAACGCGGGGTGCGTGGCTGGCATACGCCGTTGAGTAGATCGTTGATTTCCAAACCATCGGTCAGGCCGCCGAGCGACACGATTTCCAAGCGGGAATCGAAGATATTGATTAGTGTGGGGCCGGAGTACGTGTAATCGCGATGTTCCAGTGCGTTGACCAATGCTTCGCGCAGGGCTATGGCCGGGTATTGGCCGGATTCGTTGATGCCGTTCAGCAGGGCGCTGGCTTGGTCGAGCTGGCGCAGCACCGAGCCGGTGAATGTGTGACGTTCGCGAATGGCGTTTTTGCCATTGCCCTCGAAAATGGTGGCCTTGATAACGAACGGGCATTGGTTGGACAGCAGGGTGGCAAGCGACGATTCGGTGGTGCTGGTGAAGGTGTTGTTGGTGCCGGTGTTGGTGATGCTGCCGGCGGGGACATTACCGGCATCGGCAGAGACGGATGCAGCCATGTTGGTCACAACCGGGCTTTCCCAATCCTTGCCTTCACTGGCAAAACGACCCTGTGCGTATGTGAAAGTGAGCTCACCGCTATCGCCTGCGACGGTCTGGCCCGATGCGGCGTGATCTACGTTGCTCTCCGTTGTCCCCATATCGCCGATGGTACCGGTGCAAGCCGACGTTACGCCGAGGTGTTTTACACCCCTACGGCTAGACTTACACGAGTTTGGCCCCGTAGCTCAGCTGGATAGAGCATGTGACTTCTAATCTCAAGGTCGACGGTTCGAGCCCGTCCGGGGTCACGATGTAATAAGCCCTTGGTCCCTCATCGTTTGTGAGGGGCAGGGGCTTTTGAATATTATGCCGGTCTGGGTCCGTCTGGAGCCTGAACTGTCGACCTTGAGATTAGAAGTCACATGCTCATCACCACCATCCGGGAACACCCTTAAGGGGTGCGTCTCCTGCATAACGGCTATACTCTGACTTGAGATGTGCTGGATAATAACCAGCTATCGCGCGTCCGCCAATGGCGACGAACGAGGGAAGAAGGCCCGTGCCACGAGCAATCATCGAGGTAAGAAACCTACGCAAGGAATACCCCGTCGAGGATGAGACGGTGGTGGCGCTTGACCGTGTCAATCTCAGTATCCCGCAAGGCCAGATCTGCTGCATTTTCGGCGAATCCGGCTCCGGCAAATCCACGCTGCTCAACCAGTTGGCCGGCATGGAAAAACCGACGCGCGGCGGCGTGCGCATCGGCGGTGTGCCCGTCAGCAGGCTCGACGAGCGTGAGCTGGCGGCCTTCCGCCAAAAGCATCTCGGATTCGTGTTCCAGTCGTACAACCTGTTGCCCAACCTGACCGCGCTGGAAAACGTGGCGATGCCGTTGATGTTCCGCGGAGTGCCCAAGGAGCAACGCGAGCGCGCGGCGCGTGGCGTACTCAAACGAGTCGGGCTCGGCCATCGTCTCAGCCATTACCCGCGCCAGATGTCGGGCGGCCAACAGCAGCGCGTCGGCATCGCCCGGGCGTTTGTGACCAAGCCCGAGGTGGTGTTCGCCGATGAGCCGACCGGCAACCTTGACTCCAAAACCAAAACCGAGGTCATGACGATGATCTGCGCATTCGCCCATGACTTCAACCAGACCATCGTGCTGGTCACACACGATCCGCAGATGGCCTCATACGCCGACCGCATCGTCACCTTGCTCGATGGCCGCATCACCAGCGATCGGCTCAACACCGACCTTTCCCGCCCAACTGTTCCGTCCACGCCGTCCGCCCAAAGAACCCAAGGAGTTGACCGATGAAGCACCTCTCCCACCGCACCATCGCCATCATCGTCGCGTTGCTCTCCACGCTGTCACTGGCACTTGCCGTCATCTCCCTTCCGCACCAGGCGTACGCAGTCGACGGCACAGACGGCACAAGCGGCACGAACAGTACGTCTCAGGGAAGCGACGGCGATTCCGCGCCAATCGCCGGCCCGGTGCCGAACATCATCGTCACCAACTTCACCTATGGCGGCGATTCCGTGGCCGCCGGCGCCGATTTCAACCTCGACTTCACCTTCCAGAACATGGGTCAGGTGGCGGTGACGAACATGGTCATCACCGTGGACGGCGGCGAGAGCTTCGCCATCGCGGGAGGCACGAACACGTTCTACGTCGACGCGCTGTGGGGCGGTTACGCCATGACGCAAAGCGTGCCGATGCAGGCGCTCGCCTCCGCGAAAAGCGGTGCCCAGCCCGTGACCGTGAACTTCCGATACGAGTATGTGGACGCCAGCGCCCGCTCCTCAAGCCAGTCCGATGTCAAGATTTCCGTGCCGATCAGTCAGCCTGACCGGTTCGAAATCAGTGATCCCGTAGTGCCCGACCAGGTGATCGCCGGTCAGGAAAACACGGTCACGATGGAATATGTGAACAAGGGCAAAGGCGATATCGCCAACGTCGAGGCCACGATGGAGGGCGAAGGTTTCGATGCCACGATGAAAACCCAGTACGTGGGCAATGTGGCTTCCGGCGCCACCGGCACGATTGGTTACGCCTTTACGCCGCACGCGTCAGGCGAGCTGAAGACCACGCTCAAAGTCACGTACGAGGATTCCGACGGGCAGACCAAAACCAAGGAATTCCCGCTCGCCATACCCGTAACCGATATGCAGCCGGTGGATGATTCCGACATGGCCGATCCGAACATGGACCAGAGCGCCAATCAGGGATTGCCGGTGCTGGTGTATGTGGTCATCGTCGTGATCGCCGTGGTCATTATCGTGGTGATTGTGCTGCTCGTGCGTCGCCGGCGCAAGCAGAAGGCCAAGAAGAACGATATTGATGAGGACTGGGATGATTGGTCCGAAGGCAAGGATGATAAGACCGATACCGACGTGACGGATGGTGCTGCGGCAGACACCGCTCCTATTGCACCAGCCTCACCAGCCTCACCGGCCGGCCCGTCCCACAAGGCCTGAAAGGCCCGACCATGCGATTCGGCGACATACTGCGGCTTTGCAGACAAAACCTATGGCGGCGTAAATCCCGTACGATTCTGACCGTGCTGGGCGTTATCGTCGGCTGCTGCTCGATTGTGCTCATGGTCTCTTTGGGCCAGGGCATTAACGAGCAGAACGAGAAGATGCTCAAATCGATGGGCGATCTGTCCATCGTCACCGTGTACACCAACGGTTATGCCGGTCCGATGGGCGGTGGCGGTTCGTCCGAGATGGGCGATACCAAGCTCGACGACAAGGCCGTGGAATCCTTCCGCGCGATGAGCGGCGTATCCGGCGTGACGCCGATGATGAACTTCCCTTATAACGTGACGGCCAGAGCCGGCGCGGGCGGCCGTTACATCTATGATTACGTGCAGATCATGGGCATCGACATGACCCAGTTCGACCAGATGGGCTACAAGCTCGTCGGTGGCGAGAAGCCGGTCAAAAAGGATCAGGTGCTTGCCGGCGAATGGTTCGCCTATGGTTTCATGGACACCCTGAAGAACGGCGAACAACGCACCAGCACACGCGGCGGTCAGTATTCCTCATGCACGTTTGACCAGACCACCGGCCAGTGCGAGGAAGACCAGGACGAGGATCCGTTCTTCGATCCGCTCGCCACGCAAATCAGTCTGACCACCGGCACCAATTATCAGGGCGACCAGTACACCATGAACATGTACGGCGGCGGTGGCGGCGGCACAGGCGGCGCGGGCGGCGGTGGCGGCGCAAGCGGCAGCGCCGCGGGTCAGTCGGAAAACGTCACCCTCGATGTGCGGGCTTCCGGCATTGTGGCGGGCGACTACAACAAGGGCTATGCCACCTCCGACGGTCTGGTCATGGATTTGCAGGCGTTGAAGGAACTGGCCGCCAAAGTCGATCCAGCCGCCGCCAAAAAAGCCACCGCCTATGATCAAGTGCTGGTCAAGGCCGCCGACCTCAAGTCCGTGCCCGAAGTCGAATCACAGATCAAAGCGTTGGGCTACGAGACCTCCTCCTATGAAGACATGCGTAAGTCGTTGGAAGAACAGTCGCGCGCGATTCAGCTGATTCTGGGCGGTATCGGTGCGGTTTCGCTGTTGGTTGCGGCCATCGGCATCGCCAACACAATGGTTATGTCCGTAACCGAGCGCACGCGCGAGATCGGCATTATGAAGGCGCTTGGCTGCTACGTTCGTGACATTCGCGTCATGTTTCTTGCGGAGGCCGGCGCGATCGGATTCTTCGGCGGATTGATCGGCTGCGTGCTGAGCGGACTGATATCGCTGGGCATCAACGTTGTCGGCGCGTTGTATGCGGGCGGCATGAGCGGCGGCATGTCTGGCGGTATGGTCAGCGGTGCCGGCGGGGGCTCCGGCGACGGTACCGGTGGCGGAACATCTATCTGGACCATACTCTGGCAGGCGATAGTTGGTGGCGAGAATGTGACCCGTTATTCGGTGATTCCGTGGTGGCTGTTCCTGTTCGCCGTGCTGTTTTCCACGCTGATCGGCTTGCTATTCGGCTTCGGCCCGGCCAATAAAGCCGTTAAAATCCCGGCCCTAGACGCCATCAAAAACAACGAGTGATCGCCTCTGTCACCTGCTCCACCGTTAGTCCATAACGTTCGTTCAGTTCGCCCAGCGACACGCGGTCGGTAAATTCCTTGGCTGCGCCGAAGTTCAGCACACGAGGATTACGGCTGCCGTCCGAGACATGATGATTCGCATAGTATGCGGTCACTTTCTCGCCCCAGCCGCCTTCAAGCTGCCCGTCTTCAAGGGTGATGACCTGCTGGTGGCCATCACGCAACGACTCCAGTACGTCTGAATCCAGCGACGTGCACTGGCGCGGGTCGATAACCGTTGCCGTGATGCCATAATCGTCAGACAATGCGGCGGCCGTCTGCTCCGCCAACGGATACGCATTGCCCAGTCCGATGATCGCGACTTGCGAGCCCGTCTGATTGACCCGCCAATCCAGCATGTGACGCGCACCGGCATGCTGAGCCGTTACGCTAACGGTCCCGCGGACTGTTGCGGCAGATATGCCCCCGCTGGCGGAGCTGGCGGAGGCTGGCAGCGAAGCTGACTGGGGGCGGTCAGCAATCTGCCCACCCGTCACCGGCAGCAGCGTCGCATCCCGTTCCGCCGCCAGAATCGCCTCGCCCGGCACCCGAATCACCGCCGGACCAGCAGGGGCGTCCGCCGAACCGGCCGGCGCGGTAGCCCATGCCAAATCAGCCAGATAGTCGCGAGCCGAAGTCGGCACCAGCATCGTAACCCCTGGAATATTGGAGAACATCGTCACGTCATATGCGCCGGAATGCGTATTGTCCGAACCGGACAAGCCGCCCAGAAAATCAAGTACCGTGACCCGCGAACGGTTCAGGCTCATCTCCTGGAAGAACTGGTCGTACGCGCGCTGGAAGAAGGACGCCGTGGTGGCCACCACCGGCGTGCCACCCGCCCGTGCGATGCCGGCAGCGTACGCCACGGCATGCGATTCGGTGATGCCCGTGTCCACGTAATGTGCGCCCGCGCGCTCTCGGAACTCATGGGTGATGCCGTTCGAGCCCGGCGTGGCGGGGGAGATGACCACCAGCCCCGGTTCGTCGGCGAACCGGGACTCGAGGGCCGCCATCGCCATCTTGCCGTAACGCTTGCGCGGATCGTCCGGCTTGCCGATTGCGGCATCCGGATTCTGCCAATGCGAGGCCTCGCACTGGCCTTCATGTGGTTCATGGTCGGACAGGTTGCAGTGATCCGAATGCCACGGTTCGCTGTGGTTCACGTTATCGGTGGGGTGCACGCCGGTGGGGGAGTCGAGTGAGACCGGTAAGGTCGAGGCGTTTTGTTGATTGGCGTGAGTCTCCTCACTGTCATATCCCGCGCCCTTCAACGTATGAATATGGACCACCACCGGATGATCGATGCCGCGCACCTCTTCGAAGGCCGAGACCAGCGCGGCGACGTCGTTGCCGGATTCCACGTACCGGTAATCCAGGCCGAACGCGTTGAACAGGTTCGGCTGGGCGGTGCCGCCGGATGCGCGCAGACGGGCGAGCGGGCCGTACATGCCGCCGAAATCGCCGGCGATCGACATCTCGTTGTCGTTGAACACGATGATGAGGTTGCCGCCTTGCTCGGCCGCGTTGTTCAGCCCCTCGAACGCCACGCCAGAACTGAGCGAACCGTCCCCGATCACGGCGACCACATTGCCGATGCCGCTGCCCGGCCCCTCCATGTCGCGGGTTTTCGCCAGGCCGCAGGCCAAGGAGATCGAAGTGCCGGTGTGCCCGAGCACGAACTGGTCGTGTTCGCTTTCGTCGGGGTTGGTGAAGCCGGTCACCTCGCCGAAACGGTTCGGATCCATATACGCGCCGGCCCGTCCTGTAAGCATCTTATGGACGTAGCTTTGGTGGGACACGTCGAACACGATGCGGTCGCACGGCGAGTCGAAGACGCGATGCAGGGCCACCGTGGCCTCCACCATGCCCAGATTGGAGCCGATATGACCGCCGTGCCGATGGCCGTACGCCAACAGCGTGGCGCGAATCTCGCGGCACAGTTCGGCGAGCTCGTCGGGGGCAAGGGCCTTGACATCGGCCGGGCTGGCAATGCGGCTCAGCAGATGGGAGTCGTCGCCATGGGAAGGGGTAATGCTCGGGGGGATGTCGTGAAGGCGCGCGGTCCCCTCGGCGGCACCGGAGACGGCGAAGGAATCGCTTGAATCAAATCCGTTTCCTGACGCGTTGCGCATACCCTCGAATCTCCCTTCGCTAGTCTTTCCGAAGTTGAATGCTAACGCCCGGCATTGTCCGAGGTCCACATGACGAAGCAATGCCCCCAACATCTCCGTAAATGGGCCCGATGTCTATTTAGAAGTGCAACACCCTTGTTGGTCCTGTAATTCTAACAG
>ENA-UOJO01004062-UOJO01004062.1-human-gut-metagenome-genome-assembly--contig:-P57-NODE-4062-length-12998-cov-4.642664_pt1 | contig 12998 bp, 10 predicted proteins | sample MGYA00242351_ERZ723898 | MGnify/ENA metagenome assembly ERZ723898 | reverse complement strand
TCCGCTCTTTTGGAGGTACTTCGGCCAACGTGGAGCCGCAGCGCGAACCGCGCATCATCCCTAAGGAAGTTCATGGGATTGATCCGGAACTTGTCGCCTGGCAGGCCAAACGCTGCTGTGAAGCGCTGCAGCGGCGCGGTTACCGCGCCTACATTGTGGGCGGAGCAGTGCGTGACTTGCTTCTCGGCGTGGCGCCGAAAGACTTTGATGTGGCCACCGATGCCACCCCGGAAGAAGTTAAACGTGCGCAAAAGCGCGCCATTATCATCGGCCGACGCTTTCGTCTCGTGCATGTGATTTTCGGGCAGGAAATCATTGAGTGCTCGACCTTTCGAGCGCTCGAAGGCGCCGGGGTGCGCAAAGACAGCAGCGGCAGAGTGATTTCCGACAACGTCTTCGGCGAAATGTGGGAGGATGCGGCTCGCCGCGACTTCACGATTAATGCGCTTTACTACGATCCTGCCACCGAAGAGATCTATGACTACCACCATGGTTTTGAGGATCTCGGCAAGAAACGGCTCCGTATGATCGGCAATCCCGAAGAACGCTACCGCGAAGATCCCGTTCGTATGATTCGCGCCGTGCGTATTTCGGCAAAACTGGGCTTTGCCATTGAACCGGCTACTGAACGTCCCATTGCTCGGATGGCAAAGCTTCTTTCAAATGTGCCTTCAGCGAGACTGGTCGATGAGGCGCTTAAGCTTCTGACCTGCGGACATGCTGTTGAATGCGTGTCGCGCTTGCGTAAGGAAGGGCTCGCCGAAGCCGTGCTGCCGACGCTCAACCGACTTTTAGCGACGCCGGACGGAGAGGCTTTCCTGATGCTCGCGCTTCGTCGTACCGACGAGCGTCTGGCCATTGGAAAGCGGATTTCACCTTTTTTCCTTTTCGCGACGCTGCTCTGGCCTCAGGTACGACTGCGCTGGCAGCATAACGAAGAGGTGCGGGGACTGCCTCGGCTGGCTGCACTCCACGACGCAGCCGTCGAAGTGCTCGAAACGGAATCTCATTCGCTCGCGATTCAGCGTCGTTTTCAGAGCGACATGCATGACCTGTGGGTTCTGCAGGCGCGTCTTGAAAGACGTACAGGCAAGTCTCCCTATTCTGTTATCAATCATCCGCGCTACTGCGCGGGCTACGATTTTCTGCTTTTGCGCGCGCAGATGGGAGAGGTGCCTGAGGCGCTTCCGGCGTGGTGGGATCATTTTGTGCAGGCCGACAGCGACGAACGCGCTGAAATGGTAAAGGCCGCCCAGATTGAAGCTCGTCAGACCGGAGAGGATGCTCGCCGCGGCCGCCGTGCCGCGCTGCAGGCCGGCAGTGATGCCCCGGCAGGTGAGGAGCGAGAACGCCGTCGACCGCGTCGTCGTCCTCGTCGTTCGCGAAGCCGTCGTCCTGTGGACCATGTCGGCAGCGGGAGTTCTGAATAATGCCTCGTGCCTGGATCAGTCTTGGTGCGAATCTCGGTCGCCCCCAAGCAACACTGACCGCTGCGGCCAAAGCACTTGAGCAGAGCGAAGGCATTGCTCATCTGAGGCTCTCGAGCTTTTACAGCACTTCCCCGGTGGATTCCTCCGGACCGGACTACGTGAATGCCGCGGCAGCAGTGGACACGAATTGTTCGCCCGAGGCACTTCTGAAGCTTTTGCAGCGCATTGAATATGCTCATGGCCGCGTTCGACCTGCGGGCGTACGCAATGCACCGCGAACGCTCGATTTGGATCTGCTCGCCTATGAGGGTGAGGTACGATCGACTGACGGACTCACGCTTCCGCATCCCCGGATGTATGAGCGGCTCTTTGTGCTGGTGCCGCTCGCTGAAATTGAACCAAACTGGCGGAGTCCTGCCGGCCTTCCCATTGCAGAACTTATCGAGCAGGTCATCCGTAAAGATTCCACTCAACACATCCGCAAAATTTCCTAACTTGTGGCATACTTTCTTTCCTCCCCGGGTGGCGGAATGGTAGACGCAGCGGATTCAAAATCCGCCGGGTAAAACCGTGCGAGTTCGAGTCTCGCCCTGGGGACCAAATGATGATCCCGAGCTGTTTTTGACGGCTCGGGATTTTTTACATTTCAAGGATTTAGATGAGAACTTTGTTTACGGGAGTTCGTATGAGTTCGCCTGCTTGCGCTCTTGGTGAGTACGCTCATGAGTCCTTTTTTGTTGATGTGTGCTTATTTCGTTCCGCGGGGTACTAAAAAAACTGGAAAGAATGCAGAACCAGACGCCCTTTGCGACCGCTGGCGCATGGCTAAGACCGACGCCCGAAGGCGGTGCAGTCAAGAGCTAAATGCCGGGAGGAATGAATTGTTGTACGTATACAACATGATTCCATATAGCTCTTTTATTTGAAGATTACCGCTCTTTGACTGACGCACAGTAAAAATCGTCGATTTTTAGTTATTGGCGGAATACGAGAAATCTCGATTTGCCGAAATAAAGTGTGTTTTCACCTATGATTGGCGGACTGTTGACGTGTCAACAGGCAAAAAATCAAACCAAAGGGACTTTCTCATGCAAATTCGCGTAATTTTTGCGGCCGTTGCTGCTGTGGCCATTCGCTGGCTGCGCCGCCGGGAATGATCGACTTCGCAATTTGAACTCTCAGCAGATTGCTGAGCAAATTGTGGATACCCAGACGAATCGTCAGGATGTCGTGGCACTGCTTGGTGAACCGAATACCACGCAGCAGGAAGCCGACGGCACCAAAGTGCTTGAATACACTTGGGTTCGTTCGCGTCCTTCGGCCAAGAACTTCATTCCGCTTAATCCGATTGATGAATTCCCGACGACCAAGAAAAGCCTGCGCGTTTGGATCGATGACAACGATCGCGTTGTGAAGCATGAATATTCAGGCGTCTTTTATGTTTACCGCAAGCCGCTGATCGGTTCGAATTCCACGCACAGCATGCGCCCGCTCACACAGGAAGAGCTCGACGGTCTTGCGGATCCGACGGAAGAAGCTGCCGCTGACAAGGAATAACTCATGCAGCGACGTACATTCATGACGGCTGCTTTGGCGACGGCAGTACTTTCGCTCGCCGGCTGTGCAGCACAGACACGGGCGGACACGGATATGCCCGCCGAAGCTTTTACGCCCGAGGGTGCCAGACGGTATTTGGCAAAGTGCCGAACCGCTCGAGAAGCCATTCAGGTTTATGGTGATCCCGAACGCACGATGAAGAGCAATACTCGCCCGTCGCAAAAGGGGTTTGTCTGGGAGTGGGTTGGCGTTCGTCCGAGTTTTCTCGCAGACAAAGATAAACGGAGCTCCTGTACGCCGACGGTAAAGCGGGAACTTCATGTCTGGTGCGGTTCTGGCGGTGAGATCGTTGATATTGAAGTCGTCGGCTTCTTCTACACGCAGGTGAAGCTGCCGGCGTTATCGCCGATTTTTGCCGAGCTTCGGGCCTTGAATGCCGATGAGCTGCAGTCGCTCAAAGTGCCCGTTGCTTCGGGTGAGGTACTCGAGGAATACAACGCTTACTACGCTCGCCAGTAGTTCGTTCGATTGCCGTATAAAGGCGAAAGCCCGAAGGTATGCACACTCCTTCGGGCTTTCGTTTGTTCGGCGATGCTTTATGCGTGCTGCGCAATCGAATTAAGGAATGCCGCGATATCGCGCATTTCATTCGCACAGACTTCATGATCTATGGGATAAGTGCGCGTTATGAGCGTGGGGTCGATTTGCGCAATGACTTCAGCACTGCGTTCAGCCATGACGGCCGGCACCACGGAGTCGAAGTCGCCGTGCGCAATGAAGATCGGCGTGCGGCGAGCTGCCGGGGCAGCTTCGGAGAAGAGCCGGCCGGCAAGCGGCAGGTAACCCGAGAGCGCACAAATGCCGCCGATGGGTCTGGCCAGCCGCAGTCCCGTAAAGAGTGAGATCGCTGCGCCTTGGGAGAAGCCGCCGAGCACAATAGTATGGCGAGGCACACCTTCCGCTTCAAGTTCGTCAATCAATTGGGCAACACGAGCGGAGGACGCACGAATGCCGAACTCATCCTCGGCATCGTCAATGTTTCGGCCGGGAATATCGTACCAGGCACGCAGCGGCGGATAGTCAGGACTGCGAGAGAGCGTGCGCATCGGAGCATTGGGGAGTACAAAGCGGCAGGCAGGACCGCCGACATGCTCGATTTCGTCGGCAAAAGGCGCAAAGTCACTGTTGTCAACCCCCATGCCGTGAAGCCAGACGCAGGTGAGGCGCGGACGAGCCCCCGAGCGCGGCATTACAGTCAGAATGTCTTTCGGCGCAAAAGCAGGCGTTTTGGGCTGCGGCTGGGGCGCAGGTTGGGGTGCAGACTGAGGCGCGGCAGCGGCTGCCGGCTTGTGTTCAGCCTTTGGCTCTGCTTTGGGAGCTGCCGCAGCGGTCTCTTTGACGGAGTCGGCTGACTGAGAGACCGTACGACGGGCGCTCTTCGGCCGGAAGGCTTTTACGACGTCTTCATTGGTTTCAATGTAAGGGCCGCCGATCAGATCAATGCAGTAGGGAACGGCAGCAAAGATGCCGTTGACGAGACTTTTTCCGGATTCGTCCTTCAGACCTTCGAGCGTTTCTGCAATCGCTTTGGGCTGGCCGGGAAGGTTGAGAATCAGTGCTGCATGATCGGGTGTTTCGCGAAGGACGCCGACTTGGCGCGAAAGAATTGCCGTCGGAACAAAGTGACCGGAAATGGCGCGCATTTGTTCTCCAAAGCCAGGCATTTCGCGGGTAGCAACCGCGAGGGTCGCTTCGGGCGTGACGTCGCGTCGAGCCGGTCCCGTGCCGCCCGTCGTCAGGATGAGGTCGCAACCGACGATGTCGACGAGTTCGCGCAGCGTCTTTTCGATGTCAAAACGCTCATCGGCAATGAGACGCTTATGGATCTTGACAGGCGTTTTGACGGCTTTGCGGCACCATGCCTCGAGCGCCGGGATGCCCTTGTCTTCATAAATGCCCTGACTCGCTCGGTCCGAGACCGAAACGAGGCCAAGGATGAGTTCGTTGTCAGCACTGCGCGGTGGCTTCATCAAAGACCTCACAAAAATAGAATTTGGAAATCAGTTTTCTTCGATTTCAATTTCTTCGGCCATCATCAGGTCGAGCGGTTCATCGAAATAGGCATAGAGCAGACGATAAAGTTCGCGAGCACTCTTTGGGGGCTTAGCTTGCTCGCGTTCACGGCGGGCGCTGCGCACGAGTTCGCGCAGCCGCCGAATATCGATGTCGGTATGTTCGTCAATAAAGTTTTTGACGGCTTCGTCGTCAGCGAGGAAGCGGTCTCTGAGCGCTTCACAGCGATGCTGGAGTGCTACCGCAGCGCGGGATTCGCCGGTTGCTCGCGCAATGGCTTCACGTACGGCGGCCGGATCCATGTCGCGCATTTTCTTGCCGATCAGCTGAAGCTGACGACGCTGAGCACCGAAATTACGCATACGGCGGTATTCGATGATTTCGTCGTAGACAGCTTCCGGGAGTCCAATCTTCTTGAGCGTTTCGTCGCCCATGCCGGTCATGACGCGGCCAAGCTCCTGGAGCTCGTTCTGCACACGCTTCAAGTGCGATTTTGATGGGCCGCGGAACTCTTCTTCTTCGTCGTCTTCAATCTGGTTGGGGCGCATAAGGACCTCGTCTTCAAGAGAACTCACAATGATAACGACATGGGACGCTGCGAACTCCGTTAGAATGCCGGCTCTTTTGTTTTTTATCCGCTTTGTGGCCAGTAAAGCCATGCAAGAACAACATCTTTCAGATTTCGATTTCGAGCTTCCGCCGGAACTCATTGCCCAGTATCCGCTGGCAGATCGCGCCGCTTCGCGGCTGCTTCATATTACCGAAGAGGTCATTGAAGACTGTACTTTTCGGGATATCGAAAAATTCCTTCGCCCCGGCGATCTCCTCATTGCCAACAATACCCGCGTGATTAAGGCGCGGCTTCTCGGCGCCAAGGCTACGGGAGGAGCTGTCGAGGCGCTCATTGAGCGCGTGACAGGTGAATTCACCGCCATCGCTATGGTTCGCGCAAGCAAGAGCCCGAAGCCGGGCTCGAAACTCTTCTTTGGCGCCCCCGGCACTGACCTCAAAGCTGAAGTCGAGGTCACGGGTCGGGCCGGTGAATTTTTTGAGCTGAAGTTTGCCGAACCTGTTCTGCAGGTGCTTGAAGCTTTCGGCCGTGTGCCGCTGCCTCCCTATATCGAACATGCGCCGGAAAAAGCCGATGAAAGCCGCTACCAGACGGTCTATGCACGTCATCCCGGTGCCGTGGCGGCGCCTACGGCAGGGCTTCACTTTACCGATGATCTCCTGAATCGTCTGAAGGCCAAGGGCGTGGATATTGAATACGTGACGCTCCATGTGGGAGCGGGCACTTTTCAGCCCGTGCGTGTCGAAAACTTGTCCGAGCACCACATGCATTCGGAGTGGTTCAGCATGCCCGAAGATGTGGCTGCCCGCATCAATGAGGCGAAGGCTCAGGGCCGCCGCGTCATTGCGGTGGGGACGACCTCACTGCGCACGCTCGAGAGCGCTGCGGATCGCATCGGCCATGTTGAGGCTGGCGCGCGCGATACCCGTTTGTTCATCATGCCGGGCTACAAGTTCCGCATCGTCGATGCGCTCGTGACAAACTTCCATCTGCCCAAATCCACTCTTGTCATGCTCGTGTCGGCATTGGTCGGCCGCGAGCGGATTCTCGAGGCGTATGCCCATGCCGTGCGTGAACATTATCGGTTCTTCAGCTACGGCGACGCCTGCTTCATTGAAAAGGCCCGCGGGGCCTGACCGCACTCCTGGAGTTAAACGCAATGGCATTCAGCTTTACGGTCAAGACGCGGTGCGGCAAAGCCCGCCGCGGTACGCTTGAACTCAACCACGGTATCGTTGAGACACCGATCTTCATGCCGGTCGGCACTTACGGCGCTGTCAAATCTATGGCGCCCTATGAGCTCAAGGAGGTCGGTGCGCAGATCATTCTCGGCAACACTTTCCATCTGTGGCTTCGCCCCGGACTCGAGGTGATCGGCGCTCACGGCGGCCTTCACGGTTTCGGCCGGTGGGATAAGCCCATCCTCACGGATTCGGGCGGATTTCAGGTTTTCAGTCTCGGTGAGCTGCGTAAGATCACCGAGGAAGGTGTTCGCTTTGCTAATCCCATCAACGGCAGCAAACTTTTCCTGACGCCTGAGATCTCGATGCAGATTCAGCACACGCTCAACAGCGACGTGACGATGGTGCTTGACGAATGTACGCCCTATAAGATCGGCGACCGTCCGGCGACAGAAGCCGAAGCCGCCGCTTCCATGCGGATGAGTCTGCGCTGGGCCAAGCGTTCGAAGGATGAATTCGACCGCTTGGAAAATCCCAATACGCTTTTTGGCATTGTGCAGGGCGGTATGTTTAACCACCTGCGTGAAGAGTCGCTCGAAGGCCTGAAGGACATCGGCTTCCACGGCTATGCGTTGGGCGGCCTGTCAGTGGGTGAACCCAAGGAAGAGATGCTGCGCATTCTCGACGAAGTCGCCTACAAGCTTCCCGAAGACCATCCGCGCTATCTGATGGGGGTGGGGACGCCAGAGGATTTGGTCGACGGCGTCTCTAGCGGCATCGATATGTTTGACTGTGTCATGCCGACCCGCAACGCGAGAAACGGCTGGCTCTTCACGCGCTTTGGCGACCTGAAGTTAAAGAACAGCCGATATCGCAATGACTTGCGGCCGCTTGATCCGTCGTGCACGTGCTACACCTGCCGCAACTTCAGCCGTGCATATCTTCATCACCTGCACAAGGTGGGGGAAATCCTCGGTGCGCGGCTCAACACGATCCATAACCTTCACTACTATTTAACACTTATGGGTGAAATTCGCGCCGCCATTGAAAACGGCACGTTTGAAGCCTGGAAAGTGCAATTTCGTACGGATCGTGCGCGCGGCATTGAATAAGACAATAAGACGTTCTCGATGTCTTAAGGTCATGCCGCTCAACGCTTCCTTATAATCACAACCTTCCAAAGTGGGTCTTGAATTCCCGAACGTTTTCTTGATCCGTTCTTATTTGATTGGAGTCTTCATGTTGTTCCCTATCAGCGATGCCCTGGCAGCGGGCGAAGCCGCTTCCGCCGGCGGGATGGAAAGCTTCCTCGTTCAGGTTGTCCCGCTCATCGTCATTTTCGTGGTGTTCTGGTTCTTCCTGATCCGTCCGCAGCAGAAGCGTCAAAAGGAGCACGCCAAGATGTGCGACGCGCTCGCCAAGGGTGATGAAGTGATGACCATGGGCGGCATCTCCGGCCGCATTGAGAGCGTTGACGAACAGTCGATGGCTCTGCAGGTCGCTTCCGTGGACGGCAAGCCCGTCGTTATCCGCATGCAGCGCTCCGCGGTGCAGATGGTTCTGCCGAAGGGCTCGGTTAAGTTCTAATTGAACGCCGTATTTCCGGTCCGGTTCACCGGTCGGAATCGGCTCTCTTGGAGGCCCGGCGCCGCTTTTTCAGTGGCATCGGGCCTGCGCTTGCTGAGGGGCCGCCTTGACGCAGCCCCTCTCATCCGCAAGTGCGGAGACCACCCTTCAAAACTGGCAATTGGAGACAGCGAACGATGAATCGCTATCCTCTCTGGAAATACATTCTGATCGGCATCGTGCTCATTATTGGGCTCGTCTATACGCTGCCGAACTTTTACGGTGAGTCGCCTGCGGTGCAGGTTACCTCCGGCAAGGCAACGGTGAAGGTCACCGAGCAGACGCTCTCGCAGGTAGAGACTGCGCTCGCGAACGCGAACCTCAAGCCCAACGGGCTCTTCTTTGAACAAGGCGCACAGCAAAATACCATCCGCGTGCGTTTTGATCCGACTCAGACTGAAGAGCAGCTTCGTGCGCGCGAAGTGATTGAGAAGACGCTCAATTCCGATCCGAAGGATCCGAGCCATATCGTGGCTTTGAATTTGGTGCCGAATACGCCTCGATGGCTTCTTTCGATCAATGCTCTGCCGATGTATCTGGGTCTTGACCTGCGCGGCGGTGTGCACTTCCTGTTGCAGGTTGACATGCGTGCGGCGCTCACCAAGCGTGCAGACGCCATTGCTGCCGATCTGCGTACGCAGCTTCGCGACAAGCGCATCCGTCACACCGGCATCAGCCGTATCGGCAACGATGTTGAAGTCAGTTTTGCGACGGCCGAAGAACGCGATCGCGCAAACGATCTCCTGCGCAACACGCAGCCTGATTTGCTGCTCACGCTGCCCGAAGCCTCCAAGGCTCCCTATGTGATCCACGCGGAGCTTTCGCAGAAGGCTATTCAGAACGTACAGAATTACGCGCTGAAGCAGAATATCTCGACGCTTCACAATCGAATCAATGAACTCGGCGTAGCCGAACCGGTTATTGCGCAGCAGGGTGCCGACCGCATCGTGGTGCAGCTCCCGGGCGTGCAGGATACGGCTAAGGCCAAGGACATTCTCGGCCGCACGGCGACGCTTGAAGTGCGCCTTGTTGACGATTCTCCCGAAGCTTTGGCTCAGCTCGCACAGGGTACGGTGCCTTTTGGTGACGAACGCTTCACTGACCGTGACGGACGTCCGATTCTGGTCAAGCGCCGCGTGATCCTTACGGGTGAAAATCTCAACGATGCGCAGCCGGGCTTTGACAGCCAGACGCAGGAACCGACCGTCAACCTTGAGCTTGACAACCGCGGTGCCCGCATCTTCCAGGAAGTCACCCGCGAAAACGTCGGTCGCCGCATGGCCATCCTGCTCTTTGAAAAGGGCAAAGGCGAGGTCGTGACAGCTCCGGTTATTCGTCAGGAAATTGGCGGCGGCCGCGTGCAGATTTCCGGTCAGATGACGACCATGGAAGCGACTGATACAGCGCTGGTGCTTCGTGCGGGTTCGCTTGCCGCACCGATGGAAATCGTTGAGGAACGCCTGATCGGCCCGAGCCTCGGTGAAGCCAACATTGAGGCGGGCTTCCGCTCAACGCTTTACGGCTTCATTGTGATTGCCGTTTTCATGGCGGTCTACTATCAGGTCTTTGGTGTGGTGAGTGCCATATCGCTGATCTGCAACGTCATGATGCTGATTGCGATTCTGTCGATGCTGCAGGCAACGCTCACGCTGCCGGGTATTGCGGCTATCGCGCTTACGCTCGGTATGGCCGTTGACTCGAATGTGCTGATTAACGAACGTGTTCGTGAAGAACTGCGCATCGGACGACAGCCTCAGACCGCTATCAGTGAGGGCTATGAACGTGCTTTTGCCACGATTCTGGACTCGAACGTAACGAGCTTGATCGCCGGTTTGGCGCTCTTGATCTTTGGTTCCGGCCCGATTCGCGGCTTTGCTGTGGTGCACTGCTTGGGCATTGGGACTTCGATTTTCACTTCCGTCATCGTTTCCCGCGCCCTGATCAACTTGATCTACGGCCGCCAGAAGAAGCTTACGAGCGTCCATATCGGCCAAATCTGGCGTCCGGACCCCGCGAAGGTTCAGGCGAAGTAAGCGAGGAGAGACAAGAAAATGGAATTCTTCCGCATTCATCGAACCATTCCGTTCATGCACTATCGCCATGTGCTGAACGCGATTTCGTTCGTCAGCTTCATCGTCGCTGTGTATTGGATTTTCACGCACGGTTTGGCGCTTTCAATCGAGTTCACTGGCGGCACTCAGCTTGAGGTTAAGTATCCGTCTGCGGCCAACACTGAACAGATCCGCGAGGATCTCGGGCAGGTTTCCAAGGAAGTGCTCGTGCAGACTTTCGGCACGGCGAGCGACGTGGTGATTCGCGTCCCGACCAAGGAAGGACAGACGTCCGGCCAGGTTGCTGCTGAAGTGATGAAGGTGCTGCAGGCGAAAACCCCTGATGTGCAGTTAAAGAGTACGGAGTTTGTCGGCCCTCAGGTGGGCGATGAGCTCGCCCGTGACGGCGGTACGGCGCTTGCCTTGGTGGTGGTAGGCATCATGATCTACTTGGCCTTCCGCTTTGAGTGGAAGTTCTCGGTAGCAGCCATCATCGCCAACCTTCACGATATTGTGATCGTGGTGGGCATCTTCTCCGTCATGCACTGGGAGTTCACGCTGCCGGTATTGGCGGCGGTGCTTGCCGTCTTGGGTTACTCGGTGAACGAGTCGGTGATTATTTTCGACCGCGTACGAGAGCACTTTCGCACGATGCGTCGTGCTGACAGCATGGAAGTTGTGAATTCGGCCATTACGGCGACGATTTCTCGTACGGTCATTACCCATACGTCCACGCTCTGCATGACGCTCTCGATGTTCTTCTTCGGCGGCCCTGCGCTTCACTACTTCTCACTTGCTCTGACGATCGGCATTTTGCTCGGCGTTTATTCCTCCGTCTTCGTGGCGGCGGCGATCGCCCTCTATCTCGGCGTCAAGCGCGAAGATCTCGTTAAGCAGCGTAAGCGAGATGAAGTTGAGGAAATGGTGCCGTAAACTATTTACATAGTTGATACGGGTATTTGCGATTAGCCCCGATGAGCGGCTTGTGTGATCATCGGGGCTTGTTTTTTTAGAATGAACGCGTGTACTGCCTGAGATGTCGGCAAGACTGTTGCAGCAGCTTAAATAATAAGGTTGGAGAGAAATATGACGGAAAGCAAGCGGCCGCGTGTAATGGTTGATATGTCGGCGACGCTTATTCATCACGGACACATTCGTCTGCTCAAGAAGGCTGCAGAGATTGGTGAAGTAGTAGCGCTTACGTCTGTTGAAGAATTAAAGAAAACCAAGGGCTATGTGCCTGAACTCAACTTTGAAGAGCGCAAAGAAATCCTTGAGGGCATTAAATATGTAAGCGAAGTGGTTTCTTGTCCTTGGCTCATTACTGAAGATTTCATGAAGTCGCAGCACTGTGACCTTCTGGTGCACGGCGCAGACAATTCCAACCATATTCCTGCGGAAAAACTGATCATCTTTCCGCGCACTGAAGGGATCAGTTCTTCAATGCTGCGTGAGCGAGTGCTCGACTCACTGATTGAGATGAATCTTGACGATCCCAAGCATTCCCGCGCTTCGGATAAAGTGGCTAGATTTTTGATTGAATCCATCAAGAAGGAATTCCGTCTGGAGTAAAGCGTGTTGAAGGATTGGCGCTGTACCAGACGACAATTAGGACTCCTGTTGGGGGCGTCCTTGACGGCCCCGGCCGTAAGGGCTGAGCGACGTTCGCTTCTGGTCTATACGGCCGTTGAACCGGAATGGCTTCCGGTTTATAAGTCGGCTTTTGAGGCCGAGCACCCCGATATTGCCATCGAATATGTGCGTGCGTCTGCAAGTCCTATTGCGGCGAGGCTCGTCGCGGAAAGAGAGCGTCCCCAGGCAGACGTTGTGCTGGGTCTCTCTGCCATTGCGATGATGGGGCTGAAGAAGGCAGGAATTCTCACACCCTATCGGCCGAAAAATGCAGCGGCACTAGACCCGCGCATGTGTGATTCGGATTTCAATTGGTTTGGCATCAATGCCTGGGGCGGCTCGATCTGCATCAATATTGATCTGATAACTCGTCTCGGCATACCTTACCCCAAAAGCTGGCTGGATCTTTTGAATCCTCAGTTTCGAGGACGCATTGTCATGCCGAGTCCTGCAGCTTCAAGTACCGGCTACATGTTTTTCCTTGGCTGGCTGCAGGGCTTTGGGGAAAAGAAGGGGTGGGACTATTGCGAGCGCCTGAACCGCAATATGCTTTTTTATACAAGTTCGGGTGCTCGTCCGGCAGCGATGACCGCACAGGGTGAAATTGCTGTTGGTCTAAGCTCTGCAGCGTTCATCAAGCCGTTTCTGCGCTACAACATACCCGTCGCTACGGTCGAACCGATTGAGGGAATTGCTTGGGATGCGGAGGCTTGCGGCCTGCCTATCGGGAGTCCTCATCCGGAGGACGCCAAGATCTTTTTGGATTTCTGCGCTTCAGAGGCTGTTGCTCGCATTGCTGCCCGTTTCAGCGGCATTGCCGCGCTGCCTGCGTTTTCTACGCCCGAAGGTCGGAATATTTCCTCGCGTTTTCTGCCGC
>ENA-UOJO01004051-UOJO01004051.1-human-gut-metagenome-genome-assembly--contig:-P57-NODE-4051-length-13025-cov-13.154742_pt1 | contig 13025 bp, 11 predicted proteins | sample MGYA00242351_ERZ723898 | MGnify/ENA metagenome assembly ERZ723898 | reverse complement strand
TTTTTATGTCCATTTATATTATATGTCTTAATGACAATATAATTATAACAAATTTAACTAATTAATTCAAGTACTTTATTAAATACTAAGTAATTCGTTTTCTTTTTCTTTAAACTTTTCTTCAACAATTTGATTATACTTATCAATTAATTTTTGAACTTGATCCATGTTTCTTTTTTCTTCATCCTCACTTACTTCACTTTTCTTAATCATATTATTGAAGTCTTGTCTAACATTTCTTAAAGCAATTTTTGCTTCTTCAGCCATTTCCTTAACTTGTTTAACATAATTTTTTCTAGTTTCTTCAGTAAGTTCTGGAATAGTTAAGAATACCACTTCACCATTATTATTTGGAGTAAGTCCAAGTTCTGCAGCATAAATAGCCTTTTCTATTTCCTTAAGTAAACTTTTATCAAACGGTTTAATCATTAATTGTCTAGCTTCAGGAACACTTATTGTACTAACTGCATTAAGTGGTGTTGGTGCCCCATAATATTCTACCATTACACCATTTAAAATATTAGGATTAGCTCTTCCTGCTCTTACAGTAGTAAATCTCATTTCCATATTCTCTATAACTTTTTCCATTCTAGTTTTTACATCACTTTCATTAAACATATTCATCTCTCCTACTAAAATAATACCATAACTTTAATTATTAATCAACATCATTTCTTGATAAAATTTCATGTGGTGTTTTCCTTATAGTTTTATATACTGGTAACAAACCAAATAAAGTATTAAACACCAATATAATAGCTAAACTAATTAAAACTACATACCAGTTTATTACTATATTTAAAACACTTATCTTAGATAATGTATACAAAATATAACTCATAACTATAAGTCCAGGAACACTACTTATTAAAGTAATACTAAGTATTTCTCCCATAAACATCTTATAAATATCTTTTCTCTTAACACCAATACTTCTTAAAATACCAACTTCTTTAACTCTACTTAAAAAACTACTTCTAACTATCAAATATATTTCTATTAAACTAATAATAACTATAACACTAGAATAAATTATCTTATTTCTATTAGACTCTTCTATATTTCTTTTATAATCATTTAAACTATTTTTATAAGTATCAACTACATTATATTTACTAACTTTTAATTCATTAATAGTACTATCTTTATCACTACTACTAATAACAAACTTATCACTTGTAAGTATTAAATTATTCTTAATAGTATTTTCACTAACTAATAAACCATTTTCACTTCCACTTTTATAGTAACCTACTACCTTTAACTTATTATCTCCTACTTTTTTATCTATACTCTTTTCAAGTGGATACATGTCTTTCATTTTCTCATTAACTATAACTTCATAATCATTAACTGGTAAACTACCTTTAGTTAAAGTAATACTTGTTCTTTCATAACTCTTAAGTTTATCACTACCGTCTTCTGAATTATCTTTTAAACTATTTTCTATAAAATTAACAAATTCACTATCATTTACATAGATAGAAGGACTATTAGTATCACTTATTCCTACTATCTTATACATATCATCATTCTGTAAATAAACATATTCATTAATAAAATTATCATAAGTATTAAATCCAGCATTTTTAGCATCACCCATACTTAAAAACCTATCAATTACCATCTTATCAATAATAATCTCTTTCTTACCATTAGTTTTAACTCCATTTATAACTTTATCTACTTTACTATAACTTGCTAAACTACCACTCATACTTTCAAGTATACCACTAGTTTGTAAAAACTTATTAAACTTAAAATTAACTTGTACTTTCCCATCACTAGGTAAAACATATTCAACATTACTTACATTATTTAAATTATTAAATTCATTAACATTCATATTCTTCTTATTTAATAAAACATAATCTTTATTATAAGAAACAAAGTTTTTTTCATCAACTTTAAAAGTAGACATAATACTACTTACTGAGTACATTATAAATAAACTAGATGTAAAAAATCCAATTAAAAGTAACTTCTTAACAAAACTATAATTAAGTACTTTTCTAAACCCTTTCTTAGTACTAGTAACAACATTATAAATACTAGAATACTTTTCTTTAAACTTATTATCTTTTACTTTATTAAAGTCAAAACTAAATTCTTCATAAACTTTTTTATTAATCTTTTCATAATGTGCATCAACTAATTCTATATTACCATTATTAATAACTTCTATTTTCTTTAAACTATCACTTTCTATATAAATATTATCATTTTTTACTACTATCTTAAAACTAACTTTATCAGTAGTATCACTATAATATTCTACTTTAGCACTTCCTACTTCTTTATTAGAATAATTTTCTATATCTTTTAAATATATCTTATTATCTAATCTATAATCTAGTTCATGATTATCAACATTTTCATAATCTTTAATAATTTTTCCATCACTTATTTCTATAATTCTATCACTATAAAATTTAGCAAGTTCTCTTTCATGTGTTACAAGAATTACTAATCTATCTCTACTTATACTTTTAATAATATTCATTACTTCTATAGTATTTTTACTATCTAAATTTCCAGTAGGTTCATCTGCTATAATAACTTCTGGATCTTTAACAATAGCCCTTGCAATAGCAACTCTTTGTCTTTCACCCCCACTAAGCATATTAGCATATCTATTTCTATATCTATAAATATTAAGACTCTCTAAACAAAAGTTAACACGTTTTTTAATCTCTTCTTTATCTTTAAGTCCATTAATTTTAAGAACTAAACTAACATTATCAAAAACTGTCTCATCATCAATTAAATTAAAGTTTTGAAATATATAACCTATTTTTAAACTTCTTATCTTATCTATCTTATTAACACTTCTCTTAGTAATTCTTTCTCCATCTATATAAATACTTCCTTTATTAATTCTAGACAAACCACCAATACTATTTAAAAGTGTAGTTTTCCCGCATCCACTTGGTCCTAGAAGTGTAACAATACCTTTATCTGGTAAATCTATACTAGTATTATCTATTGCTTTAACTTCATTCTTTTTACCCTTATTAAAATATTTATATACATTAACTAGTTTAATCATTATTACACCTCCTCATTATAAGTAGTTATCACACTTCTTTTGAATATCTTTCTAGAATATCTACTACTTGTTAAATAACTCATCACACTAAGTATTAAATAAACTATAACATACTCTTTTAAATTAATATAAAATAACATACTCTTTATACTCTCACTAACTATAATATCATTCTTAATTAATAAACTAATTACTAAGAAAACTAAATAAACTATATTAGTCACATTGAGAAGTTCTATTTGTAAAAGACGTTTTACTTCTATGTAACTACCTCCTAATATTCTAATAGTTGTAAAATACTTATTTCTAGATTTAATAATTAATTTAATAACAAAATAACTTACAAAGAATAATACTATAACTAAAACAGTAATTATTATAGTTTTAACTATTTTTATTACTTGTACCAATGCACCATCTTGTTTAACACTATTTAAACTAAAACTAACATAATCATTTAGTTCATTCATTGTTTTATCAATATTTCTTACATCTTTAACAAACAAACTTACTTGATAAATATTATTATTTTTATATAATTTATCATAATCATTACTACTTAAATAAATAGTATCCATGTCATCATATTCACTACCAAATATCTTTTTAAAATTATTCTTATTATAAACTTTTACATTACTTAAACTAATTTCTTTATTAATATACATATTACTAAACTTAATATTTAAACTATCTTTCATACAATTGTAACTTTTACAATTATCTGAATTATTTTCACTTATATATACTTGACCTTCACTTAATATATCACTAGTTTTTATATTAGGATTTACATTTTGAGAGTTATCACTTATAAATACTTTAGTTGTACCATAAACTTGTTCAACTTTATTTTCTACATAATTATATATTTTATCACTTACATAACTTGTAACCATCCAGTTATATTTATCAAAAACACTCACCCCAACTATCTTAACTTTTATTTCATCACTTCCACTATTAATAGAAACTTCTTTATTAATAAGTTCACTACCCATGTCTTCTATATAATAGTTATCTTTTGACCCACTTACTATTATTTCATTATCATTTAGAGGCATTCTTCCATACTTAAGTTTACCCTTAAACTCTTCTAATTTCATAAAATTACTATCTAAAAATATATTTTCATAATCTATTAAACTCATACTATAATAATATACATAATCATTAGTAATAACTTTTTCTACATTAATAATACTTTTTAACTTATTAATTTCTTCATTAGTAAAACTAGAATTATCTTTCTTTTTAACTATAACTCTTTTATTTGCATCAGTCTCATTAAAGAAACTATTATATGCATTATTAGTACTCTCTAATTCTAAAAATGCAGAATAAACTCCAACTATACTAATTAATACAAATAGATAAACAAAAGTAAGTAGTAAAAACTTAGGTACTATATTAAATGTATTTCTAATTCCTAGTCTTAAATTACTTATTACTTTAGTTTTCTTAAATTTACTTGTATTTACTTCTTTTACCTCATTTTTATCTTTTAATTTCATGTCTTCAATAACACTACCATCATGCATAGTAATCCTTCTAGTAGCATACTCACTTATCTGTTCAAAGTTATGAGTAACAACTATTACTAATTTATATTTACTAATTTCATAAAGAAGTTTAAGCACACTTTTAGCATTCTTACTATCTAAGTTTCCAGTAGGTTCATCAGCAATTATAATAGGTGCATCTTTAGCTAAACACCTTGCAATAGCAACTCTTTGTTTCATTCCTCCACTTAACTTACTTACCTTAGTATGTCTATATTTATAAAGATCTACCTTCTTTAATATATCAATTACTTTATGTTTAACACTTTTTCTAGTCTCCCCATTTATTAGAAGTACCAATTCAACATTTTGATATACTGTATAACTATTAACTAAATTAAAACTTTGAAAAACATTACCAATATATTTCTTTCTATATTTTTCATAATCTTCTTCATTATAATGGCTAGTCTCTTCACCATTTACATACATTTCTCCTTCTTCATAAGTATCAAGTCCACTTATAACATTTAAAAGTGTAGATTTACCACTTCCACTTTCTCCTGTAATAGCAATAAATTCACCCATATCAAATTTAAGACTTACTTTACTTATACCACTTGATACAATTCCCTTTTTATAATAAAACTTACTTACATTCTTAAGTTCAAGCATATTATCCCTCCTCATATATAATTTTACACTATAAACTAAAAAAAATATACATACTTTACGTTTCTGTATGTATACTTTTGATTGATTTAGCACCCACTTGAAGTTTCAACTATTTCGTAAGGTGTTTCAGGTGTCCCATTTCCTGTACTATATTTGATACAAGATTTGAGAGAAACGGCAGGACGCACGGCGGCCGAGAGGTCCGCGCTGTTGCCGTTCAAGTAGCCAGGGAGACTAGAACCATAGACGAGCCAAACACCCGAGAAAGAGCCAAGCCAGTAGCTAGGGGACAAGGACCACCATGTTCCTGATATACTTTCTCCAGAACTATTTAGATAATACCATGCATATGGACTAGTTAAGCTTGTGTCCGCTTTTCCTCCAGCATATGCTATTTCGTCTGCTGTCATTAATCCTATTGGGTATGTTAGTTTTGCTTCACTATTACTTCCTGAAAAAGCATCTTTGTTATTTGTACAGTTATACGTTGGTGTCTTATTTGTATTCAGTCTTCCAAATGGTGCATAGTAGAAAGCTGTGCCATCTGTTTTATAAGTTGACTCCGGTACTAACTTTCTATCATTACAATATACAGCTTCTGTACTTATATATTTTGAATAACTTGATAAGTTATTATTATACCAGTTATCTATATATGTTTTTATTGTACTATTATTTGTATTTAGTCTATTATTTTCTAGTGAACCAGTAGTTCCATACATATATCCTGCATACATTGGATCCTCAGGTGTACTATTGAATGCACTTTTTCCTATATAACCTTCAGTTGTATTATGACTTGTTCCTGAATACAAAAGTCTTATACTTCCATCATAGTTAGTTCTTATTATTCTCCAGTAGAAACCTCCAAACTTAACCCAGTTGTTTTTTGCATCTCCTGCAAAATAGTATACATCTTTAGGAGTATTACCTGCTATACTCTCTGTTGCTTTATATAAAGTTTCGGTATTTGTTTCAGTAAATGTTGTATTGAAGTCAGTTCTAGTTTTTATTGTAGGATTATCAGCTAATATTTGACTTAATAGTGTTGGTGCAGGAATAAATGCTATTGAACATGTTTTATTGCCTGTTATATTACTTATTGTATAAGTATTACCACTTAGTGTTCCATTACAAGTGTCACTTTCTAATTCTAGTTTATAACCATCATTTGGTGTTACAGTAAATGATGTTACACCATCTCTTCCAACTACTTTACTAACTGGAGAAGTTGATCCATTTATAACATTCAGTGTTACTGTATATCCTTCAGTAAAATCTACTACACAACTTGTTGGTAAGTTTACTGTTGTTAGTATTATTTTTTGTTTTTCTGTATTCCATTCTCCTACTGACCCATTTGTACATGTTACAGTTTTAGGAATATATGGATCACTTTCTTTTGGAAAACTAATAGAAGTTCCATTTAGTGTTGCACTTGCAAATACTACATCTCCTTTTTCACTTAGTTTATATGGATTTGTTATTGTACCAGACCCTTTTACTTTTACATCACTTTGTAAATATATTACTGGTCTTAAGTTACTTGTAGTACTTGCTTCTGTAATATTTCCACTTGTTATGTTTTTAATAGTTGTACCATCCATTACATAATAATTATTTTCATTTAAGTATGAGTTTATTCCTCCAATGTATGAGTATTCACTTGTATTTAATAATCCAATATTTGAATAAGTACTAGTTGTACAGTTTAATCCTGTACAACTAAATTTATTTGTTTCTAATACATAATCATTTTTCTTAGTTAATGTATTATAAAATGTTGTTAATTCTGTACTTATATTAGTTGTACTTGTTTCTTTAACTGGGTTAGCAATTATTTTTATTCCATCTACTGACTCATAATAACCTATTATTCTCCAAATATTTTTTGTTGTATCTGTATCTTCTGGATATTGTAAATAGTTATTTATTGCATCTCCTCCAGTAGAAGTTATATCTATTCCATATAACAAGTCACTTATAAGCATAGACGTACTTCTATAGTTACCTGTACTAAATATAAATGTTCCATAAGAAAGACCTACCACTAAACTAAACATAACTATAATACCCAAAAACATTCCACTTTTTGTTTTTAACTTATTAATTATTTTCATAACATCTTACACCTACTATACTATAATAATTATATAAATGTTTTTTAAAAGTGTCAATTATTTATTCTTACATTTGCTAAGTTTTTTAACTTATTTTTCTTATAATAACTTATATCAAAAGCTTCACTTGTATCAACTATAATATTTTTTAACTTATAATTATTATTAACCTTATTTAATTCGGATATAACTTGATCTATATCTACATCTCCTACTAAATCTACATACATTGTATTATCTTGATAAACCATAAACATATCACCATCTCCAAATAAAGTATAACACTTATTAATATTTTTACCTTATATTCGACAAAGTTAGTTAATATTTTTACTTTACACATTTTTACTACTAATTATTTTAATATTATTAATTTTGTTATATAATAATACCTAGGAGATGGTTATATGTTTAATTTAGGAGTATTAGTTTGTAAAGTAGTAAGTAAAATAAGTAAATTATTTGGTCACGAAGGAAGTGTTATAGGTGGGTCTTATGCATTTAAAATAGATAAAGATATTTTAAAAAAAGTTAAATACCCAAAATATATTATAGGTGTTACTGGTTCTAGTGGAAAAGGTTCTACAACAGAATTAGTTGCGCGTATTTTAAAAGAAAATAATTATAAAGTAGTTTATAATAAAAATGGGAGTAATGTTTTAAATGGTATTGCTTCTTTAATACTTAATAATACAAAAAAAGGTGTACTTGATGCAGATATTTTATTAATGGAATTAGATGAAAGATACATGAAAGATGTATTAAAGTATTTTGATTTAACACATTTAATATTAACTAACATAACAAGAGATCAACCACCAAGAAACGCACATCCTGAATTTATTCAAGAAGTATTAAGAAAAAGTATAAAAAGTAATACGCATTTAATAATCAATGCTGATGATCCACTTATAAAAGCACTTGCATTAAACCATAAAGGAAAAGTAACAACATATGGGCTAGATAAAAATGACTATGCTATTAAAACTAAATTAAACAATGTAGATGCAGCTTATTGTCCTTTATGTGGTAATAAACTAAAGTATAAATTTTATCAATATGGACATATTGGAATATATAAATGTCCTAATAATGATTTTGAAAGAGGAAATGTAGACTACTTAGCACATAATATAAATATTAATAAAGGTTTCATTTACATAAATAAAGAAAAAGTTCACTTACCTAGTAACTTCTTATATTCAGTATACTTTGTAACTGCTTCATTTGCTCTATGTAATGTACTTGGTTTAACTACTGAAGAAATAACTAAAGTAACAAATGATGAAAATTTTATTCCAAAAAGATTAAATGTATATAATTTCTATAATAGAAAATGGCAAATGCTAGCTAGTAAAAATGAAAACAACCTAAGTTATAAACAAAGTTTAGACTATATAGTAAATACTAAAGGAAAGAAAACTATTATACTAGGTTTTGATAATTCAAGTAGAAGATATAGTGAAAATGATTTAAGTTGGATATGGGATATAGATTTTGAAGAACTAAATAATAAATTAGTAGATAAAATTGTATTAGTAGGAAGATTTAAATATGATATGTTAACAAGAATGATATATGCAGGTATATCTAAAAGTAAAATAATACTTATAGAAGATTTAAATAATGAATTAATTTCTGTATTAAGAAATAAAACTAAAGGTTCTATTTATAGTTGTACTTGTTTTGATAAAGAAATAGAATTAAAAAGTTTATTAAAGAAAGAAGGTATAACTAATGACTAAATTAAAAATAGCTAACTTATATTATGATATAATGAATTTATATGGAGAAAATGCTAACATTAGAGCCTTAGTTAAGTTTGCAGAATATCAAGGAATACAAACAGAAGTACATAATTTAACCATTGGAGATAAAATAGATTTTGAAAAGTATGATATTTATTATATAGGATCAGGTACTGAAAAAAGTGAATTATTAGTATTAAAAGATATTATGAACTATCAAAATGAAATAAGAAAAGCTATAATGACTAATAAACATTTCTTAGTAACAGGAAATGCAATAGAATTTTTTGGAGAATATATAAATATAAACGAGGTTAAATACCCTGCTTTAAATATATTTCCTTATCGTGTACTTCATGAAAATTATAGAATTGTTGGAAGTGTAGTTATGTCTATGACTGGTATTAAAGAAAAAATAATAGGTTTTCAAAATAGATGTGGAATAATGATAGATGATGATAGACCACTATTTAAAGTAATTGAAGGAACTGGTTGTTATATTAATTCTAATAAGGAAGGTTACTGGTACAGAAACTTCTTTGGAACATATATATTTGGTCCTTTACTTATTAGAAATCCTCATTTCACTAATTATTTATTAAAAAGTATAATGAGTACTAAAAATAAAAAATATAAATTTAAAATTATAAATAATATTCCAGAAATAGAAGCATATAATAAATATATAGAAAACTTTAACATTAAAAAAATAGGAAATTACTAAACAATAAATTCCTATTTTTTATTTCTTATTTAAGTTCACTTTCAATAGTATCCATATCTATTATATATTTTACTATCTTACCATTTTTAATTAATAATAAAGTACTAGATTTAACACTCATATCACTAAGACTACTAGCCTTAATATTATCTTCTTCCCCAATTATACTTTTATTTAATTCATCACTTAAATCAACTACATATAAAGGAGTTTTATCTTCTTTCTTTTGATAATTACTAATAACACTCTCATAATAAGTATTCATCTTATCTTTACTATCTAAAATAGCAACATAATAATTTCCTTCTCTATTAAATATAGTACCAGCCATTATATTTTCATAACTAATAACAGCATCACCAACTTCAGGTTTATTATACCCTGGATCAAATAACCCAGCCTTATTAGCACTTAATGTAATTAAATACATTACAATAAATGCCCCTACTAATATTAATAATATTTTTCCAAGCCCTTTTAATTCACTTAAATCTTCACTTTTTTTCATATTAATTACCTCATAAATAATATACCATAATTTTAAACAAAATAAAAGAGGAAATTACATATCTTTAACATCCTCTAACTTTATATCCGATTTATTAAGTCCCTCATTAATATCACTAGAACTCTTATTATATGAATATACTCCATTATTAACATCAATACTTATAACTTCTCCATAATTGTTCACTTTAATAGTATACACATATTCACTTTCAACATCTACATCTAACTTAACTCCATTATTACTAAAAGTTGTATTAGTTGGATCATCTTGATACATAAAAGTAGTTGTAGCACTTTTAAACATATTAACCACATTATCATAAAATAACGTTTTCTTAGAACTATTTAAATAATTAGCAACATTAGGTACTATAAGTAACATAACAATACTAAGAAGCGCTATTACTGCTATTAACTCTACTAAAGTAAAACCTTTCTTTTTCATAATTCCTCCTTTATTTTAACAATAGTCATCCCATCATTAAAATTATCTAATTTATAACTATCTACTCTTTTATCTTTAGATAAATATTCATGTGTAGCACTTTTTAATATACCACTACCCTTTCCATGAATAATTAATATATTATAATTTCTAAGTTTAATATTATCATTAATAAACTCATTTATACTAATTAATGCACTAACTTTATCTAAACCATGTAAATCTATTACTGGATACTCCATATAAAAAGGATTATTTATTTTTAGCATATATCTTATGAACCTCTCTTACATCTGGTATACTAGTAACACTTCCACTAACTTTAGTACTTAATCCACTTGCTATAGTTGCTATCTTTAAACACTTCTCTATTTCTAAATTCTCACTTAACCCATAAGTAAATGCAGCACTAAATATCTCACCAACCCCACAAGTATCAATACTATTAACCTTAATTGAACCCATCACTTTAATCTTATCATCTATTTTATATAAACATCCCTTACTACCGAGAGTAATCACTACTTTAGAGTTATACATTTCTTCTAGTAGATTAACTACTTCTTTAAGACTATCAGGATCATTATAATCTATTCTTTTCTTACTAGCCACTTCAGCAAAACCTTTACTACATATAATATAATCCGAGAGTTTACACATCTTTATAGTATCATTACTAACTTCTCGTACATATACTACTTTTATGGCTTTCTTTAACTTACTACATATTTTTTGACATACATCGTAATAACTAGCATCCATTAATATAATATCTATGTCTTCTATATCAAATTTCTTATTAGAATTTACAACACTATCACTGATTAATGTTTTACTATAATTATATTTATTTACTAATATATGACTAACTACAGTTTCATTGTCTCTAAATACGTTTTCTATATTAACATTATTATCTTTTAAAGTATTAATTATTATATCTCCATTTGTATCATTTCCAATAGTACTATTTAAATATGTATTAACTCCCCACTTACTTAAAAGAAGAGAAGAAATAACACCAAATCCACCAGGACTTATTATCATACCTTTTGAGTTACAATTAATTCCCTCTTTAGGAAATCCATCAAAATACAATATTTCTTCTATACAAGATTTCCCAATACATAACACTTTCATATTACTACTTCCCTTCTTATTCATTTTTTAATTTTATATTATTTAGCACCCACTTGAAGTTTCTACTATTTCATAAGGTGTCTTTGACGTCCCATTTCCTGTACTATATTTGATACAAGATTTGAGAGAAATGGCAGGACGAGCACCGCGCGAAGCATCGTTCACATTGCTGCTGCTAAGGTCACCCGGAAGACTCGAGCCGCTAGCATCCCAAACATACGAGCCAGAGCCATCCCAGCGGTAAGGTGACAAGGACCACCATAAGGTTGATCCTGTTATACTACCATTTGCACTATTTAAATAATACCATGCATATGGACTAGGTAAGATTGTGTACGTTTTTCCTCCAGCATATGTTATTTCATCTGATGTCATTAATCCTATTGGGTATGTTAGTTTTGCTTCACTATTACTTCCTGAAAATGCATCTTTGATGTTTGCACAGTTATACGTTGGTGTCTTATTTGTAGCAAGTCTTCCATATGGTGCATAGTTAAAACTTGAACCTGTACTATAAGTTGACCCCGATGCTAACTCTCTATCATTACAATATACGGCTTCTGTACTTATATATTTTGTATAAGCAATTAAATTGTTTTTATACCAATTATCTACATATGTTTTTATTGTACTATCATTTGTATTTAGTCTATTGTTTTCTAAAGAACCTGTGGTTCCATATTTATATCCTACATACATTGGATCATTTTTTGTAGTATTGAATGCACTTTTTCCTATATATCCATTTGTTGTATCTGGGCTAGTTCCTGCATACAAGAGTCTTATACTTCCATCATAGTTAGTTCTTATTATTCTCCAGTAAAAGTTAGCAAACTTAACCCAGTTGTTTTTTGCATCTCCTGCAAAATAGTATACATCTTTAGGAGTATTACCTGCTATACTCTCAGTTGCTTTATATAAAGTTCCAGTGTTTGTTTCGGTAAATGTTGTATCAAAGCCTGTTCTTGTTTGTATTTTTGGATTATCAGCTAATATTTGTTCATATAAAGTTGGAGGTATTACAGTATCTACACTACCTGGACAAGTATTACCATTATTACCACTTGCATATATATGTGTTGTTATATTTGAATTTAATAAGTCATTTTGGT
>ENA-UOJO01004047-UOJO01004047.1-human-gut-metagenome-genome-assembly--contig:-P57-NODE-4047-length-13030-cov-4.385202_pt1 | contig 13030 bp, 8 predicted proteins | sample MGYA00242351_ERZ723898 | MGnify/ENA metagenome assembly ERZ723898 | reverse complement strand
AGACACCCCGGATGTGCAGACTGATGCCCCCCAGACGGCCCAGACGAATGCTGCGCCCGAAGACGAGAGTGAAGATGACGAAGGCGGCGAGGGCCGCCACGGCGCGTCGGGCGATTCGATCGCCAACGAACTTCTCCCGGTTTCGCTCGAAACCGAGATGCGCCAGTCCTACCTTGACTACGCGATGAGTGTCATCGTGGGACGTGCGCTTCCTGACGTTCGTGACGGGTTGAAGCCCGTTCATCGCCGCGTGCTCTACGCGATGAAGGAAATCGGCAACGTCTGGAGTTCGCCCACGAAGAAGGCTGCCCGTGTGGTGGGTGAAGTGCTCGGTAAATTCCATCCGCACGGCGACAGTGCGGCGTATCAGACGATCGTGCGCATGGCGCAGGACTTCTCGATGCGTTATCCGCTCATCTACGGTCAGGGCAACTTCGGGTCGATCGACGGCGACAGCGCTGCGGCCATGCGCTACACGGAAGTGAAGCTTATGAAGATCGCCGAGGAGATGCTCGCTGATCTGCATGAAGACACGGTTGACTTTGTTCCCAACTTCGACAACTCCGAAGTGGAGCCGGTTGTTCTGCCGACGCGTCTGCCGGAATTGTTGGTGAACGGCTCTTCGGGCATCGCAGTGGGTATGGCGACGAATATTCCGCCGCACAATCTGCGCGAAACCATTGACGCCTGCGTTCATGCACTGGAGCATCCGGACTGCTCGGTCGATGATCTCATTGCGCTGATTTCCGCGCCTGACTTCCCCACCGGCGGCATCGTCTATGGACTGTCGGGCGTCTACGAGGGCTACCGTACGGGCCGCGGACGCGTCATCATGCGTGCACGCACGCACCTCGAAGAATTCGGTCGCGACCATTCGCGCACGCGTATTGTCGTTGACGAAATTCCCTACATGGTCAATAAGCGCGTGCTCTACGAACGCATGCACGAACTCTGGCGCGACAAAAAACTCGACGGCATTTCCGAAATGCGCGACGAGTCGACCCGCCAGATCCGCATTGCGATCGATCTCAAGCAGGGCGCGATGCCCGAAGTGGTGCTCAATAACCTCTTCAAGAACACGCAGATGCAGGAAAGCTTCGGCATGAACATGGTCGCCTTGGTGGACGGCCAGCCGATGCTCCTCAATTTGAAGCAGATGGTCGTGTACTTCCTCGAGCACCGCCGCGAAGTGGTGACGCGCCGCACGATCTTCCGACTGAAGAAGAGTCGCGGCGCCGGCCACATTCTTGCCGGTCAGGCGATCGCTTTGGCCAACATTGACGAATTCATCCGTCTGATCCGCGCAGCGAAGACGGTTGAAGAGGCTCAGCAGTCCCTGATGGGGCGCGGCTGGCCGCTCGGCTTTGCAGCAGAAATCACTCGGCGTGCTGCCGAATACGGCAAGGACGCAGACCCCGAAGGGCTCGATCCGCGCCGCGGTCTGCAGCCCGATGGCCTCTACTATCTGACGAAGGTTCAGGTTGACAATATTCTGGCGATGAATCTGCGCCGTTTGACGGGGCTCGAGCGCGAGAAGATTCTCGCGGACTACGCTGCCACGATGGAGCGGATCTTCGACTTGATTGACATTCTGCATAAGCCCGAACGCGTCACAGCCATCATCAAGGAAGAGCTCCTTGCCTGCCGTGAAGCCTATGGCGATGAGCGTCGCTCAACAATCGACCTGTCGGAAGATACTAACTTTAATAAGCGCGACCTTATTCCGCGCCGCGACATGGTTGTGTCGCTCACCCGCGACGGCTTTGTGAAGAGTCAGGAACTGGCTGATTACAACGCACAGTCGCGCGGCGGCAAGGGCCGCAATCTGCAGGCGACGACGCGCGACGACGTCATTGAGGCCTTCTTCCTGGCCAACACGCATGACATCATCTTGTGCTTTTCTACGGCCGGTCAGGTCTACGCCATCGACGTGTTTGATCTGCCCGAAGGCAAGGCCAATTCGCGCGGGCGCCCGATTGTCAATCTGCTGCCGCTCGAAGAAAACGAAAAGATCAGCTTTATTCTGCCGATTCAGGAGTTTTCCGAAGACCGTTACATGTTCCTTGCCACGGATCGAGGCACGGTGCGCCGTACGCCTTTGTCGGCATTCAGCTCCGCCCGCCGCGGCATCCGGGCGACGAACTTGGGCGACGAGAAACTCATCGGCGTCACGATTACTTCGGGCGACGACGACGTCTTCCTCTTGGCCGACAACGGCCGCTGCGTGCACTTTAAAGAGTCGACCATCCGCGTCATGGGCCGCACAGCTCACGGCGTGAGAGGCATGCGCGTCAAGGCCGATGAGTCCGTGGTGGCGCTCGCCTCGACGAACGATATGACGCAGGCCTTCCTCATTGCGACCGAGCACGGTTTTGGCAAACGCACGGCGCTTGCCGCCTATCCGCTGCGCAACCGCGGCGGCAAGGGCGTTATCGCTATTCGTGTGATTGAAAAGAACGGCGCGCCGGTGAGCGGCGTTATCGTGAAGCCTGAGGACGACATCATGCTGCTTTCCACGGGCGGCAAAGTCGTGCGTACGCGGGCGGGCGAAGTGCCTGAACGCGGCCGCAATACGGTGGGCAACATCCTCATCCGCATGCCCGACGACACGCTCGCGGCCGTTCGCCGCGTCGACCGTACGGGCGAAGAGGACGAAAGCGAAATTGAACACCTCAACGTTGAGGTTGATCCTGATGATGCGGGCGACCTGCCTGATACGGATGATCTCGACGATATCGATGACGATGAAGTCGACGAGGGCGATGATGCTGAGGAAGCCGACAGTTCTGAAGAAGTGATCCCGCCCAAGGATCCGAAACAGAACTGACGCGGCTGAGGCAGAATAGACCCGGTCCGCAAATGCAGCCTGTGCATTGCGGACCGGGTTTTTCGCATCCATTAAGCGGATCTTTTTGAGAATCATTGCAATGACGCGCCCCTACAACTTTGCCCCCGGTCCGGCCATGCTCCCCGAGAGCGTTCTAAAGCAGATCCAGTCGGAGATGCTTGATTTTCATGGCTGCGGTTGGTCGATTCTGGAAGCGAGCCATCGAGGGCCTCAGGTGACGGGCGTAATGACGGAGCTCAAAAGCCGTCTGCGCCAGCTCCTTTCGATCCCTGATACTTACGATGTGCTCTTTTGTCCTGGCGGCGGACGCATGCAGTTCGCCCTGGTGCCGATGAATCTGCTCGGAGCCGGGACACTCTCGACCTACATCATTACGGGTGCCTGGAGTAAGGCGGCGGCCAAGGAAGCGCTGCGCTTTGGCCGCGTGCAGTCGGCCTTTTCGGGTTCGGGCAATCGCATCCCGGCGGATGAAGAGCTCGAAGTCATTCCTGAAACGAGCTACTGCGCATACTGTGACAACGAGACTATTCACGGCATCGAATTTGAGCGAGTGCCGGTGCTGAAGGATGCTGAAGCCGTGCCGCTCGTGGCCGACATGACGAGCAACTTCCTGACGCGCCCGGTGGATGTCAATAAATTCGGGCTTTTTTATGCCTCAGCACAAAAGAACCTTGGCATCGCCGGGCTCGCAGTTATCGTGCTCCGGCGAGATCTTCTGGGACTCGCCGGCACTGAAGTGCCGACGCTGCTTAACTACAGCGTCTACAGCCGAACTGACAGTGTGCCCAATACACCGCCCGTTTTTCAGCTTTATGTCGCCAATCTGATGGCGCAGTGGATAGAAGCGCACGGCGGGGTTGCGGTGATGGATGAGTACGCTCGCGCAAGAGCAATGATTGTCTATGACGCGATTGATGCCATGCCGGAAATGTACGTTTCGCATGTTGAGCGCGAGTCGAGAAGCCGCGTCAACGCCGTCTTCCGCTTGAAGGATGAAGCGCTTACAGCCTTATTTGTTAAGGAAGCAGCCGAAGCCGGACTCGCTAATTTGGCAGGCCACCGTGCTGTCGGCGGCATCCGCGCCTCCATGTACAACGCCATGCCGATTGAAGGCGTGCAAAAGTTGGCTGACTTTATGAAGACTTTTGCGCATCGCCACGGACGAACCCAGTCGGCAGTCAATTGAATAAATAGAAGGATGAAGCTATGACAGTCCCCGTCATTGCGATTGACGGCCCCGCCGCAAGCGGCAAGGGCACTATTGCTCAGCGCGCCGCCGATGCACTCGGCTGGCACTACCTTGACAGCGGTGCACTCTATCGTCTTGCCGCACTGGCTGCTTTGCGCGCGAAGGTTTCTTTTGACGATCCCGCAGCTCTCACGACGGCGGCTCAATCGCTTGCGCCTCAATTTAAGGATGGCCGCATTTGGCTCGACGGCGAGGATGTGTCGGAAGCCATCCGCGCCGAAACCGTAGGGGTTGCTGCTTCGAAGTGCGCTGCTGTGCCGGGGGTGCGGCAGGCGCTTTTCGACCTGCAGCGCCGTGCGGCGGCGGCTCCCGGACTTGTTGCCGACGGGCGCGACATGGGCACGGTGGTTTTTCCGGAAGCCAAACTCAAGATCTTTATGACGGCTTCTGCCCGCGTGCGCGCTGAGCGGCGCGTGAAGCAGCTTGAAGCTCGCGGTGAAAAAGCCGATCTGGCCGCTCTTACCCGGGATCTGGAAGAGCGCGATCGGCGTGACCGCGAACGCGCGGTGGCGCCGCTTAAACCGGCCGCAGATGCCCGGTTGCTGGACACTTCCGAAATGGGAATCGACGAAGTCGTTAAAAAAGTGCTTGGTTGGTGGGCCGAGCTCAATTAAGTTGCTGTAGCATATCGGTTTCTTCGTCGGCGCCATTTAAAAACGGTGTCGACGATTTCTCGTTAACTCCGCCCTTGGGTCTTCGGATTTTCACCGACAAGACCGCCCTTGGGCGTGCTTTTTATCCATTCCACAATGTCCAACGAAACCAACAAGCCCGAATCCTTCGCTGAGCTCTTTGAGCAGAGCCTTGCCAGCCAGGAAATGCGTCAGGGTGAAGTCATCACCGCTGAAGTCGTCCGCGTCGACTACAACTTCGTCGTCGTGAACGCCGGTCTGAAGAGCGAAGCCTACGTGCCCATCGAAGAGTTCAAGGATGACAAGGGTGAAGTCACCGTCCAGCCGGGCGACTTCGTCTCTGTTGCCATCGAGTCCGTTGAAAACGGCTACGGCGACACGATCCTTTCCCGCGACAAGGCCAAGCGCCTCGCCGCCTGGATGAACCTCGAACAGGCTCTCGAATCGGGCGAGCTCGTCACCGGTACGGTCACGGGCAAGGTCAAGGGCGGTCTCACCGTCATGACCAACGGCATTCGCGCCTTCCTCCCGGGTTCGCTCGTCGACACCCGTCCGGTCAAGGACACGACGCCGTACGAAGGCAAGACCTTCGAATTCAAGGTCATTAAGCTTGATCGTAAGCGCAACAACGTTGTCGTCTCCCGCCGCGCCGTCGTCGAAGCCAACATGGGCGAAGAACGCGCCAAGCTCCTCGAGACGCTCCAGGAAGGCGCCATCGTCAAGGGCATCGTCAAGAACATCACCGACTACGGTGCGTTCGTTGATCTGGGCGGCATTGACGGCCTGCTCCACATCACCGACCTCGCCTGGCGCCGCGTCCGCCACCCGAGCGAAGTCGTTCAGGTTGGTCAGGAAATCACCGCCAAGGTTCTCAAGTTCGACAAGGAAAAGTGCCGCGTTTCCCTCGGCCTCAAGCAGCTCGGCGAAGATCCGTGGATCGGCATCGCCCGCCGCTACCCGAAGGGCACCCGCCTCTTCGGCAAGGTCACGAACATCACCGATTACGGTGCCTTCGTTGAAGTCGAAGCCGGTATCGAAGGTCTCGTGCACGTTTCCGAAATGGATTGGACGAACAAGAACGTCGATCCGCGCAAGGTTGTGCAGCTCGGTGAAGAAGTCGAAGTCATGGTTCTTGACATCGACGAAGATCGCCGCCGCATCAGCCTCGGCATGAAGCAGTGCAAGGCCAATCCTTGGGAAGAATTCGCCCAGTCGCACAAGAAGGGTGACAAGGTCTCCGGCCAGATCAAGTCGATCACCGACTTCGGTGTGTTCATTGGTCTGCCTGGCGGCATTGACGGCCTCGTTCACCTCTCCGACCTCTCCTGGAATGAATCTGGTGAAGACGCCGTTCGCAACTTCAAGAAGGGCGACGAAGTCGAAGCCGTTGTGCTCGCGATCGATACCGAACGTGAACGCATCAGCCTCGGCATCAAGCAGCTTGCCGGCGATCCGTTCGGCACGTTCGCTTCCACGCACGAAAAGGGCTCCGTCATCAAGGGCACCGTCAAGACCGTTGACGCCAAGGGCGCCGTGATCGACCTCGGCAACGACGTCGAAGGCTACCTCCGCGCTTCCGAAATCGCCGCTGACCGCGTTGAAGACGCCACGACCGTCCTGAAGGAAGGCCAGGAAGTCGAAGCCGCTGTTATCAGCCTCGATCGCAAGAACCGCAGCATCCAGCTCTCCATCAAGGCGAAGGATGCCGCTGAGGCCCGCGACGCTCTCGATCGCCTCAATGCCTCTGACGTTGGTTCTGCCACCGGCACGACGAACCTCGGCGCCCTGCTCAAGGCCAAGCTCGAACAGAAGTAATTCGCTTCAGAGGAGGCAACCATGGGTAATTCCATGACCAAATCCGAACTGCTTGCTGAACTCTATGGACGTCTTCCGACGTTTCGCGAGCGCGACTGCATGGACGCGGCGGGTGTGATCATCGATACGATGAGCCAGACCCTCGTTGAAGGCGGACGCATTGAGATCCGCGGTTTCGGCTCCTTCGGTTTGAAATATCGACCGGAGCGTGTCGGCCGCAATCCTCAGGACGGTTCGGCTGTTGCTGTGCGCGCCCGCTACACCGTCTTCTTCAAGGCCGGTAAGGACTTGAGGCAGCGTGTGGACGCGAGCCGCGACTCGAAGCTTTAATAGCTTCCGCTTGATCTGAAAGATTCTCCGTACGGGGAGTCAAGGCAGATAGAAAGCCGCTTTCTCTTTCGAGAGGAGGCGGCTTTTGCTATGGGCGGCGTTCTCAAGAAGATGAGATGAGTGAAAGAACGCGGATGGAACAGTGCTTCCCGTCAGTCGGAACTCGCTGTGTGTTCAATCTGAGGTATGCGTATACCGACAAAACAGGCTGAGTGAATTGAATAGGAGAGGCGATCAGCTTGAGAAAATGAAGGACGTATCCGCAGGATGATGCAGGAAAAAACAGATGCATCAATATCATTCTGAGTTTACGGGATGTGAAAGATTTGTTGCGCAAATGAAACAAGATGAAGATGCCGGATAGCTTTGATAAATAAGAAGAATTCTCAATGGGGCTTAAAAGGATTGTTTGCAAGCTTCAGAAACTTTGTAGGATTATCCGGACTTCAGAGGACTGCGCACGGATTCCATTTGTGCTGACAGCCCGAAGGCGGAAGCTCATGCTGGAGCTTCTTAATCAATTCACTTGATTGACCAAAGTTTGCGGATTTTGTTCAGTCAGGTTGCTTTTTGAATGGATTTCAAAATGAAAAAGACTCTTGCTGCGCTCGCCGTTCTCGGCGCTTTTGCCGGCTCTGCAATGGCTGCTGACGTGACGCTTTACGGCGCCCTTGATACTGGCTTCGAATACATCCATTCGAAGACGACGGGTGACAAGGCTGAAGACAAGTTCGACATGCAGACCGGTTGGGATACGGGCAACCGCTGGGGCCTGAAGGGCTCTGAAGACCTCGGCAACGGCTACAAGGTCGGCTTCAAGCTCGAAAGCGGCTTTAATGGTGACGACGGCACGATGGGTCAGGGCAGCCGCCTCTTCGGCCGTGAAGCCGGTCTGACGCTCTCCGGCCCGTTCGGCTCGATCGCTTTTGGTCGTTTCGGCGGCATTTCGTCGTCTTGCGGGACGTATGACATGCTCGGCTACGTTGAATCCTTCGATGGTGGCGATAATAATGTTTGGGGCTTTGCTTCATCCGATCGCTATGACAACATGGTTGTCTATCAGACCCCGCGTTTTGCTGGTCTGCAGGCCACCGTCCAGTATTCGTTTAAAACTGATAGCAATCAGAAAGCTGCAGACTTCAATGGCGATGAGGGTACATCGCATGCTAAGCGCTATGCCTCTTTCGGTTTGTCCGGTGAGTATGGTCCCGCTCAGTTCGCAGTCGGCTATGAATTGACGAAATACGGCTCTTCTGATGCTACATCTACTGCTCCTGCCGCCCGTGAGTTGGACAAGGACGGACAGTTGGTCTTCTTGGGCGGCAACTATGATTTCGAAGTTGTGCAGCTCTTCGTTGAAGGTCAGTATTTCAAGCATCAGACCGCTATTGCTGGTTTCGGCGATGCCTTTGAAGGCGTTATCGGCGATGTGAAGGGCTAAGGCCTGCATCTCGGTGCTGCTGCTCCGCTGGGCGCCGGTACCCTGACGGCTGGTCTGTACTACACGGATGCAACTGACGAGCAGATTGAAGATAAGGATGTGGACTTCAAGTACTACGGTGCTTCTGCTCGCTACAACTATCCGCTCTCTGAGCGAACAGGAGTTTATGCTGGCGCCGGTTATGGTCAGGTCAAGAATGACGACTCCGGCGATAAGACTAAGGTTACCCAGGTCTACTGCGGTCTCGTTCACACGTTCTAATTCATCAAGCCTTGCGTGATACTTGATCTCTGCTCGAGAGGAGAGCTGGAACTCACAACAAGTTGATGGGGACATTGAGTCCCAAGAACAAAACGGCGCGGAGTTCAATATCGAACTCCGCGCCGTTTGTATATCAGAGGCAAAAGTTCTTGTAGGGCGGATGAAGCAGTTCTGTCAAGAAAAATTCAAACAAAACTAGCAATCCGGCGTAAAATCCTTCCCTCAGTCCTTTTTTCCCGTCCCGCGTTCAATCATGGAATTTGACCTTTGGTATCTGGTATTCGTACCCGTCCTCTTCTTTGCCGGTTGGTGGTGCAGGGGGTTCGATCAGAAGCAGCGGGGCGAATCCGAGAAGGTGCCGGAGATCACCACGAAAGGGCTTGCCCTTCTTCTGGACGGTGAATCCGATAAGGCGATCGACGCTTTCATTGAAGTTGTGCGCGTGGATCCGGAACTCACAGAACTTGAACGTGTTCTCGGGAACCTGCTTCGTAGCCGGGGGGAATTTGAACGAGCGGTTCGTCTGCATCGGCATCTTTACAATCGTGCGGACCTCTCGGATGAAGAACGTGCCTTAGCGCTCAAGGAGCTCGCTCAGGACTTCCTGGCGGCCGGCTTCTTTGACCGCGCAGAAGCGGCTTACCGCAAACTTTCTTCGGTGCCGAGTGAACATCTTTATGCGCTTCGCCAGTTGCTCTCCATCTATGTCATTGAGCATGAATGGGCGGCGGCAACGGAAACGGCTCGACTGCTCGAAACACAGGCCGGCGAAACGCATTCGCTTGAAATAGCACATTTCTACTGCGAACGCATTGATCAGGCGCTTCGTGCCAAGCGTTCGGAAGATGCTCGTCTTTTGGTCGAGCAGCTTATGAAGTACGCGGACGCTACGCCGCGTGCCCAGATGACGATTGCCAAGGTGGCAGAGGCCGCAGGCGCCACGACTGAAGCTGTTCGCTGGTGGCGCCGGGTCATTGAGAAGAATCCGGATTATGCGCCTTTGGTAATCGGCAAGCTCGCCGATGCGATGAATGAACAGGGTGACCGCGCGGGTGCATTAAAGCTCTTGCTCGACACCACGGAACGGCTCAGTACGGCAGATGTCATGGAAGCAACGCTTTCGCGTATTGCCGCTTGGCAGGGCATCGGAGCGGCTGAGACTCTCGCGCAGAGTCTTCTTGAAAAGCACCCGACGCTGTCGGCCTACAACGCGCTTTTGCAGATTCGCCTTAAAGGCAATCCCGATGATCCCATGACAAAGCTCGTGGCGGGATTGATGGAAAAGAATGGCCGCAAGTGGAGCCGCTTCCAGTGCCGCAAGTGCGGGTTCTTAGCGTCGAGCTTCTCGTGGCACTGCTTAGGGTGCGGTGCATGGGAAAGCTTCTCACCCAAGCGCGTTGCTGATCGTTGAAATCGCCGCCTGTTTGTTACAAATAGGTGCTGATGAAGCAATCAGCCTCTCGAGTCTCAACCGTAAAATAAACTTCAAATTCCCCTAAGACTGGGCGGATTGTCTGAAGCGGATACCCCACCCTCTCAGAGAACTTCAGACATTCGCGGGGCATCGCGCTGTTGCGGCCATGAGAATAAAGACGAAGCGGCAGCTGCAATTTTTAATGCGTCCGGATGGACGCCTAGAAGGAAGAAGATAGCCATGTTTAAGCGCATCGGCCTCCTCATTTTGGCCAATCTCGCCATCTTCATCATGCTTTCCGTGATCCTCACGGTGGTGCAGATGGTGTTCGGCATCAATTTCGGCACCATGGCCGGTTCGAACCTCAACCTTGGAACCCTTTTCATCTTTGCGATGGTGGTGGGCTTCTCGGGTTCGATCATCTCGCTCCTCGCCTCCAAGATGATGGCGAAGATGACGATGGGCCTCACGATGATTGACGTGAATAATCCCCGCAACCGCGTGGAGCAGTACGTCGTTGAAACTGTGCGCAAGCTCGCCAATGAAGCGGGTCTTCCGATGCCGGAAGTCGCCATCTATGAAGGCGAACCCAACGCTTTCGCCACGGGCCCCTCGCGCTCCAATTCTCTCGTCGCAGTGTCGACGGGACTCTTGAGCTCGATGAATGCTCAGGAAGTTGAAGCCGTTCTTGCCCATGAAATGAGCCATGTGAAGAATGGCGATATGGTGACGATGACGCTGCTGCAGGGCGTGATGAACACTTTCGTGTTCTTCATCTCCCGCATCATCGGTTGGGTGGTTGACCGCCAGATTCTGCGTAACGAAGAAGAAGGTCCGGGTGTCGGCTACTATGTGACGTCGCTTGTTCTCGATATCTGCCTGGGTTTCCTCGCCTCGATGGTCGTTGCTTACTTCAGCCGCTGGCGTGAATACCATGCTGACGCTGGCGCAGCAGATCTCATGCACGACACCACGCCGATGATCAATGCGCTGCAGCGCTTGGGCGGCATGGAACCCAATGAACTTCCTGGCGCCGTAAAGGGCTTCGGTATTTCGGGCGGCATCGGCAGCCTCTTTGCTTCGCACCCTTCGATTGAAGACCGTGTTCAGGCGCTTCGCGAGCACCGCTATACGGCTAATTGATCTTTATGCGTTCTGCTCCCCAAGGCGGAGCGCAGAGAGCCGTAGATAAACAAAACCTCCTGAAGGATTTTCCGACAGGAGGTTTTGCTTTATTGGGTGACACAGGTTAAGCGGTTAGTTCCCTGTTGGTCTACCGCTCCTACCATGAGGGGCCGTACGCCTCAGAAAGTGTTTTGAAGTATTGGAGTTATGGAGAGCTTTGGCATATCGCGTTTGGCATGGCGGCTTTTCTGAGTTTGTCCAGTGGGGTGGCGCTGTATTAGCGGTCTTCGCTTGTTCTCGCAGCCCAGCACGAAGGTGTTTTTCATGCTGGGTACTCGCAGAAATAGGAGGATTGAAACGAAGGAAAGAAGATTAATACTCGTTGAAAATGCGCTGAATCTCTTTGGGATCGTCTGTCTTGGTGAGTGCAAGCATCAGGAGGATGCGGGCTTTCTGCGGATTGTGGAGCATTGCACTGACAAAGCCTTCACGGGTGAATTTGCCAATCGGCGTGATGAGTCCCGAACCGACGCGAGAGTCCACAACAACGGCGGCACCAGCTTTCTTAGCGGCAATTAGGCTGTTCATGACTTCATTAGGAACGTTGGCGTGACCTAACCCGGCGTTCACAATGCCTTTGGCACCAAGTTTGATCATAGCGTCAATGATGCGGCCGTCTTCCCCAAGTGTTGTGTAGTGCACATCAACACGCGGAAGCGTTTTTAGACCGTCAATGGAAAACTCACTCTGGGTAGTGTGACGTTTTTGAATGGCATTGAAAAAGTAGGGCTTATTGTTCTGCATGAAGCCCAAATAGCCCGTATCAGGACATTTGAAGGTTCCGACATTGGTGGAATTGGTTTTAGTAACGCCGAAAGCTGAAGAGATTTGGTCATTCATGATGACCATTACGCCCTGGCCGTAAGCTTCTTTACTGGCGGCAAGCGCTACGGCATTGACGAGGTTGAGCGGGCCGTCAGCCGAGAGTCCAGTTGCTGGCCGCATACTGCCGACGAGAACGACGGGCTTTTCAGATTTCACAACGAGGTTGAGAAAGTACGCAGTTTCCTCGAGCGTATCGGTGCCGTGTGTGATGACGATGCCATCCGTGTGCTCGTCTGCAAGGAGGGTATTGACTCGGCGAGCGAGCGTAAGCCAATTGTCGATAGAGAGTTTTGAACTTCCGACATTGAAAACCTGCTCGCCCGAAATCTCTGCAAACTGCTTGATTTCAGGGACTGCATTGACCAGAACATCAATGCCGACGGGTTTGTGGCCGGAACCGACGCCATAATCTGTGAGTGACAGTGCATTGCTTCCACGGCTAGCAATGGTGCCGCCTGTTGCGAGAATAGCTACGCGCGGGAGCTGCTTCATGGCGGCAGCAGACGGCGGCGTGGTTACTGTTGTCGGAGCGGACAGCGCAGGTCCGGAGATGAGGAAAAGAGCAGAAGCAGCTAAGGCAGCGAAACCAAGACGAAACATCAGTGAGTCCTCTGAATAAATGGGGAGGTCTTTGCGGCTGCGGACGACGGATGATGGTCAGCAGTTTTAGAAGACGATGGAAAAAATCCCATTAGCGCTGATGCAAAAGTCGTTCCAATTGCATGAGCGATGTCTCAATCAGCGGATACCTTGGTGAGAAAACTTTGGAAAAATATTCGAAATGAACTGCTCGATTGATGCCCTATAGAGGATCCGGACGGCAAGACACAGTGTCCCTGCCGCTGAAGGTCGCAATCGTGGTCAGTTGCGAGCCTCATTGATACGGATTAGTGAGAGGCTGCGCCAGCTCTACTAAAAATGTCACTGAAATAGCGCGAGAAAATAAAGTATTTGGGCAGAAATGCTCGATTTCATATGCCGCAATTTAATTCAAAGTGCATTTACTTCACAAAGCGTTGAATGTATTTCC
>ENA-UOJO01004039-UOJO01004039.1-human-gut-metagenome-genome-assembly--contig:-P57-NODE-4039-length-13043-cov-4.984062_pt1 | contig 13043 bp, 14 predicted proteins | sample MGYA00242351_ERZ723898 | MGnify/ENA metagenome assembly ERZ723898 | reverse complement strand
AAATAAATATAACATATTTTCTCAATACAGTCCAATATAAATTATTTATTTCTTCATAACATAACACAAGACTTTGCAATTATAAATTCTTCATCAGTAGGAATTACATATACCTTTACTTTAGAAGTATCTTTTGATATTTCTAAAGCTTTTCCTCTTACTTTATTTTTTTCTTTATCAATTTCTATTCCAAGACCTTCAAGGCCCTTTAATATTTCATATCTAGTCTCTGGACCATTTTCACCAACTCCTGCTGTAAAAACAATAGCATCAACTTTACCTAGTGCAGCCATATATGCACCTATAAAAAGTTTAATCTTATAATGAAATGTATCCAATGCTTTTTGGGCCATGTGATTTTTAGAATTTGCTGCATTTTCTATATCTCTAAAATCAGGACTTAAATTACTTAATCCATACACACCTGATTTCTTATTTAAAATATCATCCATTTCTTCTATAGAATATTTATACTCTTTCATTAAATAAAGAATAATAGCCGGATCTAAACTTCCAGATCTAGTACCCATAATAACTCCATCAAGAGGAGTAAACCCCATAGTTGTATCTATGGATTTTCCACCATCAATAGCACAAAGAGAGGCACCATTTCCTAAATGGCACGTTATTATTTTTAAATCTTTTATATCCTTATTCATTATTTCTGCTACTTTCCTTGAAACATAATAATGAGATGTACCATGAAAACCATATTTTCTTATATGATCTTTTTCATAATATTTATATGGAATTCCATAAAGATAAGCTTTTTCTGGAATTGTTTGGTGAAATGCAGTATCAAATACAGCTACATTTTTTACACCTGGCATAATTTTCATAAAAGTTTCTATTCCTATTAAATTGGCTGGATTATGAAGAGGTGCAAGCTTAAAGCACTCTTTTATGTGATTTATAACTTCATTATTTATAAGAACAGGACTAGAATATTTTTCACCTCCATGAACAACTCTGTGCCCTACTGCATTAATTTCATTTATAGAGTCAATAGCACCATTTTGTTTATCTGTTAAGGCTTCCATAACAAGCTTTATTGCATCATTATGATTTTTAATATCCTTATTAATAATAAATTTTTCATTTTTTCTTGTATTTTGTTTAAGCCTTGAATCATTTATACCAATTCTTTCTACTAACCCTTTTGCTAAAACTTCTTCATTCTGCATATTGTATAATTGATATTTTAAAGATGAACTGCCACAATTAATTACTAATACTTTCAAATTAAAAACCTCCATAAAAAATAAAAATTGGTAAAGAAATCAAATATATTTTTACCATTATACTTAATATCTTTACCAATTTAATTTTTTTTATTCTTTATGAATTTTTTCCCATCTCTCTAAATTTTTCGTATCTTTCATCTACAATTTCTTTAAGAGACTTGTCCTTAAATTTATCAAGTTCTTCTATAAGCTGTTTCTTTAAAAACAATGCCATTCTTTTAGGATTTTTATGAGCGCCACCATAAGGCTCTTTAATTATTCTATCAATAACATTAAGTGCTAAAAGATCTTGTGCTGTAAGCTTCATAACATCTGCTGCTTCTTTAGCCCTGCCTCCATCTTTCCATAAAATTGATGCAAAACCTTCAGGTGATAAAATAGAATAAATAGAATGTTCAAGCATAAGAACACTATTTGCAACAGCTAAAGCAAGAGCTCCACCACTACCTCCTTCTCCCATAAGAACTGAAATAATAGGTGTTTTTAATCTACTCATTTCAAGTAAGTTTGTAGCAATAGCTTCACCCTGACCTCTTTCCTCTGCATCTACTCCACAAAAAGCTCCTGGAGTATCAATAAAACATATTACAGGTCTTTTAAACTTTTCTGCCTGTTTCATTAATCTTAATGCTTTTCTGTATCCTTCAGGTTTTGGCATACCAAAATTTCTTTCGATATTTTCCTTTGTATTTGCTCCTTTTGTTATAGATATGACAGTTACAGGCATATTTTCTAAATATGCTATTCCTGCTATTATAGCCTTGTCATCACCAAATCTTCTATCACCATGAAATTCTAAGAAATCATCAAATATTGTATTTATATAATATTCCCCTGTAGGTCTATCCTTATGTCTTGCAATTATAACTTTATCCCAAGAAGATTTTGATTTAATAAGTCCTCTATTCATTATTTCTTCACCTCATGCATAGAAAGAATTTTATATATATATTTTCTAAGTTCTCTTCTATCTACTATAGCATCAATAAATCCCTTTTCAAGTAAGAATTCTGCTTTTTGAAAATTATTTGGAAGCTTTTCATTAATGGTATTTTCTATAACTCTTCTACCTGCAAAACCAACTAATGCATCAGGTTCGCTTATAATAATGTCACCTTCCATAGCAAAACTTGCAGTTACCCCCCCTGTGGTTGGATTAGTAAGAACTGTTATATATAAAAGACCAGCATCATCATGCTTTGCAATAGCGGCACTTACCTTTGCCATCTGCATAAGAGAAAGTATTCCTTCCTGCATTCTAGCTCCTCCAGATGTGGTAAATATTATAAGAGGAAGTTTTTTTGCAGTAGCATATTCTATAAGTTCTGTAAGTCTTTCACCTACCACTGTTCCCATACTTCCCATCATAAAATAACTATCCATTACACCTGCTGCTACCTTTATTCCATTAACCTTTGCAATACCTGTTATAACAGCTTCAGAACTTGGAGTTCTTTCTCTACTTTTTTTTATTTTTTCCTCATATCCTTCAAAATCAAGAGGATTATTTGTTACAATGTCTTGGCCGATTTCAACAAAACTATTTTTATCAAAGAAATAATTTATTCTTGTTATAGCCTTTAATCTAAAATGTGAATTACATTTAGTGCAAACATATTGATTTGCTTTTAAGTCTTCTTTATATATTATAGAACCACATTTATCACACTTTAACCACATTCCAGATGGAATATTAGGCTTTTCAAATAAATCCCCCTCACCAGTAATAGTATTTACAGTAGCATATTCAGTTTTATTATTAAATAAATCCTTAAGCATCTTTTCTCACCATCTTATTATTTACAAAAATCTTATCAGCTAAATATGAAGTATCATAATTTCCATTAGCTACCTCTTCCATATCAAGAAGTGCATGCTGGAATGATATATTTGTTTTAACCCCTCCTACTGCAAATTCATCTAATGCTCTTTTCATTATGCATATAGCTTCATCTCTTGTATCACCATATGCAATAAGCTTAGCAAGCATGGAATCATAATAGGGTGGTATTTTATAGCCACAATATATTGCAGAATCCAATCTAACACCTCTTCCTCCAGGAACAAATAGTTCTGTTATAGTACCAGGACAAGGAGCAAAATTATGCGAAGGATCCTCTGCATTAATTCTACATTCTATAGCATGACCTCTAAGTTTTATATCCTTTTGAGTAAGTGTAAGTTTTTCTCCTGATGCTATTTTCAACTGTTCCTTTACTATATCAACACCAGACACTATCTCTGTAATTGGATGTTCAACTTGAATTCTAGTGTTCATTTCCATAAAATAATAATTACAATTTTTATCTACAAGAAATTCAATAGTACCAGCATTTTCATACTTACAAGCTTTTGCAGCTCTTTTAGCAACTTCCCCCATTTCACTTCTAAGCTCATTAGTTAAAAAAGTTGATGGAGCTTCTTCTAATACTTTTTGATTTTTTCTTTGAAGTGAACATTCTCTTTCACCTAAATGAACAACATTGCCAAAACTATCTGCTAAAATTTGAAATTCAATATGTCTTGGATTTTGAACGAATTTTTCTAAGTATAATGTATCATCTCCAAAACAAGCTTTAGCTTCTGCCTTAGCTGTATTATATCCTTTTCTAAATTCATCTTCATCAAAAGCAACTCTAATTCCTTTACCACCGCCTCCTGCTGATGCTTTTATCATAACAGGATATCCTATTTCTTTTGCAAGTTTAACTGCATGATTTTCATCTTCAATTATCCCTTCAAAACCTGGCACAACAGGAACATTTGCTGATTTCATAAGTTCTCTTGCTTTTGCCTTGTTTCCCATAAGATCAATAGCTGTATACTTAGGTCCAATAAATTTAATATTACATTCCTTGCACATTTTTGCAAACTTAGCATTTTCAGAAAGAAATCCAAAACCAGGATGAATAGCATCAGCCCCTGTAAGAACACAAGCACTTAAAATATTTTCAATGTTTAAATAACTATCCTTAGCTGCTGCAGGACCTATACATACTGCTTCATCAGCAAGCTGAGTATGTATGGCTTCTTTATCTGCCTCAGAATAAACTGCTACTGTTCTAATTCCTAATTCTCTACATGCTCTAATTACTCTTACAGCTATTTCTCCTCTATTTGCAATAAGTACCTTTTTAAACATTTTTATCACCTATCCTATAGCAAATGTAATTTCAGCTTCACAAACCTTTTTACCATCTACAGTTGCAATTCCTTTTCCAACTCCAATAGGACCTCTAAGCTTAACAATTTCACATTGCATTTCAAGCTTGTCACCAGGTCTTACTGGTTTTCTCCATCTAACCTTATCTGCTCCTGCAAAAAGTGGAGTTTTTCCTTTAAATTGTTCCATTGAAAGTATAGCTACTGCACCTACTTGAGCTATTGCTTCAAGGATTAAAACTCCTGGCATAACAGGATATTCTGGAAAATGTCCTTGAAAAAATTGATCGTTTATTGTTACATTTTTATAACCTTTTACTATTTTTCCTTCTTCAAATTCAGTTATCCTATCTACTAATAAAAAAGGATATCTGTGAGGAAGTATCTTTCTTATTTCATCTATATCCATCATAATATTAATTCTCCTTAACCTTAAATAGGGGTTGACCGTATTCTACCATTTCACCATCTTTTGCAAGTACTTCTATAATTGTGCCATTTACTTCTGATTCAATTTCGTTCATAAGTTTCATTGCTTCAATTATACAAAGAACATCACCATTTTTAACTTCATCAGACACATTTACAAAAGGTTCTTTGTCTTCTCCTGGTGCTTTGTAAAATGTTCCTACCATTGGAGATTTTACTATATATAAATCTTCATCATCTAACTTTACAGCTGGTTTTTCACTATTTGTTTGTACTTTGTCTTCAGCTTTTGCTGCAGCTACAGTAGCTTCTTGTATAAATTCACCACCAGAAGTTTCCTTTGAAACAGTGTTTTTATTTTCATTACTACTTCCAATATTTCTTGTTAATGATTTATCCATTATTATGTGACCATCGCATGTTTCATATTCAAAATATGATACGTTTGATGTATTTACTGCCTCAAGTATTTCTTTTACTCCGGTAAAATCCATTTTTTCTCCCTCCTAATCATTCCACTTCTTAAATAGTAAACATGCATTATGTCCACCAAAACCTAGGGAATTTGACATAGTATATTTTAGATCTGCTTTTCTTCCAGTTCCTTTTACATAATCTAAATCTAAACCTTCTCCTGGAGTTTCAAGTCCAATAGTTGGAGGAACAAATCCATCCATTAATGCTTTTACAGATACTACTGCTTCAATAGCACCAGCACCACCAAGTAAATGTCCTGTCATTGACTTAGTTGAAGAAACAGGTATATTGTATGAATCTTCCTTAAATACTTTTTTAATTGCAGCTGTTTCGCAGCTATCATTAAGACCAGTTGATGTACCATGAGCATTAATATATGAAACATCTGAAGGTTTTATATTAGCTTCTTGCATTGCAAGTTCCATAGCTTTTGCTGCACCATCACCATTAGGATCTGGAGATGTAATATGATATGCATCACAAGTACTTCCGTATCCAACTATTTCAGCTAAAATATTAGCACCTCTCTTTTGAGCTGATTCAAGAGATTCAAGAATAAGTATAGCTCCACCTTCTCCCATTACAAAGCCATTTCTATCCTTATCAAAAGGAATTGATGCTCTCTTTGGATCTTCTGTGGTACTTAAAGCTTTCATTCCAGCAAATCCTCCAACTCCCATTCTAGAAATTGGTGATTCAGCACTTCCTGCTATCATAATATCAGCATAGCCATGTTTAATTAATCTGAAAGCTTCACCTATATTATTATTACCAGTTGCACAAGCTGTAACCATTGATGTACAAGGTCCCTTAGCTTTATACTTTATTGCAATATTTCCTGCAACAAGATTAATAATAGTCATTGGTACAAAAAATGGAGAAACTCTTCTTGATGGATTTGCTACTACTTTTGCAATATCTGTTTGCATTGTATCAAGGCCACCAATACCTGCACCAACATAAACTCCCATTCTTTCTTTATCCACTTCATCTAAATTTAATTTAGACTCTTTAAGTGCTTCATCTGTTGCACATATTGCATATTGTGCAAATTTATCAAGTCTTCTACATTCTTTTTTGTCAAGAACACCTTCTGGATTAAAATCCTTAACTTCTGCTGCTATTTTAACTTCAAAATTTGTTGTATCAACATTTTTAATATAATCTATACCAAGTTTTCCTTCTTTAATTCCATTCCAGAAATCATTTACGTTATTACCAAGAGGAGTTACAGCTCCCATTCCAGTAATTACAACTCTTCTTTCCATATTAGCCTCCTAAATAACCATTCCACCATCAACATGGATTACCTGTCCTGTTACATAATCTGCTTTTTCACTTGCTAAAAAGCTAACAACATTTGCAACATCTTCTGGAGTTCCAAGTCTTCTTAATGGTAGTTCTTTTTTAGCTGTTTCTTTTAATTTATCATTTAATACACTTGTCATGTCAGTTTCAATAAAACCAGGTGCTACAGCATTAACAGTAATTCCTCTTGATCCAATTTCTTTTGCTAGTGATTTAGTCATTCCAATTACTCCTGCTTTAGATGCAGCATAATTTACTTGTCCTGCATTTCCAGTTATTCCAACTACTGATGATATGCTTATTATTTTACCATGTTTTTGTTTTACCATAATAGGAGTTATAGCTTTTAAACAATTAAAAACACCTTTTAAATTTGTATTAATAACAGAATCAAACTCTTCTTCCTTCATTCTTAATAATAAGTTATCTTTAGTTATACCTGCATTATTAACCATTACGTCTATTGAACCAAATTTTTCTTTTGCTTTATTTACAAGGTTTAATACATCTTCTGTATTTGTTATATCACCTTGAACTCTTAATACTTCAACATTTTTTTCTTTTATTTCATTTTCAGTTTCAATTGCTTTATCTTCACTACTTCTATAATTTAAAACAATATTAAAGCCTTCTTCTGCTAGCTTTAATGCTATAGCTTTACCTATTCCCTTTGCAGCTCCAGTTACAATGGCTGTTTTTTTAGTATTTTCCATATCTAACCTCCTTAATTCTTTAGGATTTATTTTAATGTTTCTATAGTTGCATTTAATGATGCCATATCTTCAACATTTAATAATTTTAAGCTTCTATCTATTTTCTTTACAAAACCTCTTAAAGCTTTTCCAGGACCTACTTCTACAAATGTTTCTACACCCTTATCTATCATATCTCTTATACTTTTTTCAAAATATACTGATGATCTTATATGATTTTTTAATATAAGTTTTATATCATCATCTTCTGTATAAGGTGCTCCTTTAACATTTGAATAAACAGTTTTATTCATTTTTCCTATATTAGCCTTTTTTATTGTTTCATAAAATTCATCACTTGCTCCTGCAAGTAAAGATGAATGAAATGGTCCACTTACCTTAAGTTCTATTCCTCTACCACCTAATGATGCGGCTATTTCTATAGCCTTTTCTATTGCCTCATTATCGCCTGATATTACTACTTGCCCAGGACAATTGTAATTTGCCCCTTCACAAACTCCATACTTTGAAGCTTCTTTTATAACTTCATTTACTTTTTCATCATCAAGTCTCATAATAGCAGCCATTTTCCCAAGTCCTTTTGGAAGTGAGCTTCCCATTATTCTGCCTCTTTCTTTTACAAGTAAAAGTCCATCTTCAAGTGTCATAGCACCTGAATGTACAAGACTTGCATATTCTCCAAGGGAAAGTCCTGCTGAAAATTCAGCATCTATTCCATTTAATTCAAGAGCTTTAAGACATGCAATTGTTACAAGAAAAATTGCAGGTTGTGCATTTTCTGTAGCAGTTAATGTCTCTAATGGGCCATTAAAAATCATATCTTTAATAGGCATATTAAGAATTTTTTCGCCCTTATCAAATATTTCTCTACATTCTTCTATATTATCATATAAATCTTTTCCCATTCCTACATATTGAGCTCCTTGCCCAACAAAAAGAAATGCTATCTTTTTACTATTCATATTGTCCTCCAATATTCTTTAGTATATTATCTGCTTCACTTACTATTTCATTAATAATTTCTTCTGCAGTTTGTTCTTTATTTACAAGTCCTGCAATTTGTCCCGCCATTACAGATCCAAAATCTGTATCACCATCTTTGGCAGCTTTTGGAAGAGAACCAGTGCCAAGCTTTTCTAATTCTTCTATTGTAGCTCCTTCAGACTCAAGCTTTTTAAATTGTCTAGAAAGTTTATTTCTTATTACACGCACAGGATGTCCTGTTGGTCTTCCAGTAACTTCAGTATCTATATCTTTAGCTTTTAAAACTTTATCTTTATAATTTTGATGAACTGTACATTCTTTAGCCACTAAAAATCTTGTTCCAATTTGTACACCCTCAGCTCCTAATGCAAAACTTGCTACTATGCCACGACCATCAGCTATACCACCGGCTGCTAGTACTGGAATATTTACTGCATCAACTACTTGTGGCACAAGTGCCATTGTTGTAAGCTGACCTACATGGCCACCTGATTCAGTTCCTTCTGCTATTATAGCATCAGCTCCAAGCTTTTCCATTCTTTTTGCAAGGGCAACGGATGCAACTACTGGAATAACCTTAACCCCATGTTCTTTCCACATTTCCATATATTTACCTGGACTTCCAGCTCCTGTTGTAACAAATTTAACTTTTTCATCACAAACAAGCTTTGCTACTTCATCTGCATGAGGTGACATTAACATAATGTTTACTCCAAATGGCTTATCTGTTAATTCCTTTGCCTTTCTTATTTCTTCTCTTATCCATTCAATTGGTGCTGTTCCTGTTATTATGCCAACACCACCTGCATTACTAACAGCAGCTGCTAAAGATGCATCTGCTATCCAAGCCATCCCTCCTTGAATTATAGGATATTTACTTCCTAATATATTACACACTCTACTACTCTTCATACTTAATATCCCCCGGCAATAATTTGCATTTACATTGCATAGTTTAAAATCGGGCTTTCTAATTAAAAATTAGATACCCGATTATAATAAATTACTTATTTTTTACTGCTTCTTCTACAAATTTAACAGCATCTTTAACTGATTTTATACTTTCTGCATCTTCAAGCTGAATACCATATTTTTCTTCAATTTCAATTACAACTTGGAATAAATCTAGTGAATCTGCTCCTAATTCTTCAAATGTTGTATCCATTGTTATTTTATCTTCTTCAACCTCTAATTGCTCACTTATTACCTTTTTAATTTCATCAAATATCATTATTTTTCCTCCAATTTTCAATGTTAAATTTTATATAAAAATTTAAACTTACAAATAAATTTAAATTTAAATTACAATTCTACTAATGCACTTCCATAAGTAAGTCCACCACCGAAACCTACCATTATTATTTTCATACCCTCTTTTAGTATATTTTTATCTTGCATTTCTGAAAGTGCTATTGGAATTGTTGCAGATGAGGTATTTGCAAACTTATCCAAATTCAAATAAAACTTGTCTATTCCTACATTCATTTTTTTAGCAGCATAAGCTATTATTCTTGCATTTGCTTGATGTGGAATAATATAATCAATATCATCAAGTGATAAATTTTCTTCATCTAATAACTTGTTAACAGCTTTAACTATTACAAGGGATGCAAATCTAAATATAGCTCCCCCATCCATCTTTATATATGGATATTTTTCTAAATATTCTTCTATAAATGGATTTTGAACATTTCTAGCTCCTATTTCTAATGCTTCACCTTTTTCTCCTTCTGATTTTGAAAAAAATCTTAAAACTTTCTTACTATCAGTTTTTGAGATTATAGCTGCACCTGCACCATCTCCAAATAATACACATGTAGATCTATCTTCCCAATTTGTTATTTTAGATAATACTTCTGCACCAATTATCAATGCATTATTAAAATTGTCATTACACTTTAATAATGATGATGCTGTTTGAAATGCAAATATAAAACCAGAACAAGCAGCATTTATATCAAAAGCCATAGCATTTTTTGCACCAATATTCTTTTGTACAATACAAGAAACTGATGGGCAAAAACAATCTGGTGATACAGTAGCAACTATAATTAAATCTATGTCTTCAGCAGAAATATTAGCTTTTTTCATTGCATTTTCTGCAGCATTAGTTGCTAAAACAGATGTATCCTCACCTTGTGATATTCTTCTTTCTTTTATTCCTGTTCTTGTACTTATCCATTCATCATTTGTATCAACTATTTTACTTAAATCATCATTTGTCACAACATGTTTTGGAACATAAGAACCAAAACCTTTTATTTCTATGCCCTGCATATTTATCTCCTTATTTATCTAACTCGTATTTTGTCATAAAAAACTTATTTAGTTTTTCTAAAGATTCAATTAATATTTCCTCTTGCTTATCATCTAAACCATCAATGGAAGCATTAATCATTTCCTTATGAAACTTTTCATGTAATCTATATGCAAGCTTCCCTTTTTTAGTAACATACACTAAAACAACTCTTCTATCTTCTTCAGTTCTTTGTCTTTCAACATAACCTTTTTTTATAAGTTTGTTTATGGCCGTTGTTAAAGTTCCAACTGTTATATTAAGTTCTTTTGCCACTTCTGACATTGTCTTTTTCTCATACATACCAATAGCTTCAATTGTATGTATCTCCGTAACAGACAAATCATTTAAAGGTCCATTTCTTAATGTTTTTTCTTCAATTAGAAGAATATCATTAAATAATTGCACCAAAAGTTGATTTAGCACTTTTTGGGTTCTTTCCATAAAACTCCTCCATTAAAAATACTTTATCAAATACTCTTTAGCACTATAATCAAAACATAAACTTTAAAATTTGCAATATATTTTGATAATCAAAGTATATTATATTCAAAGTAAATTGTCAATAAATAAACAAACTTAATTTCCATTTTTTTCAATTTAATTAACTTACAAGCTTAAGTGTGGTTTTAATTATTTACATAATTTCACTTTCTGTTCTTTATCACTTACAACTTCGGTTAATTAACAATTAAGAATTCAGGACATTTTTACTCCTTCGTGGTAAAAATTTTAATTATATTGTATGATTGAACAAGCTCCATATTTCAACGCCTAAATTAAATTTTATATAAGACCTAATATCATAAATGCTTTGAGCCTAAATATAATAATTATTAATTATCTCCTATGGAGATTGGCTTTTAGGCGTAGCGTAAAAAGCCACTTAATTATTAATTATTAATTCTTAATTTCTAAGCTACATTTGCAACCCAATTAAGGAATTAATACTCCTCAACAATTTCTCCAAAGAACAATATGTGATTTGTTTCGTTTTCTGGATATATAGCCTTTTTAATTTCTGAATTTAAAGTATTATAATCAATAGGTTGTTTAAGCATTATCTTACATTCATAATATTTATTACATCCCTCTATTACTGGCGCTTCAACACTTTTTGATGGTATAAATTTTATTCCTGCTGCTTTTTCTTTATCTGTATCTCTACCTGAAGTTCTACCACATATAGCTAATGCCTTTTTCATATCATCATTATATGGAATACTTATAGTAAAAGATTTTCCAAGATCAAGGAATTTACTTGTATATCTACTTTCTCTAATCATAGCCATAAATATAGGTTTTTTCCACATAAAACCTATAGTTCCCCAACTTATTTCCATTGTATTTGCTTTTTCGCCATTTCCTGCTGTAAAAAATGCTCCTGTTTTATATAAATTGTCAAATGCTTCCTCCATTTGAAATGTAAATGTATCTTTCATTAAACATATCCTCCTATTTATTCTTTTATCCATATTATACATATTATTGCGGTTATTTTCAATTTTATTATGGGCACACATAACATTGAACATTTGTTAAATTTTTGTTAATATTAGTATATGTTAATTATTCTTAACAATTACTATTTGTTGGGGGAATAAAAATGAGATTACGAAGAATTATATACATTTTATTCATTATTTTTTCTATAGCATCTTTATCAGCATATGCTTCAAATAATATATTTGTAACGCCTACTTATAAATCTAGCATTATTAACAATGTTAAAGATTATATAAAAGATAAATATAATGATGATATTGAAATAAATAGTATAAAATACTATTCATCACATTGCGGATTATTTAACATTAATAAAGTTGAAGAAGCTGTATTATTTTTAGATTCTGATAACTATGAAATTTATTATGATATTAAAAATAACAATATATATGATAGCAAACAATATACATCTATATGCAAGGCAGTAAAAGACAACCTCATTTTAAAAAATAAAATAAACAATAATTATTACATAGATAATTTTTCAATATTTGAAACTGAAACATACCATTTTAATAATTCCAAATACAATATTTTCTTTGGAAAAGACTCTTATTTCGATGGTGATATAAATAAATTTTTAAATAATACAAATTTAAATATTTCTCTTGATATATCATTTAAAAATTCACCAAATATAAGTTCATATAGAGATATTTGCAATTTATATATTAATAATTTAAAACCATACTTTAATGGAGGTCAATCAAATATATTTGTTAAAATATTTAAAGAAAATTATTCTAACAACAAAATAATAAAAAATCCAGTATGCGAAATATATTCATATCAAAACAGAAGTACTTGGTTTGAAAATACTTTTGAAGAGAACTTTGTAAAACTTGAAAATGGAATTTTTGCTTCAGCATTTGTTAATAATTATTTTTTCACAAATTCTAATGATTGTATCTTTAATAAATTAGC
>ENA-UOJO01004029-UOJO01004029.1-human-gut-metagenome-genome-assembly--contig:-P57-NODE-4029-length-13083-cov-8.923089_pt1 | contig 13083 bp, 15 predicted proteins | sample MGYA00242351_ERZ723898 | MGnify/ENA metagenome assembly ERZ723898 | reverse complement strand
GGAGAGGCGGATTTGCCGCCCATTGACCAACCTATGTATCCGTTGGGAGAGGATAGCGAATGAGATCCTCATGTATTTTCGGTCGATGCGGAAGACGGCGGGGGATGTTTCGCTTTCGGACTGCATTGAGACCGGGAAGGACGGGAACGCGCTGTCGCTGATGGATGTGCTGTGCTCGGATGAGGATCTGTTCGAGGATCTCAGCGCACGGCAGACCTACCGGAAGCTCTACGAGGTCATGGACACAGTGCTGTCGCCGCGGGAGCGGATGGTCATCACCCTGCGCTACGGCCTTGGCGACCGCACGCCGCTCACGCAGCGGGAGATCGCGGCGAAATGCGGCATCAGCCGCTCCTATGTCTCCCGCATCGAAAAAAAGGCACTCGCTGCCCTGCAGCAAGCGCTGCAGGGCTACACGCAGGAGGTCTGAAGCGGCGGGCGCAAAAAAGCAGAGGGGCTGCCCCTCTGCTTTTTCTTTCTTCTATTTACTGCCGCTCGGCTTTGGTCTCACAGTAGAGGCAGCGGTAGGTGCGCTTTTCACGGTCGGTGAGCGTGAAGATCTGCGGCAGTTCCTGCTCGACGGAGGTGATGCAGCGCGGGTTTTTGCAGCGGATGACGTTCCGGATCCGCTCCGGCAGCTTCAGCTGGCGCTTTTCCACGCGCTGGCCGTCCTTGATGATGTTGACGGTGATGCCGGGGTCGACGTAGCCGATCACGTCCCAGTCGAGGTCCAGGATGCGGTCGATCTTGATGATATCCTTGCGGCCGAGCTTGCTGCTGACGACGTTTTTGAGCAGCGCCACGGAGCAGTCGAGCTGGTCGAGGCCGAGGATGTTGTACAGGTACATCGCCTTGCCGGCGGAGATATGGTCAATGACAATACCGTTGGAAATCGCATCAATAATCATGTGGTAGCCCTCCCTTATTCAATACCAAGCAGCTTGAGAATCAGCGCCATGCGGATATAGCGTCCGTTTTTGACCTGTTTGAAGTAGCAGGCTCTGGGGTCGTCGTCGACAGCGACGGAGATCTCGTTGACGCGGGGCAGCGGGTGCAGGATGCACAGATCCGGCTTCGCCGTCCGGAGCTTTTCCGGGGTGAGGATGTAGCTGTCTTTCAGACGCAGGTAGTCCTCTTCGTTGAAGAAGCGCTCGCGCTGCACGCGGGTCATGTACAGGATATCGAGCTGCGGCATGACGGCCTCGAGGTCCGTGGTCTGCTCATAGGGGATGTTGTGCTTCTTGAGTGCTTCGTTCTTGACGTAGCTCGGCAGCTTCAGCTCTTCCGGGGAGATGAGCACGATCTTGATGCCGGTGTAACGGCTGAGCGCGCTGATGAGCGAGTGGACGGTGCGGCCAAACTTGAGGTCGCCGCAGAAGCCCACGGTCAGGTCGTTGAATCTCCCCTTCTCGCGCTGGATGGTGAGCAGGTCCGTGAGCGTCTGCGTCGGGTGGTTGTGGCCGCCGTCACCGGCGTTGATGACGGGGACCTCGGAGTGCATGGAGGCGACGAGCGGCGCGCCCTCTTTCGGGTGGCGCATGGCGATGATGTCGGAATAGCAGCTGACGGTGCGGATGGTATCGGAGACGCTCTCGCCCTTCGACGCAGACGAGCTGCTGGCGGACGAGAAACCGAGGACCTTGCCGCCGAGCGAGAGCATGGCGGACTCGAAGCTCAGGCGCGTCCGGGTGGAGGGCTCAAAGAACAGCGTGGCGAGGATCTTGCCGTCGCACTTGTGGGCATAGGCCTCCGGGCGGGCGATGATGTCGTTGGCCTTGGCGACCAGTTCGTCGATCTCCTGGGTGCTGAGCTGCAGAATGTCGATCAGGTGGTTCATATCAGTTTGTTCCTCCAATCCAAGATTCGTCCGAGGGGTCATTCCGGAACTGCAGGAGCCGGGCGACGTCCTCGGGTTTGATATACTTCTGTTCGGCGGCGACCTGCGCGATCACGTCGAAGTTCGTCAGGCTGACATTTTTGACTTTGGCGGCGGCCAGCCGCTCCAGGCCCTTTTTCATGCCGTAGGTGAAGATGCTCACGATGCCGAGCACCTCCGCGCCGGCCTCCCGCAGCACGTTCACGACCTCAAGGACGCTGCCGCCCGTGGAGATCAGATCCTCCACCACGACGACCTTCTGGCCTTTTTCCAGCCGCCCTTCGATCTGGTTCTGGCGGCCGTGGTCCTTGCTCGACGAGCGGACGTAGCCCATCGGCAGGCCCATCATCTGCGCGGTGATGGCGGCATGCGCGATCCCGGCGGTGCTGGTGCCCATGAGGACCTCCGCGTCCGGGTATTCGCGGCGGATGGTCTGCATGAGGGCGGTCTCCACCTCGGTGCGGACGTCCGGGGCGGTCAGGATGAGGCGGTTGTCACAATAGACGGGACTTTTGATGCCGCTGGCCCAGGTGAACGGCTCGTCCGGCCGGAAGAATACGGCGCGGATCGACAGCAGATCCTCTGCGATGCGGCGTGCGGTAGATTCCATAGTCTGCTCCTTTCTGTTATCCGACGAATTCCTGCAGGCAGCGCTGGTAGGCTGCGACGGGGTCGGCGGCCTGCGTGATGGGACGGCCGACGACGATGTAATCCGAGCCGATGGCTCTGGCCTTTTCGGGAGTGGTGATGCGGACCTGATCGTCCGTCTTCGCGTCGGCGAAGCGGATGCCCGGCGTGACGGTCACGAAGCTGCCGGAGCAGGCCTCGTGGATCTTCCCTGCCTCGAGCGGCGAGCAGACCACACCGTCGAGCCCTGCGGCCTGCGCGTTTTTCGCGTAGTCGATGACGACGTCGGCCAGCGGCGCGTGGATGCCGATCTCCTCTTCCATGCTCTGCTGGCTGGTGGAGGTCAGCTGCGTGACGGCGATGAGCAGCGGGCGCGTGCCGTCAGCGCGGGTCAGGCCTTCGAGCGCGGCGGTCATCATGGCGCGGGTGCCTGCCGCGTGGAGGTTCACCATATCCACGTCCAGCGAGGACAGGACGGCCATGGCCTTTTTGACGGTGTTGGGGATGTCGTGCAGCTTGAGATCGAGGAAGATCTGGTGGCCTCTGGCCTTGATCTCGCGGACGATGGACGGGCCCTCGGCGTAGAACAGCTCCATACCGATCTTCACGAACGGCTTTTTGCCGGTGAAGCGGTCGAGAAACGCGAGCGTTTTCTCCTTTCTGTCAAAGTCCAGGGCGATGATGACGTCTTTACCCATGATGTGCGCCTCCTATGATATCGTTCAGATTTTGTATGTGATATTGTTCCATGACCCGCGGCAGATCGTTTACCAGATCGCGGCAGGCAAAGGGGTCGACCAGATTGGCCGCGCCGACCTCGACCGCCGTCGCGCCGGCGAGCATAAGCTCGAGCACGTCCTCCGCCGTTCGAACGCCGCCCATGCCGATGATGGGGATGCGGACGGCCTCATAGACCTGCCAGATCATCCGCACCGCCAGCGGGAAGATGGCCGGGCCGGACATGCCGCCGGTCTTATTGGCCAGCAGCGGCTTCTTGCCGCGCAGGTCGATGCGCATGCCAAGCACCGTGTTGATGAGGCTGACCGCGTCGGCGCCCGCGTCCTCGCAGGCCTTCGCGATGTCGGCGATGCTCGTGACGTTGGGCGAGAGCTTGACGATCACGGGCTTCTGGACTGCGTCCTTCACGGCCCGGGTCACGGCTGCGGCGGCCTCCGGGTCGGTGCCGAAGCTCATGCCGCCGCCATGCACGTTCGGGCAGGAGATATTGACCTCCAGCCAGCCGACCTGCCCGCATGCGTCCAGCCTCCGGCAGACCTCGACGTATTCCTCGATGGAAAAGCCGCTGACGTTGGCCATGACCGGCTTTTGGAAGACACGCTGCAGCTTCGGCAGCTCCTCGGCGATCACCGCGTCGACGCCGGGATTCTGCAGGCCGACGGCGTTGAGCATCCCGCCCGGCGCTTCCGCGATGCGCGGCTGCGCGTTGCCGGTGCGCGGGTGCAGGGTCGTGCCCTTGAAGGAAAATGTGCCGAGGCAGTTGATATCGTAGAGCTCCGCGAACTCATATCCGTAGCCGAAGGTGCCGCTGGCGGGGATGATGGGATTTTCCAGCTCCCGGCCGCAGAGCGTGACGTTTGTCGTTACCATAGCAGCTCCTCCTTTCTGAATACCGGGCCCTCGCGGCAGACGCGCTTCGGGCCGTTCAGCGTTTCGATCGTGCAGCCCATGCAGGCGCCGAAGCCGCAGCCCATCCGGGCCTCCAGGCTGAGAAAGCCCGGCTTGTCCGCTGCGCGGCAGAGCGCGCGCAGCATCGGCAGTGGCCCGCAGGCGCAGAAGGTATCGTAGACTTCCGGCAGAGCATCGGTCACAAAGCCGCGCACGCCATAGCTGCCGTCCGCCGTCGTGACGACGGTCTGCACGCCGAGGGCGCGGAATTCTTCTTCGTAAAACCGCTCCTGCGCGGTGTTGAAGCCAAGGATGGCGTTGGGCGTCTTCCCTGCCGCGAGCAGGCGGCGGGCAAGGCCGTACATCGGCGGCACGCCGATCCCGCCGCCGATGAGCAGCGTGGTCTCGCCGCAGGCGGCGACGTCAAAGCCGTTGCCAAGGCCGGTCAGCGCCCCGAGCGTCTGCCCCGGCCGGCACTGCGAGAGCCAGTCGGTGCCCTTACCGACGACCTTGTAGAGGATGGTCACGCCGGCATCATCCCAGTCGCAGACGGACAGCGGGCGGCGCAGGAAAAAGCCCGGCAGCTGCAGCTCCAGAAACTGCCCCGGCGCGGTGATGGCCGAGGTGTCGCCGCAAAGGCGCAGGGCATAGACCTGCGGGGCAAGCGGCCGGTTCTCCGTGATGGTAAACAGGACTTCTTTCAAAGCGTTTCCTCCTTCCAGACGGGTTCTCCGCCGATCATCGTGAGCTTGCACACGCCCGTCAGTGCGCACCCGGCAAACGGTGTGGCCCGACCCATGGTCAGGAACGTTTCGGGGTCGACGGTGTAGGTTTTGGTCAGATCAAAGGCCGTCAGGTCGGCGGGCTGGCCCTCGGCCAGCTCCGTGCCGCAGCCGAAGCGGCGCATCGGCGCGCCGTGCATCAGGTCGACGAGTTTTTCAAGCGGCAGGATGCCGGTCTGGACCAGCGCCGTGTAGCTTGCGGCAAACGACGTCTCGAGCCCGACAACGCCCATGGCGCTCTTTTCCAGCCCCCGGGCCTTTTCTTCCCGGCTGTGCGGGGCGTGGTCGGTCACCAGCATGTCGATCGTCCCGTCAAGCAGGCCCTCGATCAGCGCGTCGCGGTCTTCCCGCGCGCGCAGGGGCGGGTTCATCTTGAACCGGCCGTTCTCCTGCAGGTCTTCGTCGGTGAAGGTCAGGTAATGCGGCGCGGTCTCGCAGGTGACGTCCACGCCGCGGCGCTTGGCTGCGCGGATGAGGGCGACGCTTTCCTTCGTGGAGACGTGGCAGACGTGGTAGGCGCAGCCGGTCTGCTCGGCGAGCCGGAGGTCCCGGGCGATCGGCCCCCACTCGCTCTCGGAGCAGATGCCGCGGTGGCCGTGGGCGCGGGCATACGCGCCGTCGTGGATATAGCCGCCGTGCAGGAGGCTGTTGTCCTCGCAGTGCGCGGCAAGGATCTTACCGAGGCGGCGGCACTGCATCATGGCCTCGCGCATGAGGCTTTCCGACTGCACGCCGCGGCCGTCGTCGGAAAACGCGATGACGCCTGGCGCGAGCCCTTCAAGATCCGCGAGCCGCTCCCCTTTCTCACCGACGGAGATGGCGCCGTAAGGATGGACGTGGACGAGCGCGTCTTTTTCGATGATCGCGCGCTGCACGGCCAGCGCGGCAGCGCAGTCCGGCACGGGGTCGAGATTCGGCATGGCCGCGACGTGGGCGAAGCCGCCGTGGGCCGCGGCAAGCGTGCCGGTCCGGATCGTCTCTTTATAAGAAAATCCCGGTTCACGAAGATGTACATGCACATCAACGAAACCGGGAAATAAGACAGCCTTATGAAGATCAATGGAAACAGCATCTGCGTGACAGGAAATACGATCACCAATGGAAACAATTCTTCCGCCCGAAAGCAAAACGTCCGCGGCACGAAATACGCCGCCCGAGGAGAGGAGCTGTGCGTTTTGAAGCAGATAGCGCATGGTCGTTTCCTCCTTTTTTGTGTCCGGTGCATTATACGGGATATCCGGCGGAATGTCAAGCCCCTTTGCTGAAGGTTTTTTGATTTTTCGGAAAAAGCCCCGGGACTGCGGTCCCGGGGCCTGAAAACGGATTCAGGAAAGGAGCATTTTGTCGTTCGCCTCATCGCTGCCGCTGGCGCGGGAGAACATGGCGAGCAGATCCGGCACGGTCAGCTTCTTCTTCTCCTCGCCGGACACGTCCACCACGACCTGACCAGCGTCCATCATGATAAGGCGGTTGCCGTGCGCGATGGCGTCTTTCATGTTGTGGGTAATCATGAGCGTGGTCAACCCGTGCTCCTGCACGATGCGGTCGGACAGGTCGAGGACCTTGGCCGCCGTGCGCGGGTCGAGGGCCGCGGTATGCTCGTCGAGCAGCAGCAGCTTCGGCTGCTGCAGGGCCGCCATCAGAAGCGTCAGCGCCTGCCGCTGGCCGCCGGAGAGCAGGCCGACCTTCGCGGTCATCCGGTCCTCGAGACCGAGGTCCAGCGCATGCAGCCGCTTCTGGTATTCGGCACGCTCAGCCTTTGTGATGCCCCAGCGGAGGCCGCGGTGCTGCCCGCGGCGGGCGGCAAGGGCCAGGTTCTCCTCGATCTGCATGGTGGGCGCGGTGCCCATCATCGGGTCCTGGAACACACGGCCGAGGAAGGCCGCGCGCTTATGCTCCGGCAGGCCGGTGACGTCGGTGCCGTCGATGACGATCTTACCGCTGTCGATCTGGAAGGAGCCCGCGATGGCGTTCAGCATGGTCGACTTGCCCGCGCCGTTGCCGCCGATGACGGTGACGAAATCGCCGTCGTTGAGGGTCAGGTTCAGATCGTTCAGCGCGGTCTTTGCGTTGACAGTGCCGGGGTTAAAGGTCTTGCACACATTGATGAGTTCAAGCATGGTGTGTTTCCTCCTTTTTTGCCTTGCCGCGGAACATCTTGCCCTTCCAGTACGGGATGGCCAGGAACAGCGCGACGATCAGCGCCGTAATGAGCTTGAGGTCGTTCGTGTTGAGGCCGAGCTGCAGGACGATCTGGAGCACGAAATAGTAGATCACCGCGCCGATCGACACGGCCAGCAGCTTGAGGCCGAAGTTCGTAAAGAGCTTGCCGAAGATGACCTCGCCGATGATGACGGCAGCCAGGCCGATGACGATCGCGCCGCGGCCCATGTTCACATCCGCCGCGCCCTGGAACTGCGCGAGCAGCGCACCGGACAGGGCGACAAGGCCGTTGGAGAGCATGAGGCCGAAAACGACGTTCGCGTTCGTGTTGATGCCCTGCGCACGGGCCATATTCTGGTTCGCACCGGTGGCACGGATGGCGCAGCCGCGCTCCGTGCCAAAGAACCAGTACAGAAGCGCGATCACGGCAAACGTGAAAAGAAGCAGGATCGGAAGCGGATTTTTCAGGCTCAGCTCGCGCACATAGCGCTGCGAGACCATCAGCGGATATTTGTCCACGCCGACGGCCTGATTGGCCTTGCTGTCCATGATGCGCAGGTTGATGGAGTAGAGTGCGAGCTGCGTCAGAATGCCGGAGAGGATCGCGGGGATGCCGCATTTGGTGTGGAACATGCCCGTCACGAAGCCTGCCAGCATACCGCAGGCAAACGCGCACAGCAGGGCCAGCCACGGGTTCACCCCAGCGCGGATGAGCATGACGGCGGCCGCGCCGCCGGTGGCGATGGAGCCGTCGACGGTCAGATCCGCAACGTCCAGAATACGGAAGGTGATGTACACGCCGATGGCCATCAGGCCCCAGATGAGGCCCTGAGCCGCCGCGCCGGGCAGCGAATTGAGTAGCGCAGAAAGGAAGCTCATAATCATTCTCCTTGTCAGTCTGCGCCTGCAATCGACCGGCAAAGGGTTCCGGTTATCGGCCGATTGCAGGGGCAAACGGTTTTTGCGGTTCCCCCGGTCACGGGTGAATGCCCGTGACCGGTCAAAGTGTCAGATTCAGCCGTCGATCGCCTCGTAGCCATCGAGCGGGGTGATGCCGAGCTGCTCGCAGACGGAAGCGTTGTACTTCGGGGTCGCGTCGGTGTATTCGACCGGCATTGTGGAGATATCGGCCTCGCCCTTGAGGATCTTCGCGGCCATCTTGCCGGTGGTCACGCCGAGATCGTAGTAGCTGATGGACAGCGTCGCCACGCCGCAGCCGCGGCAGAGGCCCTCTTCGCCGCAGATGGCGGGAACGCTGGCAGGGATCAGGACGTTGGCAATGGCCTCGGTGTTGGAGGCGGCGGTGTTATCGGTCGGGATGTAGACAACGTCGGAGAAGTCGGCGGCCTTCTGGGTCACGGAGGAGACGTCATTGCTGTCGGTGAAGGCAAATTCTTCGCAGGTCACGCCCTGGGCCTCGAGCGCCTTGCGGACCTCGTCGATCTGATAGCGGGAGTTCGGCTCAGCCGAGCAGAACAGCAGGCCGACGGTCTTGGTCTCGGGGAACCAGTCGAGGATCATCTGGGCCTGCGCCTGCAGGTCCGCCAGGTCGGATGTGCCGGAGACGTTGCCGCCGACAGTGCCGTTGAAGTCATCGATATCCAGCGCGACGCCATAGGCCGTGATGGACGTGCCGAGGATGGGGATATCAGCCGTAGCGGAGACAGCGGCAGTCAGCGCCGGGGTTGCATTGGCCATGATGAGGTCCACGCCCTTGGAGACAAAGCCGTTGACGATCGTGCCGCAGTTGACTGAGTCGCCGGAGGCGTTCTGCACGTCGACGGTGACGGCGTCGCCGAGTTCTTCTTTCAGCGCGTCGATGAAGCCCTGGGTCGCAGCGTCGAGCGCCTCATGCTGGACCAGCTGGCAGACGCCGACGGTGTAGGTCTTGCCGCTCTCGGCCGGAGCCTCGGCGGATTCTTCGGCGGCGGGTTCGGTCGTTTCGGTGGTTTCTGCGGTCTCGGTGGACGCGGCGGCGGGCTGGCTGGAGGCGCAGGCGGCCAGGCTCAGGACCATGACGAGCGCCAGAAGCAGTGCAAGCATCTTTTTCATTTTGATTTCGCTCCTTTTCTCATGTATGAACTGGATTGGACGGGGCTGCGCCGCGTACTTGTGGCTGCAGTCCAAAACAAAAAGGAGGCTCTGTCCGCGGAACAGAGCCTCCTTCTGGTTACGAAGAAAAACACCGGTCTATACGGACAGTCTCTTTTTTTGCGCGCGGTAATACAGGCCCGTGATCTGCTCGCGGGCCTCAATAAAGAGGAAGCTCATCTGGATGGACTTGTTGTTCGGATAACGCTTGGCCATGATAAGCTCCTTTCTGCCGCGCGTGCGGCGTCCTTTTGATGTTTGCTACTATACCGCTTTAAATGCGCAAAGTCAATCGTGAATCCGCCAAATTGTCCTTGCTTTTTTCCGTATCGTTTGTGCATTCCGCAAAATGCACACTGCCCGCCTCCGTGGGAAGGCGGGCGGCGACTCGTTCGTCAGACGTTGGTAAAGTGGTAGGAATGGCCGATATCGTAGGTCATTTTATCGCTTTCAGAGATGAAATCCATGAAGCGGTTGGCCGCGGAGGTCGGCGAGACGTCGCGCAGCGTGCACATGCAGACCGAGCGCGGCGGGATCTCAAACGCCGTGCGGACCGGCAGGATCACGCCCCGGCCGAGGCCGGACTGCGAAAATTCCTCCGTCACGCACGCAACGCCGAGGCCGATCCGCGCCAGCGAGATGAGCAGGTTGTGCGAGCCGAGCTCGATCTCCGGCTTCAGGCTGACGCCGTGCTGCTGGAAATACTGCTCGACATAGGCGCGGGAGCTCGCCTTGCGCTCGAGCAGGATGAGCGGGAAGGCCGCGATCTCCTCAAGCGTGTGGGCGTGGTCAAAATCACAGTCGTAATTCGGCGCGGCGACGAAGATCTGGTGGGTATCGAAGCAGTGGCGGATGGAATAGGCGTCCTTGTCCTTCGGCTCGCTGGCAAAGGCGATGTCGACCTGCCCCGCGTGCAGATAGTCGAGGACCATCTGGCTCGTGCCGTTGAGGATGCGGATCTGGATGGCCGGATAGTTCTGATGAAAGGCCTCGAGCCGGGAGACCAGATAGGTCTTCGTTACCGTGTCGCTCGCGCCGATGATCAGCTCGCCCGTGAGCAGCTGGCGCGACTGCGCGAGCTTTTCCTCGCCGCACTGGATGAGGCCGAGGCCGTGCGAGACATAGTCCAGCAGCATCTTCCCCTCGCTCGTCAGCACAACGCCGCGCGTGCTTCTGGAAAACAGCCGGACCTGCAGCTGCTCTTCGAGCTGCTTGATGGACTGGCTGACCGCGGATTGGGAGATATACAGATTCTGCGCCGCGGCGGAGATATTGCCCATGCGGGCGACCTCCTGAAAGACGCGGTAAAGCTCCAATTTGACTGCCATAGCTGCCTCCTGTCATTACGTTTATTAATGGAGTTAATCGCAACGATTAAAAACATCTATTTTACTTATTATCCGACAACGATTATAATATGCGCAGGATGAAAAGTCCAGCATGAAATCAAGTTCATACAGTTGCCAATATAGTTCCGGATACATGGCCCGGATGTTTCTACCGCAGCGCCAGAGCTGCGACTATTGGAAGTTCGCACACGCAGGTCGTCTGTTCCTGCGCGCGGCTTTTTGTCATTGGCAGCAGGTATATCCCCCGCTGTCTATTTTTTATTATGTTTTTGGAGGAAGCTATGCAGGAGCTGAAGGATCGCATCGTCAAGGAGGGCAAGATTCTGCCCGGAAACATTGTAAAGGTCGACGGGTTTCTCAACCACCGCGTCGACTGTGCGTTTATGGGACGCATCGCTGATGAATTCCAGAAATTCTTTGATCTCGACAAAGTAGATCTCATTCTGACAGCTGAAGCCAGCGGCATTGCCCTTTCCGCGATCTGCGCGTACCGGTACGGCAAGCCCATGGTGTATGCGAAAAAGGCCAAGAGCGACAACATCGAGGGCGGCCTGTATCAGAGTGAGATCTTTTCCTATACCTACAAGAAGAAGGTCACGCTGCTCGTCTCCAAGGAATGGCTGCACCCGGGCGACCGTGTGCTCGTGATCGACGATTTCCTTGCCCGCGGCGAAGCGCTGCGCGGCCTCTGCGAGATCGTCCAGGCCGCCGGCGCCGAGCTGGTCGGCATCGGCTGCGCCGTGGAAAAGGGCTTCCAGGGCGGCGGCGACAAGCTCCGCGCAGCGGGTGTCAACCTGCATTCGCTCGCCATCATCGAAAGCGCAGAGCCGGGCAACATCGTCTTCCGTGAGGAGGAGGCATAATGGAAACTGTCCTCATTCTGGATTTCGGCGCCCAGTACAGCCAGCTCATCGCACGCCGCGTGCGTGAGCAGAACGTCTACTGCGAGGTCAAGCCCTGCTCCATCTCCCCTGACGAGATCCGGGAGCTTGCCCCCATCGGCATCATCCTGTCCGGAGGCCCGCAGAGCGTCTATGAATCTGTTTCCCTGCACGTGGATCCTGCGCTGTTTTCGCTCGGGATCCCCGTTCTTGGCATCTGTTATGGATGCCAGCTCATGGCATATTCGCTGGGTGGCACCGTTGCAGCAGCGACGGAAGCGACTGCCCGCGAATATGGCAAGACGCTGACCGAGTTTGACACCGAAAGTGCCATCTTCCATGGTCTGCCCGCGTCCTCCGTGACGTGGATGAGCCACGGCGACTACATCTCGCAGGTCCCCGACGGCTTCACCGTCACCGCGAAGACCGCCGTCTGCCCGACGGCCGCTATGGCCTGTCCGGAAAAGAAGCTCTACGGCGTGCAGTTCCATCCGGAAGTGCAGCATACCGTCCAGGGCAGCGAAATTTTGCGCCGCTTCCTCTATTCCGTCTGCGGCGCCTCCGGCGACTGGACCATGGCGGATTACCGCCAGACCGCCATCCGCGCCATCCGCGAAAAGGTCGGCTCCGGCCGCGCACTGCTGGCGCTGTCCGGCGGCGTGGACTCTTCTGTCGCTGCAGCGCTGATGGCCGAGGCCATCGGCAGCCAGCTCACCTGCGTGTTTGTCGACCATGGCCTGATGCGCAAGAATGAGGGCGACGAGGTTGAAGCCGCCTTCGGCAAATGGGATATCCACTTCATCCGCGTCAATGCGGAGGATCGGTTCCTCTCGAAGCTCGCCGGCGTCACCGATCCGGAGACGAAGCGCAAGATCATCGGCGAGGAATTCATCCGCGTATTTGAGGCCGAAGCCAAGAAGATCGGCACCGTCGATTATCTTGTGCAGGGCACGATCTATCCGGACGTCATCGAATCTGGCCTTGGCAAGTCCGCGGTGATCAAGAGCCACCACAACGTCGGCGGTCTGCCCGACTATGTCGATTTCAAGGAGATCATCGAGCCGCTGCGGATGCTCTTCAAGGACGAAGTCCGGCAGCTCGGCCGCGAGCTGGATCTGCCGGAGTATCTGGTCATGCGCCAGCCCTTCCCCGGCCCGGGTCTTGCCATCCGCGTCATCGGCGATATCACGAAGGAAAAGCTCGACACGCTGCGCGACGCCGACTTCATCTTCCGCGACGAGATCGCCAAGGCCGGGCTCGACCGCAGTCTCAGCCAGTATTTCGCGGTCCTCACCTCCATGCGCTCCGTCGGCGTCATGGGTGACGGCCGGACGTATGACTATACGCTGGCGCTGCGCGCGGTCAATACAAGCGACTTCATGACCGCCGACTGGTCCCGCATCCCCTACGACGTGCTCGACCGCATCTCCGTCCGCATCGTCAACGAAGTCCGCGGCATCAACCGCATCTGCTACGACATCACCAGCAAACCGCCAGCGACGATTGAGTGGGAATAAGAAAAAAGTGAACATGAGGGGCTGCAAAGCCTTGAAAACACTCACTTTTTGAAAATCTCATTTCCTGTTTGATAGCAAAATGATAGCAGATACTAAAGCCATTTTGTTTGTTCTTGTTTTGGCGAGCGAATGGTTTGCAGGTTTGCTGTCGCATCCAATCCTATATTGAGA
>ENA-UOJO01004023-UOJO01004023.1-human-gut-metagenome-genome-assembly--contig:-P57-NODE-4023-length-13104-cov-9.073569_pt1 | contig 13104 bp, 13 predicted proteins | sample MGYA00242351_ERZ723898 | MGnify/ENA metagenome assembly ERZ723898 | reverse complement strand
AGAAAAAAGGAACCGCTCTCTCGGCTCCAAAAAATCCATTTTGACGTAGATGCGTTATTGCGTGAGAGATGTGGATTCTCTTTTCCATCCCAAAGTGCGTTGGGGAGAGGATAGCAAATGAGCTTCGGATGCACTTCCGGAGGGAGCGGAAAAGCGGGACCACCGTGTCGTTGCAGGAAACGCTGGAGGCGGGCAAGGACGACACGGCACTGACCCTCTCGGACGTGCTGCAGGACGGCTTCTGCATGGAGGACAGCTGTGAGCAGCAGGACGAGGCCCGGCGGCTGCGGCAGCTCATCGAAGGGCTTCCGGCGCGGGAACGGAAGCTGATCCTGCTGCGGTATGGCCTGGCCGGTCAACCGCCGCTGACCCAGCTGGAGACCGCAAAGCTGCTGCAGATCAGCCGGAGCTATGTTTCCCGCCTGGAGACCCACGCACTGGAACTGCTGCGGGAAGGGTGGGGCGGATGCCGGTAAAAATTTTGACCTTCATCGCGGAGTGCTTTCACACCGCGGCGAAAAACGCCGCCTGGAACGCATCCAGTTCCTCGAATCGGTACAGGCGGTTCAGTGCCTCCACCAGCTCCTTTTTCGAGAGGCGGGGCGGCAGGCCCAAGGCGTTGAGCAGCGCATATTTCCGCTCGGCGCTGCCCGGTGTGCCGGAGAGCCCCCAGTTGTAGAGGTCGGCATAGGTGATGGCCCGGCCCTCCGGGCGGGGGGCAGCTGCGCCAGCCTCCGCACCGAGGGCGTCTTTGAGTGCCTGCAGCACGATGGCGTCGTCCACGCCCTCCACGCCGAGCAGGCCCTCTTTGCCGGGCTGCGGCTTCCGCTTTTCCTTGCCGTGGATGGCGGGCACATAGGCCTGCACCACGTGTTCGGCCCCCACCAGATTGGTGATGTAGGTGCGGATGCGGAACCCGGCGGCGTCCGAATCCGTGAACAGGATGAGCCCGTTTTTCTTTGCCAGCGTCTTGAACAGCTGCTGGCGCTTTTTATCCTTATAAATGCCGAATCCGTCGGTCAGAAGGATCAGCGCGTCCGTCAGGTGGGAAAGGCGGGCCGCATCGTATTTGCCTTCCACCACCAACACCCGGTCGGTGTGGAGAAGTTCTCGTTCGCTCATCGTCCGCTCCCCGCCAGCGCCAGACGGCAGAGGGCCGCTTCCAGAAGTACCTCCGCGTCTACAGGCTGGCTTTTCAATGATCTGTCCAGATCCAGCAGGACCTGCAAGCAGGCTTCCAGCTGGCCGAGGGTGTAGTGGCTGGCGGTCTCGGCCGAGCGCTTGAGCCGGTAATCGCTGCCCTTGTAGCCGAACTCCTTGAAAACGGTGCTGTAGCTCTTGCGTCTGGCGCTGCCCAGCTTGACCCGGTAGAGGTCCACATAGCTGCCGATGAGTGCCGCTGTGATGGCGATGGGCTCCTGCTGCAGCCGGAGCAGAGCCTGTAATTTTTTGCAGGCCCCGGTGGCGTTTTTGGCCGTGATCATCCGGGTCATCTCGAAGACATCGGCCTCCAGGCTCACGGTGCCCATCTCAGCCACCATAGCCGCAGTGACGGTCTGGTAGCCGGAGAGGGCGCAGAGCTTGTCCACCTCGTTTTCCAGCAGGAAGGGGTCTTCGCCGCAGCGCTCCAGCAAGGCAGTGGCGGCGCCTTCGGGCAGGGTAGCACCCTGCGCTTTGGCCCGCTCGATCATCATCACCTTGAGTTCATAGGGCTTGGGTTTGGCCAGCTCTTCGGCATAGCCGAGCTTTTTGCAGGCAGCGGTGAGCTTCTGCGCCCGCTTGCCGGTCTTGAGTTTGCCGCGCTCCAAAGGAAACACACTGCCCAGCACGACGACGGCATTTTCGAGGCTGGAAAGCGTTTCACACAGCGCATCCAGGTCTTTGTCGCTGTAGGCGGCGGGGTCCAGTTCGGGCAGGACCACCACGCGCCGGGTGCCGAAAAATGAGATGGTGCCCGCCGCCATGATGAGCTGTTCCAGCTCCGGGGCGGCACCGTCCAGCACGGTTGCCTCTTCGTCGCTGTCGGCCGAGAGCAGCCGCACGGCAGCTGCCACGGCCTGCCGCACCAGATACCGCTCGCTGGAATAAAAATAGTAGACCGGGCAGCCGCTTTCTGCCAGCTGCCGGAGCTTTGCTTCCGTTGCCAAAGGGGAGACCTTCTTTCGTTTTTGCGGGGGATCTTCTGCCCCGCAGATGCCGGGATATTCGATATCAATAGTGTAACGGAGTTACGGGGCGTTGTCAATGCGCAGTGCACAGAGGCCGGGCAAAAAAATGCTGCCTGCCCGGACGCAAAAAATGTCGGGGCGGGGCTTTTCGGGAACGGAAAAACATGATATACTGAAAACGCTTTTCCAAAATGTTCGGCAAAGAGGAAACGAAAGCGAATGCAGGGTGCCGACCCTGCCGGAAGTAAAAAATACCCGGCCTCCGCGGGCCGCGAAAGGATGAAGCCATTACGAAACGTGCTAAATTTACGCTGCAGCTGCAATACAATTCCCCGGTGATCCTCACCTTTTTTCTGCTGTCGCTGCTGGTGCTCTTTCTGGGCCAGTGGACGAACGGCTGGACGACCATGCACCTGTTCTGCGTCTACCGCTCCTCGTTCAAAGACCCGCTGTTCTATGTCCGGCTGTTCGGCCATGTGCTGGGCCATGCCAGCTGGGATCATTTCCTGAACAATATGCTCCTGCTCCTCGTCATCGGCCCGCCAATGGAGGAAAAATACGGCAGCATCCCGCTGCTGGAGGGCATCGTCTTCACGGCGCTGGTGTCCGGTGTGCTGCAATGCGCGCTCTTCCCCCGCACGGCCCTGCTGGGCGCTTCCGGCATCGTGTTCATGCTCATCATGCTGGCGTCGCTGTCCGGCTTTTCGGGCGGCATCCCGGTCACGATGCTGCTGGTGGCGGCGCTGTATCTGGGCCAGCAGGTGTACGATATCGTCTTCGTGCATGACAATGTCGCCAACTTCATGCACATCGTGGGCGGCATCTGCGGCACGGGGTTCGGCTACTTTTACGCTCTGCGCCCCCAAAAACGCCGCAAGGCGTCCGGGGCAAAGCCGGGCCTGAAATTTGAAAAGACCTCCCGGCACAGGAGCCGGTAAAACAAAAAATCCCCTTCCGCGCGGCAGGACCATGCGGAAGGGGATTTTTGTGCAGATGCGTTACAGCGTTTTGCAGAATTCTTTCAGATAAGCGCGGAAGGCCTCGCCGATCTCCGGGTGCTGGAGCGACAGCTCTACCTGTGCCTCGGCGATCTTGAGCTTGTTGCCCATGTCGTAGTGCTTGCCGGTGAACTCCACTGCGGTCATGCCGCCATAATTGCGGGCGAACTCGGCCATGGCGTCGGTCAGCTGGATCTCGCCGCCGGCACCGGGCTTGGTGCGGGCGAGGATGTCGTAGATCTCCGGGGTCAGCAGGACGCGGCCCAGGATGGAGTAGTTGCTGAACTCCTGGCCCTTCTTGGGCTTCTCGATCATGTCATCCACGAAGAAGTAGTTGTCGTGGATGGGGGTGGTCTTCAGGCTGCAATAGCGGCTCACATCGGCCCAGGGCACAGCGGAGACGCCTGCGGCCGGGCGGCCGAACTCCTCGTAGGCACGGATGAGCTGGGCGCAGACCGGGTCTTCGCCCCAGATGACGTCATCGCCATAGATGACCACGAAGGGGTCGTCGCCGGTAAAAGCTTTTGCCATGCTCACGGCGTGGCCCAGGCCCAGGGTCTGCTTCTGGCGGACAAAGTAGATGTTGGCCAGGTTGGAGATGCCCAGGCACTCCTCCAGCATCTTCTCCTTGCCGGGTGCGGCCAGCTTCTCTTCCAGCTCCGGGCTGCGGTCGAAGTGGTCTTCGATGATGCTCTGGTTGCGGCCCAGAATGATGAGGATGTCGGTGATGCCGGAACGGACGGCCTCTTCCACCAGATACTGGATGGCGGGCTTGTCCACAAGGGGCAGCATCCCTTTGGGCATGGCCTTGGTGGCGGGCAGCACACGGGTGCCAAGGCCCGCAGCAGGGATGACAGCTTTCGTGACTTTTTTCATGATTCAAAACTCCTTCGCAAAACTATCGCAGGCTGGGTGCATCAGCCGTAGACCAGATTGAGCAGGGCGTCCACATTGGGGCCCAGCAGCAGGGTGCTGGCGCTGCCGATGACCATCAGCAGCAAAAAGCAGCCGAACACCGCCGCAAAGCTGACGCCGCCCTGTGCGGCCAGAACGGCCTTGCGCTGGGCTTCGTCCGGGAATTCGGAACGGATCTTCCGGATGCGGTCTGCCGCGCTCTTGCGGTAGAGCCACTTGCCGTACATGCCGCGCACGACCATGAGCAAAAAGCTCAGGGCCGAGCACAGGCGGGCCAGAATGACCATCGTGGAATCGCTCAGAGCGGGGGCCATGGTGCTGCCGGTGAGCTGCATCAGCTGCAGCAGGGTGGGCACGGCCAGCAGCAGCTCAGCTGCCAGAAAGCCGAATGCGGGCTTCCATGCCTTGCGGTAGAAGAAATAGAACGGCCCGAACAGCAGTGCCGAAAAACTCATGGAGATCTTGCTGTGCGCCAGCTGCATCCGGCAGTAGGTGCTCAGGTAGGCGGGGGACGCAGGGCCGATGTAGCTGGCCCAGTCCTTGCAGGGGATGCCGTCCAGCATCTCGTCCTTGCCAAAGGCGGCCTCATAGGCCTGCCGCATGGGGTCCTGGGGCATGGAGCCGGTCTCCTGATACTGGCGGTACAGGCTGGAATAATCAAAATTGCCCTCGCCGGGGCCGGCCGTGCGGTCGGCAGGCTCTTCGGCCCCTTCCGGCGGCAGCACGGCACCGCAGCAGCGGCAGTGGTCCTCGCTGCGCAGGGTGCGCTCGCCGCAGGCAGGGCAGGTGCACAGCTCGGATTCCTGATACGGGAACTTCCATTCGTATCCGGCGGCATGAGCCGGGCTGTGGATGCAGCGGCCCAGTTTTTCATAACAATCCCGGTGGTACGGTGCGCCGCAGTCGGGGCAGACGACGATATCGTCCTGCAGCGTCAGCGGCTTGCCGCAGCCCTCGCAGGGGCAGCCATAATATTTTGGCATAACTTCCTCCCATAAATGGTACTTGATGCTATTATACTCCCATCCCGGAGAAAAGAAAAGGTAAAAATCTTCAAATTTCCAGCATGATGGTGATTTTTCCTCTTTACTTTATCACGGATTCCCGGTATACTAATGAAGTATCTGTGTATAAACTGTATCTTTTTGTAGCCCTCTCAGCCATCGCTGCGCGATGCCAGCTCTCCCGCAGGGAGAACCCCTGGCGGCCGGCTTTTGTGTTTGCCAGAATGCAAAGCGCGATGGACCCATGAGAAATAAGGGCGATACTTCTTATTTTTGAGAGGATATTGAGAATGATCACGACTGAAGAACTGAAAGTGAAGCTGGCCGAATACGGCACAGCGGTGAAGGACCTGGAAGAGGCCCTCGCCATCGAGGCCTCCCGCAAGCGTGTACAGGAGCTGGAGCACACCATGTCCCGCCCCGGCTTCTATGACGATGCCGAGCTGAGCAAAAAGGTGTTCGACGAGGTGGGCGACCTGCGCGGCAAGCTGAACCGCTTTGAAAAGCTGCAGGGCCTGTACGATGACGCCGAGACCATGCTGGAAATGCTGGATGAAGAATACGACCCCGCCATGATCCCCGAAGCAGAGGAGTCTGTGAACGCTGTGGGCAAGGCAGTGGATGAGCTGCAGCTGATGACCATGCTGAACGGTGAGTACGACCACAGCAACGCCATCCTGACCTTCCATGCCGGTACCGGCGGCACCGAGGCGCAGGACTGGGCCGAGATGCTCTACCGGATGTACAACCGCTGGGCCGCTGCCCACGGCATGACCGTGGAAGTGCTGGACTATCAGGACGGCGATGAAGCCGGTCTGAAGAGTGCTTCGATGATGGTCAAGGGTGCCAACGCCTACGGCCTGCTCAAGAGCGAGAACGGTGTGCACCGCCTGGTCCGCGTCTCTCCGTTTGACGCCAACGCCCGCCGCCAGACGAGCTTTGCCTCGCTGGAAGTCATGCCGGAGCTGGACAACACCATCCAGGTGGACATCCGCCCCGAAGACATCGAGATGCAGGTCTACCGTTCCTCCGGTGCCGGCGGCCAGCACATCAACAAGACCTCTTCGGCTGTCCGCCTGATCCACAAGCCCACCGGCGTCGTGGTCAGCTGCCAGACCCAGCGCAGCCAGTTCCAGAACCGCGACTACGCCATGGAAATGCTGAAGGCGAAGCTGTATCAGATCGCCCAGCAGCAGCACATGGACAAGATCGAGGACATCAAGGGCGTCCAGAACGAGATCGCCTGGGGCCACCAGATCCGCAGCTACGTCTTCATGCCCTATACCATGGTCAAGGACCATCGCACCAACTACGAGACAGGCAACGTGGACGCTGTTATGGACGGCGACCTCGACGGCTTCATCTTTGCATACCTCAAGGCCGCCAGCCGCGGGGAATTGCAGGACACCTAAATCTTACCGATAAGCAAAAAAGCCACGCGAAAGCGTGGCTTTTTCGTTTGCATGTCTTACGCCAGATCCGCCAGGATGTCCGGCCAGAGAGCCTGCTCCTGGTGCATGACGGCAAATGCGCAGTCAAGAAACATCTTGTTGACGGCGGCGATGATGGTGCTGCGGAGCAGCAGCTTCTCCTCTCCGGCGTCCGCGGCCAAGTCCCGGATGGTGTGGGTCAGGCCGAACACATAGGGCAGGCAGTTTTCCACTTCCTCGCAGAAATAGTCGTAGGCCTGCGCGGCAGAGTAGTGCTGGCGCTGCATTTTGAAGAGGGTGTCGATGTTTTCCATCGAGAGCACCGTTTTAGAGACGACGATGTAGATCAGGCCGGCCAGCTGCTCACGGGTGTATTTTTTCTTGATGGGGTGGCCGATGATCCCTTTCTTGACGTAGTTGCTCACCATGGAAGCCGTGAGCTCCACCCCTGGAAATGCACGAAAATACCCATTGACGTACTGGACGGTCTGGTCGAGATACAGCCCAACGGAAGGCAGTTCTGCGTACCGCGGCAGGGCAAAATCCACGGCGCAGGCCGCTATGCGGCGGTTGGATTCATTGTTCATGCGGATAGTATAGCGTATTTTTCCGGCAGGGTCAACCGTCTTATGAAAACTTTTTGAAGATTTCTCGGAAACGGTTGACAGGTTTTTGAAAAACTGATATCATAGCTTCGACAACATGAAAAAATGCGGCGGATTTTGCCGCTGGAATGGAGATACTGCTTATGAAGACCCGGATCGTTGTGGATTCTGCCGCAAGCCTGTATGCACTGGATGGCGTGGATTTTGCCTGTGTGCCCCTGAAGATCATCACCGATCACGAGGAATACCACGATGACGGCACGCTGGATGCGGTGGGCATGGCCACGACCCTGCGCACCTATAAAGGAAAGACCTCGACGTCCTGCCCCAACGTCGGCGACTGGCTGGCTGCTTACGAGGGAGCCGATGAGGTGTACGCCATCACCATCACCGGTACGCTGTCGGGCAGCTGCAATGCGGCCCAGCTGGCGGCGGAGGAATACCAGCAGGAGAACCCCGGCAAGCGGGTCTTTGTGCTGGACAGCCTGTCCACCGGCCCGGAGCAGGTCCTGCTGGCCGAGCATCTGCGGGATGAACTGGCTGCCGGCAAGGAGTTTGACGCCGTCTGTGAAGAGATGCTGCGCTACCATAAGCACACCCATCTGCTCTTCTCGCTGGAATCGCTGGCCAACCTGGCCCGCAATGGCCGCGTGAAGCCTGCTGTGGCGGCAGTGGCGCGGATGCTGGGCATCCGGGTCATCGGGCAGGCCAGTGAGGCCGGTGAGCTGGACGTGATCTGCAAAACGCGCGGCGAGCATGGCGCATTGGAGCGCATCGTGCTGGAGCTCAAGGAGCACGGCTACACCAACGGCAAGGTGAACATCTCCCACTGCGGCAACCCTGCCGCTGCCGAGCGCCTGAAGCACATGATCGAGGCCGTCTTTGAGGGGGCCAGAGTCGTGGTGACGGAGTGCGGCGGCCTGTGCAGCTACTACGCCGAGCTGGGCGGCCTTCTGATCGGATACGAGGACGGAGAGGCTTGAAAAATCATCCGGACCGCGCTATACTAACTCCATCTTAAAGGGCCGCGCAGCGGCGGGGGAGGTACAGCGTGTTCAGACTGCCGATCGTTAAATTTTTCAGCCGCATCCTCAACCGTGCCACCATCACCATCGTGCTGGTGGCATTGCAGGTGCTGTGGCTGCTCTGGGCGTTCTGGGCCTTTACGACGGGCCGGGTCTGGCTGAACGGCATGCTCAAGGCGCTGAGCATCGTCATCGTGCTCTACCTCGTCCGGAAAGACGAGAACAGTGCCTATAAGATCGGCTGGATCGTCCTCATCGGCCTGCTGCCGCTGCTGGGCGGGGCGCTGTATCTGGCCTTTGGCAACAAGGCTCCGGCCAAGGGGCTCCGCACCCGGATGCGGAAGGTGGAGCAGGCTCACACGGCCGACCTTGCGCCCCGGCCGGACCAGACCGACACGCTGGACCGCGTGGAGAAAAACCTGAGCCATTACGTGGAGACCTACGGCCCCTACCCGGCGTGGAAGCACACCGCCGCTCACTATTTCTCCTGCGGCGAGGCTATGTACCCCAGGCTTCTGGAAGACCTGGAACGGGCGGAAAAATTTATCTTTCTCGAATTCTTCATTGTAAAGTCGGGCGCGATGTGGGACGGCATTGAGGCCATCCTCAAGCGGAAAGCCGCCGAGGGCGTGGACGTGCGGCTGATCTACGATGATTTCGGCAGTCTGCTGGGCCTGCCCAGCGACTTCGTCATCCGGATGGAGCGCAGCCATATCCGCTGCATCCCGTTCAACCCTGTGGTGCCGCTGGTGTCGCTGGTGATGAACCACCGCGACCACCGGAAGATCGTGGTCATCGACGGCAATGTGGCCTACACCGGCGGCGTGAACCTCGCGGACGAATATATCAACGCCGAGCAGCGCTTCGGCTACTGGAAGGACGCCGCCATCCGGCTGGAAGGGGCGGCGGTCTGGAATTTTACCGTCATCTTCCTCAACTGCTGGAACGCCTTCCGCCCGCAGGAGACGGACTACGCACCCTTTGCGCCGACCCACCTGCCGGAAAGTTCGGACGGCGTCGTTCAGCCCTACACCGACAGCCCGCTGGACGAAGAGCCGCTGGCCGAGACGGTCTACCTGAACATCCTGGCCCAGGCGCAGCGGTATGTGTATCTCTACACGCCCTATCTTGCTGTGGGTGAGGAGATGCTTGATGCCCTGAAGACCGCCGCCAAACGCGGCGTGGATGTCCGGCTGGTCCTGCCGGGCATCCCGGATAAGAAGCTGGTGTTCCGGCTGAGCCGGTCCTACTATGTGCCGCTCCTCCGGGCGGGCGTCCGCATCTACGAGTACACCCCCGGCTTCCTCCATGCAAAATGCTACGTCAGTGACGACCATCTGGCCGTGGTGGGCAGCATCAACATGGACTACCGAAGTTTGTTTTTGCACTTTGAGTGCGGGGCGCTGCTTTACAGCAACAGTCAGGTCATCGCCCTGCGGGAGGATGTGCTGGCCACGCTGCCGCAGTGCCGGGAGGTGCAGCTTTCCGATTGCCGGACTTCTCTGCCGGGCACCCTGCTGGACAGCGTCCTGCGGTTGCTGAGCCCGCTGCTGTAAAACCCTCTCCGTCAACGCCATCAGGCGTTGACAGCTCCCCCCCCCCAAAGGGGGAGCCCTTGGCATGTCGGGAACGCTTTACGAGCTGCATAGGCTCAATTGATCGCAAGGCAGTGGGCCTTGCTGCCAGGACCAGCAGATGCGAACCTCTATCGCGGAGCCCGGACGCTTCCGAAATCGTGGACTTTGTTCATTCAGTATTTTCAAAACCGTTCTGCCAATGGCTCTCCCTTCGGGAGAGCTGGCGAGCGAAGCGAGACTGAGAGGGGAAACCCGCTGACGAATAAGAAGGGCCCTGCCGGATATACTACTTCCAAACCCATCGGGAAAGGGAGCGTATCTATGAGAAAAAGCAAGGCTCTTTGGGGCTGTGCGCTGGCAGCAGCCCTGCTGCTGGCCGCCTGCGGGAAACCGAACGCCGGGTCGTCTGGCTCTGGAAGCATGAGCGGGAGCGGCGCGGCCTCGCAGACGACCGCCGCCTGGAAGACCGGTCTCGGTGTCGTCGTGGAAACGGAAGACGAAGACCGCACTGGGAGCATCCGGCTGGCGGCTGCGGCAGTGCTGCTGGATGGCGACGGCAAGATCGCAGACGTGGAATTGGATGAGCTGGAAACGACCATCGGGGCCGACGGCACCGGTGCGGTGCACCTGCCCACGGATTACCGGACCAAGCGGCAGAAAGGGGCGGACTACCCGCTGGCAGAGGCCTCTTCGCTGAAAAAAGGCTGGGCGGAACAGGCGGACGCCTTCGCGGACTACTTGACCGGCAGGACGCCGGAGCAGGTGTCCCTGCTGAAAATGGACAATGACGGCAAGCCCACAGACGCTGACCTGCTGGCCGGCTGCACCATCGCGGTGGACCGTTACCGCGACGCGGTGGTCAAGGCCTGCTCCAATGCCAGGGGGCTGGGCGCGGCCAAAGGCGACCGGGTGTCGCTTGGCGTGGAGGCGGTGAATGGCTCTTCGGATGTGACTGCCACCGATGACCGGGACGTCAACGCGGAGATCGACATCAGCCTTGTGGCCCTGACGCTGGACGCCGAGGGCCGTGTGACCAGCGCCGTGGCAGACATGGCTGAACCGGCCCTGACGGTGGCGTCCGATGGCGGCATCACTGCGCCGGACAAGGTGGAGACCAAGTTGGAACAGGGCGACCGCTACGGGATGCGGGGCGCTTCCTCCTTAAATAAGGAGTGGTACGAGCACAGCGAGGGCTTTTGCGGCTACCTCAAAGGAAAGACCCGTGCGGAGGTGGCCGCCATCCCGGCAGACGGCTCGGACGCTGACCTGATGGCGCTGTGCACCATCTCGGTGACCGACCTCCAAAAGGCTGCGCTGGACGCGATGCGAACCAAATAACGCTGCAAAGCACTTCACAAGAGCTTTTTCCGAAAGGGAAAGGCTCTTTTTGTTTGCGCGATTCGCACAGAAAGCACACCGGAAAGAGAACGCATTCCGGCATTGTGCGAAAAATCGGCCTTCCCCCTTGAAAAATCGTGCCAAATGCGGTATCCTAGATGCACAGTTTAGCTCTTTATCACGGTAAAGTGATAAAACAAGGGCGTTAGAGGAGGACTTTGGGATGAGAATGAAACGATTCCTTTCGATGTTTGTGGCGGGTGCGATGGCACTCAGTCTGGCAGCCTGCGGCGGGGCCGCATCCATGTCTACGGCTGCTTCGTCTTCCGGCTCTGCGGCAGGCTCTGCTGCATCCGCTTCGGCCGACAGCGACCTGGCCTACATCCAGGGCAAGGGCAAGATGGTCATTGGCTACACGGTGTATGCACCGATGAACTACACCGATGACGAGGGCAACTTCACCGGCTTTGATACCGAACTGGCCACCGCCGTCTGCGAAAAGCTGGGCGTGGAGCCGGAGTTCGTGGAGATCAACTGGGACACCAAGGTGGTCGAGCTGGACGCCAAGAGCATCGACTGCATCTGGAACGGCCTGACCCTGACCGATGAGATCAAGGAGAACGCCGCCACCACCAAGCCCTACGCCAAGAACGCACAGGTCGTGGTCGTGAAGGACGGCACGGAGTACACCTCTACGGCGGACCTCGTGGGCAAGACTGTGGTCGCAGAAGCCGGTTCCGCCGGTGAATCGGCCATTGCAGACGATGCAAGCCTGTCGCAGGCCGATTACATCTCCAAGAGCGTCCAGACCGACTGCCTGATGGAAGTGGCCGCCGGTACCGCAGATGCCGCTGTGCTGGACCTGACCCTGGCCAACGCCATGATCGGTGAGGGCACCGACTACGCAGATCTGAAGATCGTCGATGAGCTGAACGCCGAGGAGTACGGCGTGGCCTTCCGCAAGGGCAGCGATGCCGCAGCGGCCGTCGATGAAGCGTTTGATGCGCTGAAGGCTGACGGCACCCTGAGCGCCCTGGCCGAAAAGTACGAGCTGGCGCTGGCCGACTGATCGTAGACCGCAATGCAGAAAGCCGCTCCGTTCCGGGGCGGTTTCCTGCTGAAAGTACAAAAAATTGATGGGTGTGTTTTTGTGTCTGTGATTCTTGGGCGCCTATCCGGCGCATTCCTGCTCAACTGTGAGCTGTTTGTCCTGACGCTGCTGTTCGCGCTGCCGCTGGGCCTTGTGGTGTCGTTTGGCTCCATGAGCCGCTGCAAGCCGCTGAGCGCCGCGGTCAAGACCTTCGTCTGGATCATCCGCGGCACCCCGCTGATGCTGCAGATCATCGTCATCTACCTTGGCCCCGGTCTGCTGGGGATGAGCAACCCCTGGCCCTCCGGCTCCGGCGGGCGGATGGTGGCAGCCGTGGTGGCGTTTGCCATCAACTATGCCTGCTACTTCTCGGAGATCTACCGCGGCGGCATCGAGGCAGTGCCCAAAGGCCAGACCGAGGCCGGGGAGGTGCTGGGCATGACGAAGACGCAGATCTTCTTCAAAGTCACGCTGCTGCAGGTCATCAAGCGTATCCTGCCCCCGATGGGCAACGAGATCATCACGCTGGTCAAGGATACCTCACTGGCGAATACCATCGCCAACAAGGAGATCATCATGATGGCCAAGGAATACAGCGCAAAGGGCCTGATCTGGCCGCTGTTCTCCACGGCCATCTTCTTCCTGGTCTTCGTCGGTGTGCTGACCGTTCTGTTCAACTGGCTTGAGAAAAAGCTCGATTATTTCCGCTGCTAAGGGAGGGGTTCAATTATGGCATTGCTCGAAGCCTCCGGCATCGGGAAAAATTTCGGGGACACCCACGTCCTCAAGGACATTTCGCTCACTCTGGAGCAGGGCGAGGCGCTGGCCATCATCGGCTCGTCGGGTTCCGGCAAGACGACCCTGCTGCGCTGCCTGAATTTTCTGGAACGGCCGGACACCGGCGTCATCAAGGTGAACGGCGAGACCATGTGGGACGCCGCCGACCCCGCCACC
>ENA-UOJO01004020-UOJO01004020.1-human-gut-metagenome-genome-assembly--contig:-P57-NODE-4020-length-13116-cov-4.847944_pt1 | contig 13116 bp, 9 predicted proteins | sample MGYA00242351_ERZ723898 | MGnify/ENA metagenome assembly ERZ723898 | reverse complement strand
CAGAGTTATTCATTTATAAAGCCTCCGGGGTAATTCTGTTTGCTTAACCTTATTTCCATCTTACAGGAAATATAATAACCCGTCAACGTATAGGAGAAAAGCTTCCTGTTCTGTGAACAATAACTAAGATTACTTTGTATACAACTGCGTACAAACGGACTTCTTGCGACTACTTCTGCGATGTGCTACACTAAAGTGGTTGTTTATGTTATTCTCAAAAGACGGTGAACAATTGTCACAGAAACACAATTAAAGAGAAAGGAAATAGTGTCTTCGATAAAACTGCAGACACTATATAGTAAATTTATGATAACTTTGCTGACACTGCAGCTCACGATCTTTATTCTGGTAGCTGTAGGATTTCTTATGAAAAAAATACATATCATTGGTCCGCAGGGGCAGAAAAATATCAATGATCTTGTAATCTATCTGATACTTCCCTGCAACATCCTCCATGCATTTACGCAAAGTGCCGCGGACGGCGATTTTACAAACTATCTGGAGATCCTTCTTATCTCCATCGGTATTCAGGTGTTTTGTGTGATCTATGGAAAATTGATGTTCAGGGGAGAAGCAGAGGGACGTTATAAATGTCTCCAGTACGGTACGATCTGTTCCAATGCCGGATTTCTCGGTAATCCGATCGCTGAGGGAATCTATGGAATGGAAGGTCTTGTACTTGCCAGCGTCTATCTGATACCACAGCGAATTATGATGTGGTCTTCCGGCCTGACCGTTTTTTCCGGAAGCAGTGATAAGATAAAAACACTGAAAAAAGTCGTAACACATCCGTGTATTCTTGCCTGTGTTCTCGGAATGATCATGATGGTGACCGGTGCGCAGCTTCCGCCGGGACTTGACGGAGCGGTTACATCAGTCGGAAACTGCAACACAGCGATGTCCATGATGGTTATCGGAATGATCCTCGCAGATATTGACCTGAAAGATTTCTGGGACTGGACTGTTGTCAAATATACAGTGCACAGACTGGTGATCATTCCGGCAGTGGTTTATCTCGTATGCAGAATGCTTCCGCTCAGCAAAACCGTTCTTGGCTTATGTGTACTTCTCGCGGCAATGCCGGCAGGTGCAACGACAAGTATCCTTGCGGAAAAATATCAGGTAGATTCCCCGTTTGCAACAAAGATGGTTATTTTTTCCACCTTACTGTCACTTCCGACCATTTGCCTGTGGAGCATCTTCCTACAGTGAAATACACTTTCGGACAACAATGTGTCCAATTTTCTTTGTCAAAATTGTAACAACACATCCCCCCTACAGGCTTGTGGAGGGGATGCTTTTTTTATATAATGAAAAAATATGAGGGTGGAAATTCAGAGAAAATTTTACTTTTGTGCAATAAAAATTATGAATCGCCCCGATCAACATGACAAGCATGAAAAGAGAACAGACTTATGAATAATTTGAAAAACGAAATCCATGACTACTGGACGAACCGTGCCAGAGGTTATTCAGAATATAATCAGCAGGAAATGACAGATGCCCGTAGAACGATGTGGAGGGACAAACTCCTTTCTCTGATTGGAAATCAGTTTCCGGAAAAGAAACCGCAGGAGATTAAAATTCTCGATGTAGGAACCGGCCCGGGATTTTTTGCAATTCTTCTTGCAGAAGCCGGGTATCAGGTTACTGCAATTGATTATACCGAAGAAATGCTGAAAGAAGCACAGAGCAATGCGGGTGAGCTTACAAAGTGTATTGTGTGGAAAACAGGCGACGCGCAGGCGCTCGATGTGGAAAGCAACAGTTTTGATGTGATTGTAACAAGAAATGTTACCTGGAATCTGCCGCGTCCGGACCTTGCATACAGAGAATGGCTCCGTGTCCTGAAGCCGGGGGGTGTCCTTTATAACTTTGATGCTGACTGGTACGGTCATCTTTATAATGAAGAGAAACGAAGCAGTTACGAGAAAGACCGTAAGCAGACGGAAGAGCAGAATGTGGAAGATTATTACAGCGGAACCGATATTGAGAAGATGGAAGAAATTGCCCGTCAGGTTCCGTTAAGCCGCCTGGAACGTCCGAAGTGGGATATCGAAACGATGCAGAAAGCAGGATTTCTTGATGTTTCCTGCGATGAAGAAGTCTGGAAAGAGGTCTGGACAGAGGAAGAGATCATCAACAACAGTACTTCTCCGATTTTTCTGCTGACAGGAAGAAAAAGAGATGCTTTTCATCTGAAAAATGTAACGGTGCAGCCGGGACAGAAGTGGCACGGGGAACTGGAGCTTGCAAATGGTGAGATCAGACTGCCGGCGACTGTTCTGCATGGACATGGCACAGGAAAAACCATGCTGATCACAGCAGGTGTTCATGCCGGTGAATATGTAGGAATCCAGGCCGCCATCGAGCTTGCACAGAAACTGAAAATCGAGAAGGTAACAGGAACGGTCATCATCATAAAAGCGTTGAACCGTCCGGCGTTTGAAGTGCGAAAAGGCAGCATGGGGCTTACAGATGGGAAGAATCTGAATCGTGAATTTCCGGGAAATCCGGACGGAACGGAGATGGAACGTCTTGCATGGGCTGTTTCTCAGGAATTGCAGCCGGTAGCAGATTATTATATCGACCTGCACAGCGGAGACGATTATGAAAAACTTACTCCATATGTTTATTATGCAGGAGCGGCAGCAGAGGAAGTTGTCAGCTTTTCGAGACAGATGGCAGAACAGGTCGATGTGCCTTACATGGTAAAATCCAACGTGGCATCCGGCGGTTCTTATAACTATGCGGCTTCACAGGGAATCCCGAGTATTCTGATCGAGCGTGGAGGAATGGGTGACTGGACTTATGAGGAAGTCAGATCCACCCGCAGGGATGTCCGTAATATTCTCTGTCATCTGGGAATTTATCAGGGACTGAAAGATTTCCGTACCTACTATCCTCTGGATGTAGCCGATATTTGCTATCAGGATGCCGAGGAAAACGGACTCTGGTATCCGTTTAAAAAAGTCGGTGATATGATCCAGGAAGGTGATATTCTTGGAGAAGTCCGCGATTATGAAGGCAATGTAAAAGAAATCAGTGTCGCAGAGTTTGACGGTGTGCTTCTTTATCAGTGCGGCACGCTGCAGGTGCTTGGAAATGGTCCGATGGTCACATATGGAAGAATCGTCAGCCGGTATGATGAGCGCAAGGAGCGAATCGTCAATTACTGGGAAAAACGAAGCGACAGTTTTCTCATGCAGAAACGTCAGGAACTGCACAGTGCCATGGCAGAACGCTGGATGAAAGAAATACGTGCGCAGCTTCCAAAAGGAAAAAAACTGCGTATTCTTGATGTGGGATGCGGTGCTGGATTTTTCTCTGTTCTGCTTGCAAAAGAAGGCCATCAGGTGACAGGTATCGACCTGACACCGGATATGGTCAAAAATGCACGTCTTCTTGCATCAGAGGAAAAAACAGACTGCGAATTTCTGGTAATGGATGCCGAAAATCCAGAATTTCCGGAGGGTACATTTGATGTGATTATTTCCAGAAACCTGACCTGGACACTGCCGCACGTAAGCCATGCTTATGGCGAGTGGCTCCGTGTCCTGAAAAAAGGCGGGGTTCTGCTTAACTTTGATGCAAATTACGGACTTACAGATTTTTCCAATGTCGCAGATCTTCCGGAAAATCATGCACACAATATTCTCGGTGATGATATGATGCGTGAGTGTGAGGAGATCAAGCGTCAGCTTCCGATCAGTTCTTACAGCCGTCCGGCGTGGGATCTGGAAACCTTAGGTTCTATGGAAGTAAAAGATTTCAGAGTGGATCTGGGTATCAGCAGCAGGATTTATCTGGAAAAAGACGAATTTTATAATCCCACTCCACTGTTTATGCTACGGACAGTTAAATAACAGGCAGACAACAGGACAGATTATAATAATATGCGGAGAATCATATGGATTTAAAACAATTACAATATTTGGTGACATGTGCGCAGGCCGGCTCTTTCAGTGATGCGGCAAAGATCCTTTATTCTACACAATCAAGTGTCAGTAAAGTGATAAAGGCACTGGAGGATAATCTCGGAATGCAGCTTTTTGAGCGGCTGCCACGTGGAATACGCCTTACGGTACAGGGACAGAAGGTTTATCATTATGCCTGCCGGATCACAAATGAGGTTGAAGTTCTGGAAAATATGTCGGCAAACGGCATGACAAAATGGATCCGTATTTCCATGAATCCCAGTTCCTGGTTTGCCGATCTGTTTGTGGATTTTTATAATGAAACATATGAAAAAAACTATCATTTCCAATTGACGACAGCAGGTGTGCGAAGTGTTATGGAGCGCGTCCGTGACTATATGGATGACATTGGTTTTGTCTATATCCTGAGCCAGCAGAAAGAGAATTTCCTGCATGAACTGGCAAAAAACAAGCTGCAGTTTGTCTCTCTGTATGAGACAGATGTGATCCTTTATCCGGGACGGCAGACAGAACTTTATGATTTGGAAAAAGAGACTGTAAATCTGGGAGAGCTTGAGGGAGTACGGTTCATACAGAATTATCAGGATGAATTTTTTGATATCGGATCTGTCAATGAGGAGGCTTTTCAATGGAAAGACCTTGACATTTCCGTGTTGACCAACAGTGATTATATTATGGAAAGAATGCTGAAAAACAGCAAAGTCTCCAATGTGAGCGGAAGCTATCTTTCCGAAAATAAGGCGGGTACGGCACCGGGAATCCCTCTGAATATGGGGGACAGCAAAGTTATTTTTGGCTATATCCTTCACAGAGGAGAAGAAATGGATGAAAGTATACAGGAATTTCTTGAGTTTCTGATGAGCAGACTTCCAAAAAGTTAATCCACTGTGAACGAGTATAAAGTTAATCTACACTTATTCCATAACACACATAAAGTATTCAATTTAAGAATAGCACAGAACCCTCCCACGGGGTTGTGTGCTTTTTTGACATTTGCTAGACTGTAATTGTTAAATTATTGTAACTGTGAGGATACTGTACAGTTACGATTTATCATGCGGATATGTTGTCTGATGCTATGCAGGCATGAAGGAGAACGAATGATTAAATATATTTTAAAAAGACTTCTTCAGTTGATTCCGATTCTGATCGGAATCACTTTTTTGTCTTTTGCCATGATGCGTCTGGCGGGTGGTGATGCAGTTACCTACATGTATGAAAATGCAGGTTCGGCAGTCTCACAGGAAGTCATTGATGAGACGAGAAAAGAGTACGGGCTGGATCAGCCGTTTCTTGTGCAATATGCAAAGTGGTTTGCAGGAATGGCAACCGGAGATATGGGCAAGAGCTATGTATCGAAGAGAGATGTTTATGAAACTTTCATAGAAAAACTTCCGGCAACAATCATGCTGACGGTTTCTTCAGTATTGCTGACGATGCTGATCGCAATTCCGTTTGGAATCCTTTCGGCAGTAAAACATAATAAATGGATCGATTATTTAATTCGTTTTTTCAGTTTCATAGGAAATTCCATGCCGAATTTTTTTGCGGCGCTGGTGCTGATGTATTTCTTTTCTATCAGACTGGGATGGCTTCCGGTCATTACCAGTGACAACGTCGCGTTAAGTCTTGTCCTGCCTACGCTGACGCTGGCAATCTCCATGGCATCAAAATATACCCGTCAGGTAAGAGCGACAATCCTTGAAGAACTGAATAAAGACTATGTGGCCGGAGCCAGAGCGCGAGGTGTCAGAGGCAGTGTGATCATCTGGAAAAATGTGATGAAATCTTCCATGCTCACGATCATTACGCTGCTGGCATTGTCCATAGGAAATCTTCTGGGTGGAACCACGATCGTTGAGACTATTTTTATGTGGGACGGTGTCGGTAAAATGGCAGTAGATGCCATAACTATGAGAGATTACCCGATCATTCAGGCGTATGTGGCATGGATGGCGATCATTTATGTAGTGGTAAATCTGATCACAGATATCATTTATCATTATCTGGATCCTCGCGTAAGACTGGGAGGTGACAGAGTATGAGTAAAACGAAAAAAACGATAACTGTACGCAGGCAGAAAATAAAGAAAAACCATGTGAGAGAAAAGCTGATCTTTTTTACAATACTGGTACTGATCCTGCTTGTAATTGCAGCCTTTGCCCGGAAACTCTGCCCGTATGATCCGGATATGCAGGATCTTCTGCTGGCGCAGAAACCGCCCAGCACAGAACATATACTGGGAACTGACCGTTACGGAAGGGATATGCTTTCGAGAGTACTGGTGGGAAGCACGACGAGTATTTATGCAACACTGCTTCTGGTAGCAATCATTACTGTAGTCGGAACCGCAATTGGTATTATATGTGGCTGGTGCGGAGGAATTCCGGATACTGTTCTGATGCGTGTATCCGATCTGTTTCTGGCATTTCCGAGCCTTGTATTTGCCCTTGCGGTAGCTGGTGTGCTCGGTGGAGGTATTCAGAATGCAATCATAGCTCTGGCTGTAATTGGATGGCCGAAGTTTGCCAGACTTGCCAGAGGACTGACTCTTGCACAGAAAGACTCAACGTATCTGATGGCGGTCAGACTGTCGGGAAGCAGCACATTTAAGATTATGTTCAAACATATTCTGCCGAATATTGCAGGTCCGATATTGGTTACTTCGGTTCTTGATATCGGAACGATGATGATGGAACTTGCCGGACTATCTTTTCTCGGGCTTGGCGTACAGCCGCCGATGGCAGAGTGGGGAAGCATGATCAATGATGGAAGAAGTATGCTTCAGATCTCACCATGGATGGTACTTGCACCAGGACTTGCCATATTTATAACGGTTATGATTTTTAATCTTTTCGGAGATACACTCAGAGATTTTATGGATCCAAAAGAAAGAGCAAAGAGATAAGCATATAAAGAAAGGAAAAACTATTATGAAGAAGAAATTAATTGCAGCAATTCTTACAGGAGCAATGCTGGTGGCAGGAATGTCCACAAGTGTATGGGCGGACGGTGAAAAGTCATTCGTATATGGAACAACCGGATACAGTGAGGAGATGGGTGATGCCGGTTTAAACCCACATGATAATTATTCCGGATGGAGTGCACTGCGTTATGGTGTCGGAGAAACTCTTTTCAAATACAATGACAATATGGAAGTAGAGCCGTGGCTTGCAACAGATTATGAATTCGTGGACGATACAACTGTAAAGATCACACTTCGTGACGGCGTGAAGTTTTCCAGTGGACGTACCATGGATGCAGAGGCAGTCAAAGAATGTCTGGAAGATCTGATCGCAGTTCATGACCGTGCGCCTTATGATCTGAAGATCGACCATATTGATGCGGATGGTCTGACACTTACTATTTATACGACAGAACCATGTCCGGCAATCATCAATTACCTTGGTGATCCGTATGGTGCGATCATCGATATGGATTATGGCGTTCAGGGAGAAGGCGGTTCTGCGAATGTGGCAGGAACAGGCCCGTATATTGCAGAGAATGTTACTCCAACCCAGATTGATCTGGTCAAAAATGAGAACTACTGGGGCGGTGAAGTAAAAGTAGACAAAGTTACTGTCAAATCTTTTGCAGACGGAAGTGCGCTGACAGCAGCCCTGCAGACCGGAGATATTCAGGGAACTTATGGACTGCAGTATGATAACTATCCTCTGTTTGAAAACAATTCAGACTATACCATTAACTCCTGTGCGACCAGCCGCTGCTTCTTCGGACAGTTCAATATGGATTCAGAGATCATGCAGGACCAGAATGTCCGCAAAGCTGTTGAGATGGGAATCGACAAAGACGGATTCTGTTCTGTGATCATGCAGGGACGTGGCGTTCCGGCCAAAGCAGCCTTCCCGAGCAGCTTTTCCTATGGAAATGACGCTGTAGAAACCGTTTCCTATGATCCGGACGGAGCAAAGAAGCTTCTTGAAGAATCCGGATGGACAGATACAGACGGTGATGGATACGTGGATAAGGATGACCAGAAGTTAAGCATTAACTGGCTGACATATCCGACTCGTCTGGAGCAGCCGAAGCTTGCAGAGTATGCACAGGCTACACTGAAGGATATCGGTATTGATGTTGTTGTAAATAATACATCTGACCATATGACAATTGCCAAGAGTGGAGATTTTGATGTATATGTAAGCTCTACAACTACAGCACCGACCGGAGATCCGGAATACTTCTTCACCAGTACAGTTACAGGTGCAAAGAACTATGGAAACTATCAGAATGAAGAAGTAACAAAACTGACAGATCAGCTTCATCAGACCTTCGATAAGGATGAAAGAGCTAAACTTGCAGTAGAACTTCAGCAGGATATTTTGGATGATGACGCCTTTTTCTTTGTATCTCATCTGAATATGGGAATCGTGACAAAATCAAATGTAAAAGGAATGGCAGCGCATCCATGTGATTATTATGAGATCACGGCAGAACTGGATGTGGAGTAGCCTGAGGAGAACAAAATATTATGGATTCTTTGCTTCGTGTAGAGCATGTGACAATTTCATATAATGGAGAGCCGGTGGTTCAGGATGTCAGTTTTGAATTAAAACAGGGCGAGATTCTTGGAATCGTGGGCGAGTCCGGAAGCGGTAAAAGTACGATTGTCAAAGCCATCATGGGACTTTTGGGTGAAGAAGGTCTGGTTACAAGAGGTGATATCTGGTACAAAGGTGAAAACCTTACAGATATGAGCGAGAAAAAGCTCCGTAAGCTTCTTGGAACAGAGATCGGGATGGTATTTCAGGACTGCAAAGCCGCGTTATGTCCTGTACGGACGATCGGAGCACAGATACATGAAGCAGTGTCAGAACATGAGAAAATCAGCAAGAAGGAAGTCCGGGAACGTGCAGGAGAGATCATGAAGAAGATTGGTCTGGATGACAGTGACCGTGTGCTGGACAGCTACCCGTTTGAACTCTCTGGCGGAATGAATCAGCGAGTAGGGATCTGTACAGCCATGATCATGCATCCGAACCTGCTTCTGGCAGATGAACCTACCAGTGCATTGGATGTAACCGTGCAGAAACAGGTAGTAGAGGAACTTCTGCTTATGCGTAAAGAATACAATACTGCAATGATTCTTGTAACGCATAATATCGGTGTTGTAAGGATGATGGCAAACAGAATACTGGTTCTTCAGAATGGACAGGTAAGAGATTACGGAGAGACCAAGAGCGTCCTGGACTATCCGGAAGATCCGTATACAAAGAAACTGATGAGTTCCGTACTTCATCTGAAACGGAACAGCAATCAGGAGGAGAACTGAAATGACAGATATTATCCTGAAAGCAGACCATCTCAAAAAGATATTTATATCAGGGAAAAAATCTATAACGGCTGTGGATGATGTAAGCTTTGAACTGAAGCAGGGCGAATGCCTTGGAATTGTAGGTGAGTCCGGATCCGGCAAAAGTACGATCGCCAAGATGCTCACACATCTGGAGCCGGTGACAGATGGACAGATTTTTCTTAAAGGAAAGGACATTACCAACGTCAGAGGTAAAATCTTAAGAAAAACCTATCAGGATATCCAGATGGTTTTTCAGATGCCGATGGAATCTTTTGATCCGAGACGTACTCTGGGAGACGGAATTGGGGAAAGTCTTCGGAACATGGGGATAAGCCGCGCAGAAACACGGAAACGTGTGGAAAATCTTTTCGAAAGATGTGGTCTGGATGCGGAATACGCAGGCCGCTATCCACATCAGGTCAGTGGAGGACAGTGCCAGAGAGCAGCAATTGCCAGAGCGCTTGCAGTCAGTCCGGACATCCTGATCTGTGATGAGGCAACCAGCGCACTGGATGTAACCGTGCAGAAACAGATTCTGGAACTGCTGACCGAACTGAAACAGAAAGAAAATCTGTCATTTATCCTGATCTGCCACGATCTTGCACTGGTGCAGGCCTTCTGTGACAAAGTCCTGGTTCTCTATCATGGAAAGACCGTAGAATACGGAACTCCGGATGATATCATCGATCATCCGAAGATGGATTATACAAAGAAATTAATAGATTCAGTTTTATAAATCATCAGCATAATAATCAGCGAATAAGAACCGGAGGGCAGGAATTATGGTAGTGAATGTTTTTCTGTTTGATGATTTTGAAGTGATGGATGCGTTTGGCCCGGTGCAGATTTAAGAACATGAATTGAAATTGAAAATGACATAAAAAAGTACTTCCCGCGGAATGGAAGTACTTTTTTATTATGGGTTGAATGTGCATCAATTGTGGAGGTCTGTGCACTTTATTCGGTAGTAACACAAGTCCTTTGTGTTGTCTATATTTTAACAAAATGCAGTGCAAAAACAAGCCTCCCAGGGGGATACAGAGCTATGAAAAAAGCGCAGGATCTATGCGATATATGAATAGGTCAATATCCCCCTGGGACGGTTATATACGGTCAAAATTGATGGTATACTGATAGAACTTGTTATGCATAATAAATAAAAACAAATCCTGAAAGTGTTGATAGAAACAGCATTGTGCATAAATGAGAACAAAAGGAGGAAATGAGATAATGAAGAGAAAATTACTGGCGGTTATGATGGCGGTCTGCATGACTGCATCCTTTGCAGGGGGAACAGCGACTGTATTCGCTTCATCTGAGGCATCAGATACAAAAACAGAAGTAATAATTGGATTTTCCGGCGATGGAGATTCTTTTGATCCGTGTACCGGATTTGGTTATACAGGCTCTCCGCTGTACTCTAATCTGGTAAAAGTAAATGGCGATGACCAGCTTGAAAATGATCTTGCAACAAAATATACAGTCAGTGAGGATACGCTGACATGGACATTTAAGATTCGGGATGATGTGAAATTCACAAATGGAGATTCTCTTAAAGCTTCGGATGTGGCGTTTACATTTAATACGACAAAAGAAAAAGCTACTTATATGGATCTGACAATGCTGGATAGCTGTACGGCAATTGATGATACTACAGTTGAATTCAAACTGACCAAACCATGTGTGACATTTATATATACAGTAGCACAGGTTGGAATCGTGCCGGAAAATGCTTACAGTGATCAGTTTGGTCTGTCAGCAGATCAGGTCATTGGTTCCGGCCCATACAAGATGGTGCAGTGGGACAAGGGACAGCAGTTTATTCTGGAAGCAAACGAGGATTATTATGGAGAACAGCCTGCAATAAAAAGAGCAGTAGTGCTGGTTCAGGAAGAAGATGCCAGATTTGTAGCCGCTCAGGCAGGAAATGTAGATATTGCACTCACATCAGCTACACTTGCGACTACAGATATAGACGGAATGCATGTTGAAGAGGTGGAATCTGTAGACAACAGAGGTATTACGCTTCCAACCGTTCCGGATGAGGGAAAAACGACAGAAGATGGATATAAGATCGGAAATAATATTACCTGTGATGTCAATGTAAGAAAAGCACTTTGCTATGGAATTGACAGGACTAGAATTATTGATGAAGCATTAAATGGATTGGCAAAACCGGCTTATTCAGAATGTGATGGAATGCCCTGGTGGAATGAGGAAGATGTGATAGAGACAGATGTCGATTATGCAGTTCGGCTTCTGGAGGAATCAGGATGGGAAGATACCGACGGAGATGGAATCAGAGAAAAGAACGGTGAAAAGCTGGCATTTAATCTGATGTATTTTGCAGGTGATTCCATGCGTCAGGCAGTAGCAATGTCTGTAGCAAATCAGGCAAAAGAAAATATGGGATTTGACATCACCGTGGAAGGTGTAAGTGCGGATGATACCGTTAAACGAATGTTCTCTGAACCGATGATCATGGGATGGGGATCAGACAGTCCGATGACCTCTTATATGCTGTTTGACAGCAGCAATGTCGGAAAAACAGATTTTTACAATCCGGAATTCTACACCAGTGAGAAAACGGATGAATATATGGAAAAAGCAATGAATTCGTTATCTATTGAAGATTCCTATGAATGGTGGAAGAAAGCCCAGTGGGATGGTGAGACCGGAACCTGCATGAAAGGAGAGGCTCCGTGGGCATTTTATGTAAACATGACACATCTTTATTATGCGAAAGATGGCTTGAATATCGGTAAACAGAGAATCCATGCGCACGGACAGGCATGGCCGTTGATTGCAAATCTGGCTGAATGGACATGGGAATAGATGGATAAGAAAATGAGGGTGGAGAAGTGAAAAATAAATACTGTTTGAAATTCACCGGAAGATATCTGATTCGGGTTGTGACTCTCCTTATTGCAGTCAGTGTTGTCAGTTTTATTCTCGTAAGTCTTTCACCGGTTGATCCGGTGCAGCAATATGTAGGGGCAATTCCGAATGTCAGCGTAGAACAGAGAGCCAAAATTGCAGAATACTGGGGATTGAATGATCCGCCGGTAGAACGGTTCATGAACTGGGGAAAAGCAATTTTGCACGGAGACTTTGGGACTTCTCTGATTTACCGAAGACCTGTGCTGGATATTATAAAAGAAAAATTTTCGGCTTCGCTGGCGTTAATGATAACAGCGTGGATTTTTTCGGGAATAACAGGATTTGCGATCGGATGTCTTATGGGCATATTCAATGGGAAATGGCCGGACAGAATATTAAAAAAATTATGCCTTATAATGTGTTCGATCCCCACATTCTGGATAGGTATTGTTTTTCTGATGATTTTTTCTGTGAAACTGGGATGGTTTCCGATGGGAATGAGTGTGCCACAGGGAGTTGCGGCGGAAGATGTTACCATACTGCAAAGAATACACCATCTGATCTTGCCGGCATTGACTTTAAGTTTTCTGTCGTTTGCGAATGTGGCACTGCATACACGTGAGAAACTGGTGGATGTTCTGGAAAGTGATTATGTATTGTTTGCAAAAGCGAGAGGGGAATCACGCTGGAGTATCTTAAAGAACCATGGATTCAGAAATATTATGCTTCCGGCAGTAACTATGCAGTTTGGGTCGTTCAGTGAGCTGTTTGGAGGTTCAGTTCTTGCCGAAAATGTATTTTCATATCCCGGACTGGGCGCCGCTGCTTCTGCAGCAGGTATGGGTTCAGATATCCCTCTTTTACTGGGAATCACTCTTTTTAGTGCGGCATTTGTTTTTACAGGAAATATGCTTGCAAATATTATCTATGGAATTGTAGATCCACAGATAAGAGAGGGGTACATAAATGATGCAAATAACAAAT
>ENA-UOJO01004018-UOJO01004018.1-human-gut-metagenome-genome-assembly--contig:-P57-NODE-4018-length-13127-cov-4.378748_pt1 | contig 13127 bp, 14 predicted proteins | sample MGYA00242351_ERZ723898 | MGnify/ENA metagenome assembly ERZ723898 | reverse complement strand
ATTTAATTTTCTCTTTATATTATTATATTATTCAGTTTTTCAAAAGTCAATACAAATATTCTTCGTATGTGATAATAAATTTTTTGCGGGTTTATTTACGGCTTTTGATTTTTAGCAGCTCGAGGCTGTTTCTGATACGAAAAATAAATCGGTATCGAATTTTTTTCGGTTGTCTGATTTAATTTGATATATTTAACTTTTGGTGTGAAAAATATGAAAAAACAGTTGACACGCTGTATTTTTTATGATAAAATAAATTTTGCCGCATGAAACAGGCAGGTATAATTATGCTGTTATGCATTTTTTACCTATAAGCGCAGCGCCTGCACAGCGAGTTCGGGGCAAAGACCCCTTTATGAAAGCGAGGTGCTTTTCGTGTTTGCAATTATCGAAACAGGCGGAAAGCAGTACAAAGTAGCCGAGGGCGATATCATCTTCGTTGAGAAGCTCGATGTCGAAGAAGGCGCAACCTATACCTTTGATAAGGTATTGGCTCTTTCCAAGGATGACACATTCAAAAGCGGGGCTCCGTATGTTGAAGGTGCTTCCGTAACAGCTAATGTCGTAAAGAACGGCAAAGGCAAGAAGATCACGGTTCTGCGTTACAAGTCAAAGAAGAATGAGAAGAGAAAGCTCGGTCACCGTCAGCCTTACACCAAGGTTCAGATCGGTCAGATCGTGGGCTGAGCAGAAATAACTGCACTTGACTGCAGAAAAATCTGCGGTCGGAATTTTGTATTATGACAAAAGTAACATTTTACAAGAAAAACGGCGTATACTACGGCTTTCGTGAGACCGGCCATGCCGGACTTAACGAATTCGGCGGAGTTGACGAGCTTTGTGCGGGACTTTCCGCGATGACAATGCTTGTCGTTAATACCATAGAGGTGTCTTTTGCCGGTACGGTCGATTATTCATACGATCCTGATACGACGGACATTCAGGTCGTTGCCGGGGATGCTCTTCCTGAGTCGGGATGTGATGAAAAAAAGCAGTATGCGATCGCCGGAATAATTCAGGGATATTTCCTTCAGCTTACGGACATGCTCGAAGATTATTACGATTATCTTGAGGTGGATGAGACAGAGGAAGGTCCGCTTGCCGATATCGGCTGAAAGTTTCGGAGTAAAAAAGAATTAGTTTGATTGATAAGGAGAGAAAGACCATGCTTAGATTAGGTTTGCAATTCTTTGCACACAAAAAAGGTGTTGGTTCCACAAAGAACGGACGTGACAGCGAGTCCAAGCGTCTCGGCGTAAAGCGCGCTGACGGTCAGGGTGTTGTCGCAGGTAACATTATCGTTCGCCAGAGAGGAACGCATATCCGTCCCGGCAATAACGTCGGAATCGGATCTGATGATACACTGTTTGCTCTTATAGACGGTAAAGTCAAGTTTGAGCATATTACAGGCGGACGTAAGCGCGTAAGCGTTTATGCCGACTGATCGGAATCACATAAACACATCGGAAATCGGCAGACTGTGCATAGAGTGCGGTCTGCTTTTCCTTTTGCAGCAAAAAATTCTTTATATCAGAGCTGTTGATCTGTAAAAATTTAATTGCAGAATTCCGTTTAAAGCCGCTTTCCCCAAAATTATATCTGCATATTTCGTATGGACTATTGTGCTTGTTTGAATAACGTATTTTGGACTGTACCGATTTATTTTATTGATTGACCCCCTGCATTCTGAAACAGTTTTATGGTGATTTTCTATATTTAAATTACTGATCTATTTGATACAAGCTTTTTCTTAAATAGTATTGAATATTAACCTTAGCTGCTCAACCAATATAATTTTAAAAAAATTTAATTAATTTCGGTAAAAAACACGAAAAAAAGCAGATATTTAAAACAAGCGAAACAGTATATATATATATTATTCATAAATCGGTGTTACAATACAATTGAATAATTAATGGCATAGGGTACAGTTATTCAAGGACAAATGTAATGCTGGAAATACTGATCTTTCTAACGAAAAAGCATGCAGACATACAGCAAATCAAAAGAAAGGAAGAATTTTAACCCATGAAGATTACAGATATCAGGATAAAAAAATGTAACAGACCGGGACCCATGAAAGCCATTGTTTCTGTAACGCTTGATAATGAAATGGCGATACATGACATAAAGGTTATCTATGCACAGGAACGTTACTTCGTCGTAATGCCTAACCGTAAAAATTTCGACGGAACATATCGTGATATTGTCCATCCGATTAACAGCAGCAGCCGCAACTACTTTGAAAAAGAAATCATCTCCGCATATATGGCGCTTTCTGATAATGATTCGGATGCGGCGGAAATTGAAGCATAAATACGGAAAATACGGTCAGGTGTAGTGCAGAGAGGGAGGAATCGTTCTCTCTTTAAAATTGTATTTATGATATAGACGGAAAGGATATCTTCGGAGGATATCCTTTTTTGTTATTTGTACTAAACGGATAACCGGTATCTTATCTGTGCCGCATAGGAGAAAATTTCACTGTTTAAAATAAAATTGTATAAAAATTGCTCTTTTCGTTGACAAACAAGGTAAAAAGATGTAAAATATTTAATTGATAGAAAAGATCATACTTGATGAATAATATAGTGCTTTTCGGAGAAAGGAAAGCTGTTTTATGATAAAAAGCATGACTGCATTCGGGCGTGCAAGCTGTACGGCCGGCGGTAAGAACATAACTGTTGAGATAAAAAGTGTAAATAATCGCTTTCTCGATTGCTCTGTAAAGATTCCCCGCAGATATGGGGCTGCAGAGGATAAAATAAAACCGTATCTGCAGAGCCGCGGAATAGTCCGCGGTAAGATAGATGTGTATATCGGTGTTACACCGGCAGACGGAAGTGATGTCAGTGTCGGGCTTGATACCGGATATCTGAAAGGCTATCTTGATGCGCTTTATGTTTTACGCGATCAGTACGGGCTGCGTGACGATATAAGTGTTATGAATGTTGCGGGAAACCGTGATATTTTCATATTTGAACAGCAGGAGTCTGATTCGGATAAGGATACGGAGGATATAATATCTGCACTTTCGGATGCCGTTGATACTTTTCTTAATATGAGAATCAGCGAGGGTGAAAATATTGCCCGCGATCTTTCGCTTAAGATAAAGCATCTCGGAGAGCTTACGGATATTATTGCAGAGCAGGAGCCGCGTTCTGTAGAGGCATACAGGGAACGGCTTGAGGCCAAGCTTCGTTCTGTTCTTGAGGACAGGGGAATTGGAGCGCCGGACGAGGCGCGGATAATAACCGAATGTGCTTTGTTTGCCGATAAGGTTGCGGTTGACGAAGAGACGGTAAGGCTTCGCAGTCATTTTTCTGCGTTTGAAAAGGCGCTTGCTTCCGATGAGCCTGTAGGGCGCAGACTTGATTTTCTGCTGCAGGAGATGGGGCGCGAGGTCAATACAATTGGCTCAAAAGTTTCAGATATCAGAATGACAGATACTGTTGTGGAAATGAAGAGCGAGCTTGAACGGATTCGCGAACAGGTACAGAATATAGAGTGACGCGGCGTTGAAGCTGAAGCTGTTAATACGGCGGCAGATTATATTTTGTGATGAAAGCATGTGCATGTGTAGGTACGGCAATTCGGAAGAACGGAGATTTTTATGAAATTTATAAACATTGGCTTTGGAAACATGGTGGCGGCGCACCGTATTGTAACTCTCGTAAGTCCTGATTCATCGCCGATAAAGAGAATGATTCAGGACGCAAAGGACAGCGGGCGTGTGATCGACGTAACCTGCGGACGCAGAACAAGATCGGTTATTGTTACAGACAGCGAACATGTGATTCTTTCTGCTGTACAGACCGAGACGATAGCGGGGCGGCTTGACGGAGGCTGCGATGAAGAGGACGTTCGCAGCGCGGACGGTGAGGAATAATTTCCGCAATAAGAATTCAGAATATTTACAGCTGTCATGCTATTAATTAAATATTGAAAGTTAAAAAATAAAATAACGGAAAACATATTTATTTTGTTAGATAAAAAGACTCGGCTGATTAGCCGGGCGGAGGAATGTGTGGTCGGAAATAAGGAAAAAACAAAGAATCTGATTCTTGTAATATCGGGACCGTCGGGAAGCGGAAAGGGATGTATTATTGAACTGCTGATAAAAAAATTCGGTTTCCGCAAGGCGGTGTCGGTTACTACGAGAAAGCCGCGCGAAGGAGAGATTGACGGACGCGATTATTATTTTATCAGCCGGGAACGGTTTGATGAAATGCTTAGGCGCGGAGAACTGCTCGAATATAACATATACGGGGAAAGCTGTTACGGTACGCCTAAAAGTGAGGTAGAGGACGCGCTTGAAAACGACCGTCTGCTTGTGCTTGATATCGACGTACACGGTGCGGCAAATATAGAAAAGACGTATCCTGATTTTCGCAGTGTGTTTATTATTCCTCCGGATGCTTCGGAGCAGCGCCGCAGACTTGTCAGCCGTGGCACAGAAACCGAGGAGTCTGTTGACAGACGTATGAAGATCGCGCGTGACGAGATCGGCTGCTTCAACAAATATGACTGCGTTATAATCAACGAGACCGGAAAATCAGAGATCGCTGCGGAACAGGTATATAATGTTATGCAAGGAATGATTCCGGATCAGAGCGGAATACCGTCGGTAATAAAAAAATATTTTTCTGATTATACAGACTGACTTAATTGCAGGAAAGCGGATTGCATATAAGCATAATCCGCATTTGATTAATATAAATACATACCGTGAGCGTTTTGGACGCTGCCCGGTATCGGCTGTGCTTAGATACACCGCTATAAAATAGATTTTTTAACAGCAGAAAGGTATGGTAAAATATGTTACATCCTACAGCAGAAGAGCTTTCAAAAGGAAAATACAACCGTTATGTTCTCGTTTCGGCGACTGCAAAGTGCGCCCGTCTTGTAACAGATGAGTATTGCAGATACCGCGAGAGCGCTGAACGTCAGATTGCAAATAAAGAGACTGATAAAAGCATCGCTTCAATGATTAAAAAAGAGATTTGTGATGAGCGTGCTGTAAAGTGCGCTATCAAACGGCTTTACAGAGGCGAGTATCAGATTATAGACGAATCTATAGACGATTCGATAAATTTTGATTGATGGATCATCCGGAGTATAAAACAATAAATGACTGTGGATCTGCCGATCGGACGGTAGGTGCGGAGATCGGCAGACCCGGCGCTGTGCTTTATGCGCGCGTCTGTCTGCCTGATATTCCTTACCTCGCCCGTCGGCTGTTTGATTATAAGGTTGCTCCTGACATGACGGCGGTCATCGGACGCGGAGATTTTGTCAAAGTACCGTTTGGAAAGGCGAATCGCGGACAGCTTGCGCTTGTTGTGGATATATCGGATTCTCCTTCGGATATATCTGTTTCCGACGAACGTATAAAAGAGATAAGCGAAATGCTTCCGCGCGAGCTTGCGCTTACAGAGGAACAGATGCGTCTGTGTGAGTATATGTATGAACATGTTTTATGCTCATATGCAGACGCGGTTCATGCGCTTATACCGTCTTTTATGCTCGGAAAATCCGATATAATTTACAGGCTTTCTGACTGTGGACGGGAAATGCTTGCCGGGCTGCGGATATATATTCATAAAAGGGAGAATATGCGTGTCCGTGAGGCGCTGCTGTCGGCGATAGAAGCTGCCGGGGGGAGCATTTCAAGGAAGAAGCTTTTATCCGGCCTTGGCGAAACATATGTCCGGATTCTTCCGTATCTTGAACTCACTGGAGCGATCGAATCGGAATTTTCACTGACGAGAATCGGGAAAAAATACGACGATGTGGTACGGCTCGCCGTATCTCCGGCGGAAGCCTTTGAACAGTCGGAACTCAGAATACGCCGCGCTCCGCTTATGAGTGCGGTGCTTCGCGAGCTTTGCTCAGGCGATAAGACTATGTCAGAGCTTCGCGGGCTTACGGGTGCGGGAAAATCTGTTTTTGACCGTCTTGTATCTGCCGGACTTGTTACAATTGATAAAAATGAAATATACCGTATGCCGGCTGAGGGAAAGTCGATGCCTGATTCTCCTCCGGAGGAAAATGTACTTACCGATGAGCAGAATAAGGCATATAATACGCTTTGCGGACTTTACGGTACAGGCGGGGGACGCGCCGCACTGCTGCACGGAGTTACCGGAAGCGGAAAAACGCGCGTGATCAGGGCTATGATCGACCGTGTCACAGCTGACGGCAGACAGGCTATAGTTCTTGTACCGGAAATTTCACTTACCCCGCAGACGGTAGGATATTTCAAAAGCTGCTACGGAAGCCGTGTGGCGGTAATACATTCAATGCTTTCCCATGGGGAGAGGTATGACGCGTGGCGCAGCATAAAGCGCGGCGACGCCGATATCTGTATAGGTACACGCTCTGCGGTCTTTGCGCCGTTTGATAATATCGGACTTATCGTGATCGACGAAGAACAGGAGCATACCTATAAGTCGGATACAAGTCCGAAATACAACGCGCGTGATATTGCGCGTTTCAGATGCAGTGAACACGGCGCGCTGCTTTTGCTTGCTTCGGCTACTCCGTCTGTCGAGAGCTATTACCGCGCCGTATCCGGACGCTATACACTTGTCGAGCTTAAAAAACGCTACAGCGGCGTGACGCTTCCGGATACCGTTATATCAGATGTGACAGAGCTTCATAAATGCGGCACAGGTCTGATAGGCGAAGAGCTTGATTCGGAAATACGCGCTGCACTTTCTGCCGGCAGACAGATAATTCTTTTTATGAACCGCCGCGGATATAATCACTTTATGACATGTCCGGTCTGCCGCGAACCGGTCAGATGCCCGAATTGCAGTGTATCGCTTACCTACCATGCGAATGATTTCGGAGGAGAGCTTCGCTGCCATCTCTGCGGATACAGACAGCATGTTCCTCAGGAATGCCCGTCCTGCGGCGGACAGCACTTTGTCCGTATCGGCTTTGGCATACAGCGCGTTGAAGAGGAGCTTTATGAGCGGTATCCCGGTGTACGTGTTATGCGTATGGATGCAGATACAACATCGTCAAAAGGGGCTTTCTATGAGATGCTCAATGGCTTCAGACGCGGCGATGCCGATATTCTGATAGGCACCCAGATGGTAACTAAGGGGCATGATTTTCCGAATGTTGACGTATCGGGAGTTATTCTTGCTGATACGGCGCTGTATCTCGATGATTACAGAGCTAACGAGCGGACTTTTTCGATGATAACGCAGCTTATAGGCCGCGCCGGCCGCGCCGGCGTTCAGGGGCGTTCGGTTATACAGACCTGTACGCCGGATCATCCGGTAATAAGGCTTGCTGCGGCGCAGGATTACCGCGCGTTTTACGACAGTGAGATAAAGCTTCGCAGAGCGATGCTGTTTCCTCCTTTCTGCCGTATAGCGCTGATAAGCGTGAATGCGGAGGAGGAGCGGTGCGCCGCTGAAACCTGCACAAAACTGTATAAGGAGCTTGAAGCTATGCTCACCGGAGATTTCTCCGATGTCCGTATGATATGCTTCGGTCCTTACGAAGCTTCGATCTACCGTGTCAAGGGACGTTACAGATACCGGATCATGTGCAAAATCAGGTCAGATAAACGTACCCGTCTGCTGCTGAGAACGCTGCTTGAAAGATATTCGGGGCGGGACGGAGACGGATGCACGGTGAATATCGATATTGATCCCGGAAATCTGTGACACTGGCAAGCTGTTTATTTGACGGACAAGCTGATGTTTCTGTATTTGGCAGTAAATTTAATAACAGAAATGTTTGTGAAAACCGTATTGTATATATGATGATTTCCGTAATAATAAGAACCGACCCGCCGGCGCAATCAGGGCTTGCGGGCGGGTATCCCGGAACTTTGTTGTTTCAGGGTAAAATCAATTAAGCGGCACAGCCGCTTTGGCGAAAGGAAGTATGAAAATGGCTATACTTAATATAGTAAAAGAGGGGGATCCCATCCTCCGCAAAACAAGCAAACCTGTTGAAAAGATCACACCGAGAATAGAACGTCTTATAGACGATATGCGTGATACGCTTACCGATGCACAGGGAGCAGGACTCGCTGCGGTGCAGGTAGGTGTTTTGCGCCGTATAGTTCTGGTCGAGCATGATAAGGCTGGACTTTTAGAGCTTATAAATCCGGAGATCATAAAAAGTTCGGAAGAACGTCAGCAGGAGCTTGAGGGTTGTCTTTCCATTCCCGGAAAATGGGGAGTGACCGACCGTCCGAAAACCGTTACGGTACGCGCTATGAACCGCAAGGGCGAGTATTTTACAATACAGGGAACCGATCTTTCCGCGCGCGCGTTCTGCCACGAAATCGATCATCTTGACGGAAAGCTGTTTTCCGACGGAGCTATCCATATGCTTACGCCTGAGGAGATAAAAGAGCTTGAAAGCTGAGAGAAAGGACGTGTGACTGAGTGAAGGTACTTTTTATGGGAACGCCGGATTTTGCGGCGCTCGCGTTTGAACGGCTCTGTGATGAAAAATTCGAGGTTATCGGTGCGGTCACACAGCCTGATAAGCCGAAGGGCAGGGGATACGCACTTCTGCCGCCGCCTGTAAAGACGGCCGCTCTTGCCCGCGGAATTCCGGTGTTTCAGCCTGAGACACTTAAAGGCGGCGCATTTGAAAAAGAGCTTGAAGAGCTTGCGCCTGATGTGATAGTTGTTGCGGCATACGGCAAGCTGCTGCCCGAATATGTACTTAGCTATCCCCGTTTCGGCTGTGTCAATATTCATGCGTCGCTCCTGCCGCGCTGGCGCGGAGCCGCTCCTATACAGCGCTGTATAATGGCAGGCGACCGCGTGAGCGGTGTTACCACAATGCTTATGGATAAGGGGCTTGATACGGGAGATATTCTTGAGACTGCGCAGACCGAAATTACTCCTGAGGATAATTTTGAGACGCTTCACGATAGGCTTGCCGCTCTCGGCGCAGATCTGATCGTTTCGACGCTTCGTAGACTCGGCGGAGAGGGAGAACCCCTTTCGGCAAAGAAACAGCCTGATGAGGGAATGACCTATGCGGCAAAGATCGAGCGCGAAGACTGTATGATAGATTTCTCGCGCTCGGCGCGCGAGCTTCACGACATGATACGCGGACTGTCGCCTTTTCCGCTTGCGCAGACTATTCTCGGCGGAAAGCGTATCAAAATAGTCTCTTCGTCTGTATCCTATGAAGAGACTGTATGCCATGAACTTCCCGGTACAGTCCTGAATACAGACGGCGGTACGGTTACCGTAAGCTGCGGAAAAGGTACGCTCGATATTACGGGTGTTCTGCCTGAGGGAAAAAGGAAGATGGCTGCGGCCGATTTTATCCGCGGAAGAGGTGTTTTCGCAGGAGATGTTTTCGGAAACTGTCAGAAATAAATTTTACTGTTTCCGTGCGGATGCATTATTGCATTCCGAATTTTAATTGATCCCAAAATTTTATTTTTCGTGAATTACTGAAAGCAGAACAAAGATGAATCAGGAAAAAAATCAGAATGTAAATGTGCGCGCAGCCGCGTATAATGAATTGCTCAGATTTGAGCAGAGCGACACTTTTATAAATATAGCCGTCGATACTGCGATCCGACGCCACGGGCTTTCCGGCCATGACCGTGATTTTTTTACCGCGCTCGTTTACGGTGTGACGGAACGTCAGCTCACACTTGATTATTACATTTCCAGGCTTTCGTCAAAGCCGATAAAGAAGCTTGATCCGTCGGTCGTAGTTGCGCTCAGGATGGGACTCTATCAGATCATATATATGGATAAGATTCCGGACAGTGCGGCGTGTAATGAGAGTGTCAAGCTCATAAAAAAACGCGCGGCAAGTGCCGCACCGTTTGTCAATGCGATCCTGAGAGCTTTTCTGCGTAAAAGAGAGGAGCTTGTGTTTCCCTCCGCAGAAAAAGAGCCTGTGAAGTATCTGTCGGTTCGTTATTCGGTGTCTGAAAAGCTGTGCGGACTGTGGTGTGAGATGTACGGATACGCTCAGACAGAACGTATTCTTCGCGGAATGGACGAGCCTCCGACGGTAACACTTCGCGTCAATACTCTGAAGACCGACAGAGAAACGCTGCTCGGTAAGCTTGCTGCGGACGGTATAGAAGCGGTTCCGTCGCCTGAGGCAAAATTCGGGATAAGGATCTGCTGTCCGGTTCCGGTAGGATCTCTTGATGTTCTCGCAGACGGATCGTGTACCGTACAGGACGATGCTTCATCTCTGTCCGTAGAGGCGCTTGATCCCCGTCCCGGAGATACTGTTATCGACATGTGTTCCGCTCCCGGAGGAAAGAGCATGTCTGCCGCAATGATTATGGGCGGAGAGGGAAGAATAAGAAGCTTTGATATTTACGAAAATAAGCTTGAGCTTATACGCGGAAGCGCGGAGCGTCTCGGAATCGGGATTATAGAAACCGAATGCTCGGACGGCGCTGTATTCCGTGAAGATCTTGCGCAGACTGCCGACCGCGTCATATGCGACGTACCCTGCTCCGGATACGGAGTGCTTGCCAAAAAGCCTGATCTGCGCAGCCGTGCGGCTGCGCGTGTCTCGGATTCTGAGCTGCCTGAGCTTCAGTACAAAATACTTTGCAACGCCGCGGCGTATCTGAAAAAAGGCGGCAGGCTTGTATATTCTACATGCACGCTCTGCCGCAGTGAGAACGAGGATAATGTTGCTCGGTTTATTGCGGAGCATGACGGCTATACGGTCAGGACCGAGCGCACGCTGTTTCCCGATCCTGAGCTTCCTCCGTATCTTCGCACCGACGGGTTCTATTTTGCGGTTATAGAAAAGCACTGACGGATTTAACACGGAGTTATAGAAAAATAAAATATGCCATTGCTTAAAAGGTTAATGCTATATGTGGTTTCTGTTTGAAAATTAATTAAAATATAATTTATTGGTGTGTACTATGGAAACATTAAATCAACATAAAGCTGTTCAAAAGCAATACAATACGGCAGACAATCTCAATATAAGAATATCTATTCATGTGAAATATTCTACAAACAAATTGGGCTTTGGTAACTGGTTATTTTCCAATTATAATCTATCTCCAAATAATAAAATACTGGAACTTGGATGCGGAACAGGCGATATGTGGAAAACGAAGTTGCCTTTAGTAGATAAAAGTATCGAACTGACACTGACCGATTTTTCTGAGAATATGGTTTCTGTTATAAAAGATGCTTTGGGAGAACAGGATCGTATAGTATATGATGTTGTAAACATAGAGAATATACCTTATGCAGATAACTGTTTTGATCGTGTAATTGCAAATATGATGTTATATCATGTACCTGATCTGAATAAGGGATTATCGGAAGTTAAGCGGGTGTTATCACAAGACGGTTATTTTTATTGCGCTACATATGGTGAAAACGGAATAGTACCATTTATTTCAGGTTTGCTAAAAGAATACGGCGTAACAGATATTACTAATAAAAATTTCACGCTGCAAAATGGCTTAGATATTTTGAAAAAATATTTTTCACATGTTCAGAGATTGGACTATGAGGATTCATTGGCAGTTACTGATGTTGACGATATATTGGATTATGTCTATTCTTTAAATGGCATATCTTCTATTGCAAAAGTTGAAAGAAATGTTTTAAAAAAAATTTTAGAAAAAGAAATGATAAACGGTGTTCTCAATATACCAAAGGAATATGGTATGTTTATTTGCAGTAAATAGTTGTTTGAGAAAATAATATATTTGGATATATTTGGATTCCTGTTATGGATTTCAATAAGGTGATAATTTTATTAAACCTATATTTTATTTTTCTACATTACTTGCAAAACTCGGTATACTATGGTATAATTTTTCAGTAATACGTTTTTCGTTGAAATTTGTTCTTAAAGGGAGAAAACACTATGCAAATAGTACGCGATCTGATCGAGCGTTATCTGCCCGGTCACTCTGACGATTTTGTAATCGAAACAATACCTGCCGACGGCGGACGCGACACCTATGAGCTTGACAGCCGTGACGGAAAGATCGTTCTGCGCGGAAACAACGCAGGCTCTGTTGCGGCGGCGCTCGGCTGGTATATCAAATATACGATGAAAGCAAATATCTCATGGTGCGGAAAGAGGATTCCCGTATTCGAGAGCGGAAAGCTTCCGATGCCCGAGTCATACCGACGCGTTATCGAGCAGGAATTCCGTGTTTACATGAACTACTGCACGCACTCCTACAGTGCCGCTTGGTGGAACTGGGATCGCTGGGAATATGAGATAGACATGATGGCGCTGAACGGTATCAATATGCCTCTTGCTATCACGGGAACAGAGTCTGTATGGTATCATACATTGCTTGATCTCGGCTTTACCGATGCTGAAGCGCGTGATTTTCTTGCCGGTCCGGCATTCCTCGCATGGCAGCTGATGACCAACCTTGAGCATCACGGCGGTCCGATGCCGATGAGTTGGATCGAAGAGCATGAGGCGCTCGGAAAGAAGATACTTGAGCGTGAGCTTGCTTTCGGTATGAAGCCTATACAGCAGGGATATTCGGGATTTGTTCCTAATCTTATGAAAGAGAAGTTCCCTGAGGGTAAGTTCCTTGTAAAGAAAACATGGAATAATATCGGAGTTACTACCGAAATAGATCCTCTTGATCCTCTCTTCAAGAAGATCGGAACATCATTTTTGAAGAATCAGCAGAAGATCTTCGGCACTTACGGATTTTATGCCTGCGATCCGTTCCATGAGGGCGAGCCGCCTGTTGAGGGCGTTCAGTATCTGAACGACGTCGGAAGAACTATCTCTGAGCTTTATGAGTCTTTTGACAAAAATTATACATGGGTAATGCAGGCGTGGTCTATCCGCAAGGATATTGTTATGGCAGTTCCGAAGGAACATTTGCTTATCCTTGATCTTGACTGTCAGTTCCCCGTAGCTCATGACGGATACTGGGGTTATAAATATGTTGTCGGCCGTCTGCACAACTTCGGCGCACGTATGAGCAGTCTCCACGGTGATATGCATCTTGCCGCTGAGGGCGGATTTAATAAAGCAAAGCAGTATGCTCCCGCAGCTTGCGGAACCGGACTCTTTATGGAGGGAATCGGACAGAATCCTGCTTTCTATGACCTCAGCCTTGAAATGCTTACACGTTCTGATTCGGT
>ENA-UOJO01004017-UOJO01004017.1-human-gut-metagenome-genome-assembly--contig:-P57-NODE-4017-length-13127-cov-6.168834_pt1 | contig 13127 bp, 18 predicted proteins | sample MGYA00242351_ERZ723898 | MGnify/ENA metagenome assembly ERZ723898 | reverse complement strand
TTATTGTTTTGTATAAAAAGTATAATACCTTTAAATAATTTAAGTATAATGATAAAAAAATCTTAAAAAATAGTGTAACCTAGAATGTGGAAACATATAAGAAAAACTAGGAAATAAGAATATATTTTTTTTAACCTCTTATATGTTCCTATGCGACAATAACCATCTTCGCTTTGCGAAATGGGAATATAACAATTAAATAAATACCTATATAAGTAATAGATAGTGGAATCTATAAAATCCACAAAATAAAAATTTTAAAGGTAGAGAATAAAGGGAAAGTTAATTATTAATGAAGAATAGAGGGGGAATAATTTATTCTTTATTTTTTTGTAAAGAAAAAATAACTACAAGCGAAAACACTACGCTTGCAGTTATTAAAGTATACATAAAACTTGAAAAAATTGGAAAATTCTGCTATAATATGGGCAGGGGAAAGATGAGTGCGAAAAATGTCGAAAAAAATGAAAACTTCATCAAATTCTACGAACTCTACAAATCCTTATTAAAGGACGGATATACAAAAGAAGAAATACTAATCATTATTAGGCAAGTCTTCAACAGGAATAACGATTAGTTTTTCAGATTCTAAAGCTTTATCAGGCTCTTGATAAAGCTTTTTATTATCCTTAACTAATTTGGCAAATAATTCAATATGTTCTTTTTTTATATCTTCATCTTCTTTTAATGCACCAATACTAACTAACGCTTCTTTTAAAGAAGAATATGCTTGTGCTGATTCTCCTAACATCTTTAATTTAGGATCAGAATCAGTAAGCAAATCAATATCAACATTTAAGTAATTACAGATTTTTAATACAGTTGAAACGTGAGGGTAGTTATAGCCTTTGCATATATTGGTTATAGTTCCTTTTGTAACACCAATTGCTTTTGCAAGGTCGACCTTCTTAATATCTAATTGATCTAAAAGTTTTTCAAGATTTCTTCCAAAACTAGAATTATATATAATATCATTTGAATTATTATCTTTGTTATCTTTTTGCATTAAAAAAACTCCTTTCAGTTAATCTGACTATATATATTTAAGTTGAATTGAAGTTAAATTAAAGTGGAATTAATTTAAAAATAACAACTTAAACTTGCTTCCTTTAATTAACCTTTATATATTATAAAGAAAAAAAGAAAAATAATCAAGCATTTTTGAAAAAATAATATCAATTTTCTGTACTTTTTTTAAAAAATCTATTGACACATTTCAAGAAGAGTGATATATATTTTATTGAACTTAAGTTTAATTTATATATGTAAAGGAGGGGAGAAGTATGATAAATGGCTAAAACTAAAGCAAAAAGCATATTTTTTTGAAAGAAGAGTACAGACAATTGATACGAAATAATAAAATATTATAATTTTGTAACAATTTATTTTTTTACATATATAGTACAGCAAATTGACACTAATGTAAGATGGTTCTATAAAATATAGAATTTTATTTTTAGACATATAGTACAGATAATTGATACAAAAATATGCTTGAGTTAAAAAAGTAATAATTTTTATTACAGCAAAATAGGAGAAGACTATGAGCGAATTTATAAGAAATGAGTTTTTAAGGTTTATATATCAATTCATTTTAAATAAGAAGTATGATACAGCAGAAAAGCTAATAGATTTCTTAATTAGTAATGAAAAAGATATAGATTTGGTTAATTGGTATTTAGAATTTAAAGAATTATTATATGGAAGACCATTAATAATTTGTCAAAGAATCAGGGACTATTTAAGATAAGCAAAAGATTTAAAAATATACAAGAGAAAAGGAGAAATTATTATGGCAAAGAAAAGTGGAAAGCAAAAAAGGTATTTTTGGTTAAAACTAAAAGAAGATTGGTTTAGTGGTACAACAGAAAAATATCTAAAATCATTACCTGCAGGAGATAGTTTATTAATAACTTATTTAAAAATACAGTTAATGAGTTTAAAGACAGAAGGTTTTTTAAAATACGAAAGATTATTACCATCTGCAGAAGAAGAAATTGCAATGCTAATTGATGAACCAGTTAATAATGTAAGACTATTAATAAATGTATTGCTAAAAACAGGAGCTATTGAAAGACTTGATGATAATTCTTTATATTTATTATCATTGCAAAATTTAATTGGATCAGAAGGAAGTAGCACAGATAGAGTAAGAAGATTCAGAGAAAGACAAAAGGCGTTACAATGTAACAATAATCAGTTACAAATTGAAGGCGAAATATTAGGCAATTCTGAATCAGATGTGGAAAATTCAAAAGCGTTACAATGTAACGATAATGTAACGCAAGATGAAAGTAGTCAAAATTTGAAAATATTGCAAAATCTGGATTTGAAGGCACAGCGTTACAATGTAACACAAATGAAACGTAATGGTAACGGAGAGAAAGAGAAAGAACTAGATTTAGAGTTAGAGATAGAGCAAAATGAAACTAAACTAAACCAATCTAAACTAAACTTTATTTTTAATTATATTAATAAATATGAGTTGAAAAAAACACTAGATTTTTCTCTAAACCAGGAAGAACAAAAAGAGCAAGCTAGAATGTTTTTAGTAATTAATACATTAAAAAGATTAGAACTATTGATGACAGATGAAAAAATCTTTGAAATTATGACACCAGAAAAACAACTAGATTTACTTATTCAATATTACGTTATAGATGAATTTTCTAAAAGTCCATATAATTTTTTACTTTATAAATTAAATAGAGAAAATTTTTATTTGAAGTATAAGAAAGCAGAAAAATATATGAGTAAAAATAATCTTGAAGAATTTGTAGGCTATTTTATTACTTGTTTGCAAGAAGAATTACAGGACTAATAATATAATTTTATGTTTTTTTATATTTTTAGGAGTTAGAGATGAAACAGATTATTATTCAATTAAAGGCATTAGGAGTAATAAGATTTGTTTTATTCTATTTACTTGTATTATTAGAATTTATATTAAATTTACCATATATCATTATACGAAAAATTTATTTAATACTAAATCTAATATTCAAAAAGACAGACCGATTATTTAAAAGAGAACGAATTATATTACTCCTAAAAATAGGTTTTACCAGAAAATTTTTATATAAATGTAAGGAAGATTATAAGCATTATATAAAAAACATACAAGACTAGATCTTAACACAAAAGAAATTGGAGGAATTGTAATGGAGCAAAAAACTTATACGCAAAAAGAGATAAGTATAATGTTTAATAAATCTTTATCTCTATTAGCTCATTACAAAAACGAACTAATAGAAAAATGATATATTTATAAAAATGAAAAAGGGAAAATTGTAATAAATACTGAAGGAGCAGAATATTTAAGGCGAAGATTTGCTGAAATAGACCAATCTAAAAGAAAGAATGTGAAAAAAGATAAAATTATATTAGAGCAAGAAGTTAAAGTTTTACAGAAGGAAAAAGAATGGTACAAAGATAAGCTAGAATATTATAAAAATCAAGCAGAAGATTGGAAAAAACAAGCAGAGATTTGGAAAGATGAAAAAAATAAGGAGCAAAAAGATAAAGAAGTTTGGCGAGAAATGGCTTTAAAAAATGAAAATTTATTAATTGAAAATCAAAAACTTCTATCATCATCTTCCAATGAAAAACCTAATATTTTTAAGAAATTTAAACAAAAAGTAGAAAGGGGAAACAATGAAGGAGCTTGATGGAAAAAGTTGTTTATTTGAAAAAAGTAATTATGTTTGTGGCATATTGAAAATAAAAGATTGTAATAAATGCAAATTTAGAGTTCCAAATACTGAAGAAAATTATCAAAAGAAAATAGTACAAGTTGAAAAAGATATTGATATGTATAAGGTTAAACATTTCATTTAAAGTAGGAGGTCAAAATGGACGAAGTTAGTTTAGAAGATTTTTTATTAAAATATGATTTTAGAATCACAAATGATAAAGAAATTCAATTAACAAGAGTTGTAAGGATATGTTTAGATACAGTCGGAGAAAATGATTGGATATATTTCGGATTATACTATTTTGATTCAGAGGAGAAAATTCGTAAAAGATTAAGAATGGTTTTAAATGAAAAAGTATTAAAACAAAACATATCTAATTATTATTATGATGAAGAAAAGGGAATATTTAGTATTTATTTGGAAGATAGGAGCTAAAAAGTAAACCTAAGGAGGATTTTGAAATGAATCAGACTAATAATGAATTTTTAGAGAAGATGAGAGAAATCATCAAAGAAGAGCTATCTAAAATAGATGTTAGAAAGATGAGTTTTGATAGATGTGTAAATAATATAATTGTCATTTTAGAGAATTACAAAACTTTAAAACAATTTACAGCACAAGTTGAAAATGTAAAGTTTAGTAAAGAAGAAATTGACCAGGCAAAACAAAAAGAGCTTGAAAGAATGATGGAAGAAGTTTTTGCAAGCAAAGAGATTTACTTAGAATCCTTATATAAAAAACATTTACAGACTAGATTGTTTTTAAACTTTTTAGAAAGTACATTTAAGGAATACATAAAAGAAACAGAAATTTCTATGAAACCTAAAAGCGAATTAAAAATTGCAATATTATCAGAAGTGTATATGGAGGGCAAAGAAATAAAACAATTTTTGTATGAACACAACTTAGGATATGGAAGAACATTTTATTATGCAAGAAATGAACTTTATGAGGAATTAGCAGTAAGAGTATTTGGAATTTATGCACTAAAACTATAATTGGATTTTAAAACAAAAGAGAAAGAAGTGATAATATGTGAGGTCAATTAGAAAATTGCGTCAAAGAACAAAGAAAAATCCAACTGACATTCCTTATGATGTAAAAATATCAGTTGCAATTAGAGATAATGGATTGTGTGTAAATTGTAAAAATAAAAAAGGAATAGGACAACCTAATGCACATTTTATTGCTAGACAATTTGGAGGACTTGGCATTGAAGAAAATATATTAGAACTCTGTGATGTCTGTCATAAAGAATTTGATAATTCAACTGGTAAAAAGAAAATGGAGTTAGAACAAAAATATGAAAAATATTTAAAAAGTAAATATTCATATTGGACCAGAGAAATGTTAGTTTTAAGAAGTTATAAAATCAAAAAATGCAAGTTGTGTAATAAAGAGTTTGGGACAAAATCAAATAAGGTAGATATATGTAAAGTTTGCAAAAATGATTTAAAGCTGAAGCAACTTGCGTGTACCACTAAAATTTCATCAGAAATTTAGTGGCAGGATAAGAAAAACGGAGGTTTTTCTGTCAACACTTAGAAAGACAAGCTTTCTAGTTCTCTGTTAGAGAGTAAAATGTTAAGAGGATTTAAAGAGTGCGTACACTTCGGTGTATTTTTTATCAAAGAATCAGGGGGAATGGTTGAAAAATGGCTATTTTTATAACAGTATTAATTTTTTTATTGCTTTTTCGGAATAACATTTACTGTATATGCTTGTATAGTTGTAGGTAAAAGAAGTAAGACACCAAAAGAAATAGAAGATGAAAAGTTAGAGGAAATTGAGTATATAAGAAAATGTAATGAGGTAAAAAAGCAAAATAAGAAAAACAAATTTAGAGATAAAAAAGATAAAATTATTTATCTCTAAGAAAGTAGGTACAGATGAAAAGTTTAATAATTGCAGAAAAACCAGAACTTGCAAAATCAATAGTAAATGCAATAGATGGAAAACTAAATAAAAAAGATGGATATTTTGAAAAAGGTAATTATGTAGTAACTTGGGCTTATGGTCATATTTTAAGATTAAAAACACCAGAGGAATATGATGAAGAAAATAAAAATTGGGATATGAAGCAATTACCAATATATTTTAAAAATTGGGGTAAGATCCCTATTGATAAAACCAGGAAACAGTTTAATGTTATTAAAAAGCTTATTAATGAATGTGATGAAATTATAAATGCAGGAGATATTGATGAGGAAGGACAATTACTAATTGATGAAATAATTGAATATTGCAAATTTAAAGGAATGGTAAGAAGAATCCAAACATCTGCATTTAATGAAGACTATTTAAAGAAAGCATTAAAGAATTTAGAACCAAATTCAAAATATGAAACGTGGGGAAAAAGTGCAAATGCAAGAGCAATTGCAGATTATATGGTAGGTATTAATTTGAGTAGATATTTTTCAATATTAAATGGTACAACATTATCAGTAGGAAGAGTACAAACACCAACATTAGGATTAGTTGTAAATAGAGATCTAGCAATTGAAAATCATATTAAAGAAATATACTATGATGGATATTCAGATATAAGTATAAATGGTAATATTGTTAAATCAAAATTAGAAAACAATGATAATATAACATTTAAAAATCAAGAGGAATTAAAACAAATATTAGATAGCTTCTTAAATAAAAAAATACGAGTAAGCATAAAAAAACAGATTAAAAATGAAAATGCACCATTACCATTTAATTTAACAAAACTACAATCTCATATTAGTAAAAAATATAAAATAAAACCAGATGAAACATTAAAAATTACACAGGATCTAAGAGAAAAATATCACGCTATTACTTATAACAGAAGTGATAGTCAATACTTAAATGAAGAGCATTATAAGGAAGCACCAGGAGTTATAAAAAAAGTTTTAAATAATATCAATTTAAAACTTAATTTAGACTATAATAATTTACCACATTCAAAATGTTTTGATGACAGCAAAGTAACAGCACATCACGGAATAATACCAACAGCTGTAGATTTAGATTTATCAAAAATGAGCGAAAAAGAACAAAAAGTATATAAAGAAATAAGTTTATTTTATTTAATACAATTTGTTAAACCTGTAAAAAAAGAAATTACATATTTAGAAACAGAGGAACAACAAGGATATAAATTTAAGGCAAGCTCTACTAAAATTTTAGATGAAGGATTTAGAATATATTTAGATAAAAGTAATAACGAAGATGAAGAATCTGTTCTATCAAAATTAAAAGAAGGAGATTATTCTGGTACTATTATAAAAAATGCTATTAAAGAAGTAGAAACAAAACCACTTGCAAGATATACACAAGCAAGTTTAATTGAAGATATGACTAGAATATCTAAATACGTTGATGATCCTGAAATTAAAGAAATTTTAAAACGTAAAGATAAGGATAAAGAAGGAGAAAACGGAAGTATTGGTACAAGTGCGACAAGAGCTAGTATAATTCAAAACTTAATAAAAAGAGGATATATCAAAGAAGAAAAAGATAAAGTTATTTCAACAGAACTTGGAAGAGAGTATTATAAAATTCTACCAGATGAATGGAAAAAAGCAGATTTGACAGCTAAATGGTGGATAATACAAGAAGAAATAAGAGATGGTAAAGCAGAACAAAATAAATTACTAGATTCAATTCTTATTGATATAAAAAATGTTTTAGCGACAAATGATGTTTCTAAATTTAAGCTTCAAAAAAATTATAACAATGATAAGACAATAGTAGGACAATGTCCTATATGTGGGAAAGACATTGTAGAATCAACAAAATCATTTTACTGTTCAGGATTTAAAGATGGTTGTAAGTTTTCTATTTGGAAAAGTATAGCAGGTAAAAAATTAACTAAAACAAATGTTAAACAATTATTAGAGAATGGAATAACAACAGAAATAAAAGGTTTTAAATCTAAATCAGGAAAACAATTTAATGCAAAGCTACAAATTACTAATGGAAAAATAGAATTTATATTTTAGATAGAAAAAATCCAGAAGAGCTAATATTAGTCTTCTGGATTTTTTAACCAATTTTTTGCTTCGACATTTTTAAAAACTTTATCATCAAAAAAATCTTTTAATTCTATTTCAAAGCCCTCACAAAGGTATAATAAATTTTCTAATCTTATCGTTTTCGTTTCTCTACTTAGGAAAAGAGATATAGTAGAACGAGGAACGCCAGATTTAATGCTAAGATCATAAGTTTTCATATTTTTTTCTTTTAAAAGTTGTTTAATTCTTAATACAATTGCTTCTGATAACTCCATCAAAATATCCCCTCTCATAGATATAATCAAAATGAATTATACCAAAAAATCGTTCAAGACCTGTTTAAGCAGTCAAACAAATTAGGCTAAAAACCCTTTATTTTTTGACAAATTTATGTTACAATATATGGCTAGGAGGAGTAGTTTTATGAAGAAAGATTTTTATGTCCTTATCGTTGAAGATGAGGAAGCAATTGCTAATCATACGAAAAAGATGTTAGAAGACAAATGTCCGTTTATAACAAAATTGGAAATTGTAGAAAATGGAGAATTAGGACTAAAAAAAATAAAACAAGAAATGCCAGATTTTATAATCCTAAATCAATATATGCCTAAAATGACAGGATTAGAAATGATAGAAGAATGTACGAAACTTAATCTAAAACTTCCTACAGTAATTGTTATGACTGGTGGAATGAAAGATGAAGAACGAAAAAGATTTAATGAACTTGGAATAGAGTATATATTTACTAGAACTCTTAATGAATTTCAAATAAAATATTTTTTGCATTTTGTAAAAGAGAGTTATCAAAGATCTACAAAGATTGCTGAAGAAGATATGACTGAAATAATATCAAGACAGACTAATGTACTATATGAAGAAATTAATGAAATACCAGAACCTATTAGCGTTTCGCTAGTTGCTTATGTTATCAGACATTTAGTTAAGAATGATATGGAATATAAAAAAGAAACAAAAGATGAACTATATAATTATTTTAAAGAACAAAATAAATTATCTGACAAAATGATTAAAGAAATAAGAGAAAAAATTGAAATCCTAATAAAGTATAATTATTGTCAAGGTAATCCAATAAGAAAATTGAATTATCAAATAAATAAAGATGACATTGAATATGAATTTTTTCATAATTTAAAAGAAAATGTTTTAAAAGATATAATTGCAGAAAGTAACTAGCATAGAGTTGCTTATTTTTAGAACGATTACTACTCCAATTTGTAGTTGTAGTAATAGCAATAGAATATTCAAAATATTCCTTGCTCATAATATAATAAAACATATTGTGAGAGAGGGATTTAGTATGAATTATAAGAAGATTGGTAAAAAGATAGCTGATAAAAGAATTTTACTTGGTATAACACAAGAAGAATTAGCAGAAAAAGTTGATTCATCTGCAAATTATATATCTAATATTGAAACTGGAATAAAGAGAGGTAGTTTAATTTTTTATATTAAAGTTGCTAATGAACTAAATTTAAGTTTAGACTTTTTATTTAGTGAGGAACTTCCAAATATAGATACAAGCAAAGCTACTAATAAAGAAATTACAGAAATGATAGATATATTAAATAAAGATGAAAAACAAATGGCTAATGTATTTATTAAGAATATTGTAAAGGGATTAATTGAATTAAGAGAAAAACAAAAGTAAACATAATTTTTTGCAAAAAGTTTGCAAAATCCTGCAGTATACATTCAATTTTTCAAGTGCTAAAATATTAATATGAAAAATTATATTTAAAGAAAGCGAGAGAAATCTTTGCTTTCTTTTTTTGCACAAAGGAGGAAAAATTGATGGCTACTTTATTGGAAAAACATTTAAAGTTGGAGGAAATGAAAAAAATAAGGAATTGGAGGAATGAAGGTTATGAATTAGAAAAAATCGAAGAATTAGTTGATAAAACTAATATTACAGATGAAGAAATTGAGCAAATTTTTTACGAAAATTCAGAAGAGATTCCAGAACAAAATCAAAATGAAGAAACATCAAATTTATCAGAAACTAATGAAGAAAAACAAGAAGTAGTAGAACCAGAAGAAACTGAAACCGAAACTGAAAAAGAACCTGAAGAACAAAGAGAATCTATTTACAATGATGAAGATGTTAATGAAGAATTTGATGAAGATTATATGGACGATCTTGAAGAAGTAGAAGAAGGCGAAATTGAAATTGAAGAAGAAAATACAGTAGATGATGTAGAATCTGAATCTGTTAATAATGAAAAGTATGAAATTATAAAAGATGAGGACTTAGAAGATTTTCCAAATCAACCATTTAAGATGTATTCAGAATCAAGAAAAAATACAATGATTGAAAGTATAAAAATAAATGGAATTATAGAACCAATCGTTGTAAGGAAAACAGAAAATGGGAAATATCAAATATTATCAGGACATAATAGAAGAATTTGTGGTAGAGAAGCAGGCTTAAAAGAATTTAGGTGCATTGTAAAAGAAAATATGACGGAAGACGAAGCAAGACTTTATATGGTAGACAGTAATTTAATGGTTCGTGATGTAATGCCTACTGAAAGAGGAAGAGCATTAAGTATTAGAAAAGAATGTTTACGAAATGAGAAAATTGCTTCTAAAATTGAAAATGAAATAATGCAGGATAATGTAGATAAACTAGATACAATACAACAAAAAATGATTGAAGAAAATCAAATGAGTAATGGTAATATTCAAAGATATATAAGGCTTAATTATTTAATTCCACAACTTGGAGATATGGTTGATAACAAAGAAATTAATTTAAAAACAGGAGAAAATCTAAGCTTTTTAAGTAAAAAAGAACAACGAGATATTTCAAACATTATAGAAAAAGAGAATGTAAAAATATCTGAAGGAATGTCAAAGAAAATAAAAAAAGCTTCTGAAAGTGGAGAATTAACTAAGGAATTAATGAAACAAATTTTAATTAAAGAAAAGGATAAAAGGCTTGAAATAAGAGTTATATTCTTTGAAGATGAAATACAAAAATACTTCAAAAAAATAAACAATGGTAATGTTACAGCAAAAGAGTGTAAAGACTATATTATAGCACTTTTGGAGGAACAGACAGTATAAAAAATACACCGAAGTGTACGCACTCTTTATAATATCTGCATAAAAATTAGCGTAGCAGAGGAGTAGAAGGCTTGACCTTCTAACTGTTGACAGGAAAGACACTTCTTTCCTTATCCTGCCCTTAATTTCTTTTTGGAAATTAAGGGGACACGAAAGACAAAGCGAGGAGAGATTAAATTGAGTAAAAAAATTGTTAAAAAAAATGATGAAAGCAGAACAGAAAAAGTATATGCTGTTGTGCCTAAAACTTTAAAAGACGCATTAAAAAAATATGTAGCTTCTATTGCAAAAGAAGATAGAAAAGCAACTGAAAGTGAAATAATAAATAGAGCATTAGAAGAATACCTTGAATTAAAAGTAAATGAAAAAAGTGTAAGTAAATTAGAAACAATGTTAGAAAAAGTTATAGATGAAAAGTTAGGAAGAAAGTTTGAAAGACATATTGCATTACTAAGTAAAAGTGCAAAAGCAAGTTTTTCATCAATATTTTTACAAGCTTATGTTTTAGCATATATTTTTAATAGTGAAGATGATCAGCAATTTATAAAAGACAAAATTAATTTAGCAAATAAATTAGGTTATCAAGCAATAAAATCTCCATACTTTGAAGATGACATTACTAGAATATTGCCTAAAGATTTGAATTTTAAAAATTTAATTTAAAGGAGTAGCTTATGGAAGATGATTATAAAGAACAATTAAAAAATATATGTAAAAAATATAATTTTAAATACAGAGAATATTCTGAAAATAAAATTTCGTTGTGTGCTAAAAATACAGATAGACATTGGGAAAATTGGATTGAATTAGATTTGAAAAATAAAAATATAACATTAACAGGAAATACAGACCAATGTAACTTTTGGTTTTGCAGTACAAGAAAAGATATGACACCAGATAGAATAACTGAATTTGTTTCAGACTTAAATACTATGCTTCGTAAATTTAATAATTCTTATATAGAAGTAAAAACATTAATAGATCCTGAAGACTGGCAAGAAATAGCACAAATTAAAGACGCTTATGAAGATGATAGATATAAGATTCAAATAAATGCTATGGAATTTAGTTTAGATAATTACATTTACTTCTCTATATTAAAAGAAGGAAGAGAATTTGATGGATTATTTAGAATACACGATCCTGATAATGGAAAAGATATGACATTGGTTAGTATAAGAGAATGTGTAAAAAAAGAAGACCAGGATTTCTTTAATGCACATTGGGAAGAAATAGAAGAAGAACTTTGTAAAAGTGCAAGAGAAAGACAAAATGTAAAAGAAGAAACAGAAGAAGAAACTTTATAAAAAGGAATGTTAAATATGGATAAAGATAGATTTAGTGATGGAGTTTTCTTTAAATGGCTTAATCAAAAGGAAATATATAAGAAATATGATAATAAAGGACGATCCAGGAGAATACAAGCTTATTTAGATGAATTACACGAAGATTATATTGCTACAAGACCTGGAGCAGATTTCGGAGAAGATTTTCACGGATTATTTGGATATATTAATGAAAATCCTAATGTTGAAAAAATGGAATTAGATGATATTAAAAAGTATGTAGCAAATAAAACATTAGATGGAGTTGATATATATAAAACTGTTATTTCACTAAGTGAATCTGACGCAATTCAATATGGATATACAACTAAAGAAGCGTGGAAGAGCTTATTACTTGAAAGAGTACAAGAAATAGGAAAAGAATTTGGAATAAGACCTGAAAATTTAGAATGGACTGCTTCATATCATTCTAAAAAGAACAATCCTCATTGTCATTTATTAATATGGAATAAGAATCAAAATTTAGAAATTCAAAAGAAACCATTTGTAAGGTATAAGCGAATAAGAAAAGCTTTATCAAAAAGTATATTCAAATTAAAATTAAAAAGCTTGTATGATATAAAAAATGTTTCTAAAAAAGAAATTGCAGATTTAACAAATGAAGAGCTTCTAAAATATAAAGAAGAGTTAAAGGAATTTTATAAAAATCCAGATATAACTTTAAGAATAATAGATACAGATGAACAAGAAAAAATTATAATGGATAATTTGAAAAATCTGAAATTAGATGAGTGTATTTATATTTGTGATATTGAAAATCCTAATAATTTTACAGAAATAAGAAAAATAGATTCAGATAAATATGAATTTAAAAATTGTGGGGAACAGGCAATTTTATATAGAAAAAATTCCTTTTTAGACACAGCTGAATTTTTAGCAAACTTTTCAAATTTAAAAGTTTTTAATAATAGAGTTGATTTAGAAAAATATATAGAAATAAAAAACAGAGAACATATTGATATTGAAAATAATTTAAAAGAAATTATGCCAGATATATTTGGAATACCTAT
>ENA-UOJO01004012-UOJO01004012.1-human-gut-metagenome-genome-assembly--contig:-P57-NODE-4012-length-13137-cov-16.189038_pt1 | contig 13137 bp, 10 predicted proteins | sample MGYA00242351_ERZ723898 | MGnify/ENA metagenome assembly ERZ723898 | reverse complement strand
ACTAAATAGCAATTGATTTATAGGAGATATTATGAATCCAAAAGCTTTAAAATCACTTGAATACTACAAGATCATCGACCAACTGACAGAGAAGGCTTCTTCCCAGATGGGGAAAGACCTGTGCAGGCACCTCCTGCCCTCTGAAGATGTTTACGAAATCCGTCATATGCAGACCCAGACCAGAGACGCCCTCACACGCCTTTTCCAGAAAGGAAACATCTCCTTTGGAAGCGTAAAAGACGTGCGCGGCTCACTGAAACGTCTGGAAATCGGAAGTTCCCTTGGAATTTCCGAACTCCTTGCCATTGCCGGACTTCTGGAAAATACCAACCGTGTCAAATCCTACTCCCGAAATGAGCGCGGAGATGCAAGAGAAGACTCTCTGGACGGCATGTTTGAGAGTTTGGAGCCATTGACTCCCCTCTCAGCCGAAATCCGCCGCTGCATCATTTCCCAGGACGAAATCAGTGACGACGCCAGTGCCGGTCTGATGCATGTACGCCGCAGCATGAAAGTTGCCAATGACCGCATCCACACCCAGCTGGCCTCTCTGGTAAACGGCAGCGCCCGTAATTACCTTCAGGACTCCGTTATCACCATGCGAAACGGCCGCTACTGTATCCCGGTAAAAGCCGAATACAAAGGTCAGGTTCCAGGTATGATCCACGACCAGTCTTCCACCGGCTCCACTTTATTCATTGAGCCTCTGGCGATTGTCAAACTAAACAACGACATCCGCGAGCTGGAGCTTCAAGAACAGAAAGAGATTGAGGCAGTTCTCGCTGCCTTAAGTGAACAGACAGCCCAGAATGTGGACGCCATTCGCGCAGACCTTGACATTATGATCCAGCTGGATTTCATTTTTGCCAGAGCAGGACTTGCACTGGATATGAATGCCACAGAACCCATTTTCAATACAGAGAAACGCATTCACCTGAAACAGGCACGCCACCCGCTCATTCCCAGAAAAAAAGCCGTTCCCATTGACATCCGTCTTGGAGAAGACTTCGACCTCCTTGTTGTAACCGGACCAAATACTGGTGGTAAAACCGTTTCCCTTAAGACAGTTGGACTTCTGACCCTGATGGGACAGGCGGGACTTCACATTCCAGCCCTGGACCGCTCCGAGCTTTCTGTTTTCCGTGAGGTTTACGCAGATATCGGGGACGAGCAGAGCATCGAGCAGTCTCTCAGTACCTTTTCCTCACATATGACCAACGTAGTGTCTTTCCTGAAAAAAGCAGATCAGGACTCTCTGGTGCTTTTTGATGAGCTTGGCGCTGGTACCGACCCGACAGAAGGAGCGGCACTTGCCATCTCCATTTTGTCCTTCCTGCATGAACAAGGCATCCGCACTATGGCAACCACCCATTACAGTGAACTGAAAGTTTACGCCCTGTCCACTGACGGCGTTGAAAATGCCTGCTGTGAGTTTAATGTGGAAACCCTGCGTCCTACTTACCGCCTGCTCATCGGTGTTCCTGGAAAGAGTAATGCCTTTGCGATTTCTTCCAAACTTGGACTTCCGGACTTTATCATTGAGCGCGCCAAAGATCAGATCAGCCAGAAGGACGAGTCCTTCGAGGATGTACTTACCTCCCTGGAAAACAGCCGCGTGATCATCGAAAACGAGCGTCAGGAAGCAGAGCGTTACAAAACCCAGATTGCTTCCTTGAAACAGGAGTTAGAGTCCAAGCAGGAGAAGCTGGACGAACGTAAAGAGCGGATCTTGCGCGAAGCCAACGAAGAAGCCCGTAAGATTCTTGCAGATGCTAAGGAATACGCAGATCAGACCATGAAAATGTTCCACAAATTCCAGAAAGATCACGTGGACACTGCTGCCATTGAAAAAGAACGCCAGAATCTTAGAAACCGCATGAACAAAGCCGAAAAGGGCATGTCCATAAACACCACCGTAAAGAAACCGAAAAAAGAGCTGAAGCCTAAGGATCTTTCCCTTGGAGACACCGTTCAGGTACTGAGCATGAATCTGAAAGGAACTGTCAGCAGTCATCCCGATTCCAAAGGCTTTCTTTTTGTACAGATGGGTATCATCCGTTCCAAAGTTCATATTTCTGACCTGGAGCTTGTTGACGAACCAGTTATCAACACTCCTGGACTTTCCAGAACAGGAGCAGGCAAAATCCGCATGTCCAAGTCTACCAGTGTTTCCACAGAGATCAATCTTCTTGGAAAAACTGTAGATGAGGCTGTGGCAGAACTGGATAAATATCTGGATGACGCTTATCTGGCACACTTAAAGAGCGTGCGTATCGTACATGGTAAAGGTACCGGTGCCCTTCGAAAAGGAGTACACAATTATCTCCGCCGCCAGAAGCATGTGGCAGATTTCCACCTGGCTGAATTTGGCGAAGGAGATGCTGGTGTTACCATTGTAGAATTTAAGAAATAACTATATTTTATAAGGAGAAACTATGGTTGCTAAACAGAAAATCCTCATTGTCGATGATGACAACAATATTGCAGAGCTGATTTCTCTGTATCTTACCAAAGAATGTTTCGAAACCAAAATTGTAAACGATGGCGAGCTGGCTTTAAAAGAATTCCAGACTTTTCGCCCGAACCTGATTCTTCTGGATCTGATGCTTCCAGGTATTGACGGCTATCAGGTCTGCCGTGAGATCCGCCACACCTCAGACGTGCCGATCATTATGCTTTCCGCAAAAGGAGAAACCTTTGACAAGGTACTTGGCCTGGAGCTTGGCGCCGACGACTACATTATCAAGCCTTTTGATTCAAAAGAACTGGTTGCCCGTGTCCGTGCAGTTCTACGCCGTTTCCAGCCCAAACAGGCTGCAGTTGTAAGCGATGAGAAATGTGCCACTTATCCGGATCTTATTGTCAACCTTACCAACTATTCCGTTACTTATATGGGAAAACAGGTAGACATGCCGCCTAAGGAGCTGGAGCTTCTCTATTTCCTTGCTTCCTCACCCAATCAGGTATTCACCAGAGAGCAGCTTCTGGACCACATCTGGGGCTACGAATATATTGGCGATACCAGAACTGTAGACGTTCACATTAAACGTCTGCGCGAAAAAATCAAAGATCATCCGAACTGGTCTATTTCTACAGTCTGGGGAATCGGATACAAGTTTGAGGTAAAAAACGAATGAGAAAAACGGTTCACAGCAAACTGATCTGCAGTTATATTTTCATTGGAATTGTAGGCTTCCTTTTCGCTACAGCAGGTGGCTCTCATTTCGTGGAAACCTATCTGGAAGAAGAAGTTGGCGCAAGGCTGTATGACAGTGCTGTACGATTTGCTTCTGATGCTGTCACTGTACAGCAGGTTGCAGACAATGATAGCAAAGGACTGGAAAAGATTATGGATATTCTGGCTTCCGGAGAGGAAGCCGGGATACTGATCCTGGATAAAAATTTCCATGTGATCGTGCAGTCCTCAAATCTGGAATATAACGTCAGTTCTGCGAAATCCACTGCCGATTCTGAAGTTCAGACTTCAGAAACAGATAAAATCCCAGAGAATGGAACATCCTCTGAAAAATTCTCTGCTGCAAACACAATTTCCATCCCCTATTCTGATCTGGACTTCTGGCTTAATACCCAATATCAGATCAGCAATTTTTATGGCTATTTTTCCAGTCCCCATCTTAATGTGATGATATCGGTGGAAAATTCCGGTGTAACAGAAGGCTATGTTACCTACCATTATGACATGCAGCAGCTTTATCAGAAACGAAGCGGTCTTCTTGGAATTCTTCAGATGGTTTTTTTTGCCGTGTATGCCTTGTGCGGACTGCTCCTTCTCTGCTATCAGAAATGGATCCATACTCCAATGCAACAGATCATCAAGGGGGCTTCCGAATATGCCAACGGAGATCTGAGTTATCGCATTCCAGTGAAATCCGAGGACGAAATGGGCTATCTTGCCAAAACCCTGAACTACATGGCAGACAGGATCAACCAGAACGGAGAATACCAGCGCACCTTTATTGCCAATGTTTCCCACGATTTCCGCTCTCCTCTGACTTCCATCAAAGGATATGTGGAGGCAATTCTGGATGGCACCATCCCCCCGGAATTGCAGGACAAATATTTAAATATCATTTCCCATGAAGCTGACCGTCTGGAAAAACTGACGCGGAGCCTTCTGGTGCTGAATGATCTGGATGAACGGAAACGGATGATGAATATCCGCAAATTTGATATTAATGATGTGATCAAAAATACTGCCAATACGTTTGAGGTAATCTGTTCCAAAAAGAATATTGACCTGGAACTGCTGCTTTCCGGAAGAGAGCTGTTCGTAGAGGCAGATATGGAACAGATCCAGCAGGTACTGTACAATTTATTGGACAATGCAATCAAATTCAGTAATGACAATTCCTCGATCAACATTGAAACATCCGTAAAAAATGATAAGGTTTTCGTTTCTGTGAAGGATCACGGAGTAGGAATCCCCAAGGACAGCCTGTCCAAGGTGTGGGACAGATTCTACAAGACAGATACCTCCCGCGGAAAAGACCGGAAAGGTACAGGACTTGGGCTTTCTATTGTGAAAGAGATCATCAAAGCTCATAATCAGAATATAAATGTGATCAGCACGGAAGGTGTTGGAACAGAATTCATTTTTACTTTAAAGAAAGCAAAATAAATTATTCAGCAATTCTTTTTATAAAAAACAAAGACCTGGAGCGTGTTGAAAAAAAGCTCCAGGTCTTTTACTATTTCCAGTCATACTTGCGCAGATGCCCATCCAGTTTCAAATGGGCAAAGTCATGCTGACGAAAGGCTTCATAAAGAATAATGGCAACCGAATTACTCAGATTCAGGGATCTTGTTTCTCCCAGCATGGGAATCCTTACGCAGGTCTCCTGATTGTCACGGAGAATCTCCTCCGGGATTCCGGCACTCTCCTTGCCAAACATGATAAAGCAGTCGTCCTCATACTTCACATCCGCATAAGTCTGAGGTGCTTTCGTAGTCGCATAATAAATCTTCGCTCCAGGATTTCTCTCCAGAAAATCTTCATAATCCAGATAAGTAGTTACATCCAGATCTTTCCAGTAGTCCATTCCGGCACGTTTCAGTGCTTTCTCACTTAATGAAAATCCCAACGGCTCGATCAGATGGAGCCTGGTTCCTGTAGCCACACAGGTACGTCCTATATTTCCTGTGTTCGCCGGAATCTCCGGCTCATGAAGTACAATGTTTAATGTTCCCATAGTTTTTATACTCTCCTGTAATTACAGCAGTTTTATTTCGATTTTAAGGCAATATCTTATATATCTCGTCTTTAGCCGGCCGCTCCAGATACCTGCCATTCCCATTGTAGTAAAGCATTCTGTCATTTCCAGCATTCGTCTGTCCAATCACAGCAGCCATCATGCCCATTCTGCGAAGCTCCTGCACCAATGCTTCTCCTGCCGGAATACCGATCAGAACAGCCCCTTCCGAATTCAGCTTATAAGGATTAATGTCAAAGATTTCACAAATTTCAATTGTCTCCTGGCGTATGGGTACCTTTGAAAAATCCATTTCCAGTCCCACCTGGGAAGCCTCCGCCATCTTCCACAGAGCACTCAGAAAACCACCCTCGCCCATTGCATAAAAAGCGGTAGCGCCAGCCTCTTTTATATTTATCTCATCCGCAGTCCCGTAAAGGGTTCTCAGATTCTCTGCCTCCCGTAAAAAACCTTCTGAAAAATGCTCTCTTAAAATCTCATGTTTTTCCCTTGCAATCTGCGCTGTGCCGTAAAGAGCAATGGCTCCAGCCACCACCAGTTCGTTTCCAGGCGTAAGAAGCCCGCTGATTTCAGCCTGCAGTGCTTCCATAGCCGCTTTTCCAAGCCTCATTTTCTCTTTTCCCTACAGAAGAAGAGAGAGGACAGCAGGAACTACCATTGCCAGAACAAGAATAACAGCAATGATCGCAGTTACAAGTTTTCTTTTCTTTGGATCAAACATTCCCATAATTTTTAACCTCTCATAACCATCCGGCACTTTACAGACTACAAATATACGCCATGTCAATACGGCCAGCCGAACAGTTACACCCTTTCTTTATTATATCTGAATTTCCTTCACTGCCGCATTATGAAGCAGTGGATCCCGGTTTTCATAATCAAACAACAATGTTTTTCCATCCCGGAACACCTCAATATGCGCTGTCTTGGGCACCTTTTCCTGACGCCTGTACTCCCAGACTGCTTTCTCATAAGGCTTCTGGTCATACTCAAAGGATGGATGGCTTTTCAGGTTTTCGCGAAGATACAGGTCGTAGATCATGCTGTCTGCCACCTTTTCCCAGGTTGCAGTTTCCATTCCTCTGCAATCTTCCGCAGCTTTTCCCGCGGAATTCTCCACCTCAGGATCCTGATTTCCAGATTTTACTGCGGATTGTTCTTCCAGTTCTTCCTTCACAAACTCCAGCAGAATCTCATATCTGCGCATTCTGGAATGGGAAATCTCTGAATAACCTTTTTTCTCATAAAACTGTCCCAGCTTCTCATACAATGTGAAAGCATCCTCAAACAAAGGCTCCACACAGGCGATGGTATTCTGAAACTGTCCACTATTATAGTACAGTTCCACCATACTTTCCACCATTTTCAGCTTCAAAATGTCTTCATATGGCAGCCATCTGGTTCCCAGTACCTCATATGGCTCCAGTTCTTTATGCACAATGCCATATTCTTCTGTCATCTCTTTCATATGAGAGCCCTTCAGAACCTTCAGAAATCCAAGCTGAAGCTGCTGGGGACGAAGTGCATAAACATCATTGAAGGACCGGTGAAAGCTGTCATAATCCTCATAAGGAAGACCAGCGATCAGATCCAGATGCTGGTGAATATTCTTAAAACTGTGGATGCGTTTTACAATCCCTGCCAGCTTCGGAAAATCCATAGTCCTGTGGATAGCACGAATAGTGTCCGGATTTGTGGACTGTACACCGATTTCCAGCTGGATCAGCCCCGGACGCATGGTACTCATCAATTCCAGTTCATTTTCCCTCAACAAATCTGCTGAAATCTCAAAGTGGAAATTGGTAATTCCATTATCATGATCTTTTATGTACTGCCAGATGGTCATTGCATGATCGTGCTTGCAATTAAAGGTTCTGTCCACAAATTTCACCTGTGGCACTTTGTGATCCAGGAAAAACTGAAGTTCTTTCTTTACCAGTTCCAGGTCGCGAAAACGCAGTTTCTTGTCCACAGATGACAGACAATAGCTGCATGAAAAAGGACAGCCCCGACTGCTCTCATAATAGATAATACGGTTTTCAAAATCCTTCAGATCTTCATAAGCAAAGGGTACCCTGCTTAAATCCATGATCTGCCGCCATCCGTTATTCTGAATTGTACCGTCTGGTTTACAGTACACAAGTCCGGTGGTTTCCTCCAGAGAAGGACTTCCATTCACATAGTGCTTCACCAGTTCCAGGAAGGTCTCCTCTCCTTCTCCAACCATTACACCATCAAATGCCGGGTTCTTTTTCAGAAATTCCTCTGCATCATACGATACCTCCGGGCCTCCCGCCCAGAAAGGAACATCCGGCAGGATCTTTCTCAGATCCTGCATCAGTTCCCGCACAAAAGTAATGTTCCAGATATAGCAGGATATGCAGATCACATCCGGGTGACATCTGTAAATATCCTTCAGAATGTCATCCTTCTGCTGATTGATGGTGTATTCCCGAAGTACAACATTGCTGTCATATTCTTTTGCGCAGGCTTTCAGGTTAAAGACAGCCAGATTGGAATGTATATATTTTGCATTACATGCTGCAAGTAATATCTTCATCGTTCTTACTCGTCCAGAAGTTTCTTTAACTCTTCTTTATCTGTAAGACCAACCAGACGGTGTGCTTCTGCTCCGTTCTTGAAAATGATCAGGGTAGGAATGCTCATAACCCGGAACTGCTGTGCAAGCTCCATGTTCTGGTCTACATCAAGCTTTCCTACTGCATAGCCTTCCTCTCCCAGTTCCTCCACGATTGGTCCCTGACGCATGCATGGTCCGCACCAGGTTGCCCAGAAATCAAGAAGAAACGGTTTCTCAGATTTTAATACTTCCTCTTCGAAATTCTGTGTTGTGATTACTTTTGCCATAATTGATCCATCCTTTCTATCGGTCTATTCTTCTCTCTGATTTCACGCCGCAATTTTACTTTTTTTGTCTGTTTCTCACATACTGGTTTGCACTAAGTCCTGCCTGAGCGCCATCATAAACTGCCTTTGCCACCTGCAAAAGACCGCCGGTACAGTCACCTGCTGCAAAAAGCCCCGGAATGGTGCTCTCCATCTTTTCGTTTACCTTGATGTTGCCTTTCTCAGTAAGTGCCGCGCCCATCTGTCTTGCCATCTCTGCACTTCCTGCAGTTCCAAGAGCTACAAAAACGCCGTCTGCCGGGACAAATGTCTCCGTGGAATCCCTTACCGGACTCTCCGGGTTATTGAGCTCTGAAGCTTCCATTTCAGCTTCCTTTCCTTCTGGCAAAAGCTGAAAGTTCTTCTCTCCGTCAGTATCTGATTTTGCATCCGTCTCAGACTGAGAGATCAGACGCAGTCCGGACACCTTCTCGTCTCCCTCTACAGACTGAATTTTCATTGTATTCACCGCAAAAGAAGATTTCCTGGAAAACTCCGGTTCTTTCCCATCTGTGTAAATGGTAACAGAACCAGCCATAGGTGCCAGTTCTTCTGCCTCATGAAGAGCAAAGTCGCTGTTTCCAAGCACTGCAACATCCTTTCCCCTGTAGAAAAATGCGTCGCACACAGCACAGTAGCTGACACCTCTTCCCTCAAGTTCCTTAATCCCCGGAATTGCAGGAGCCTTTCGTTTGCTTCCTGTGGCAAGAATCACGCTGATGGTGTCAAAATCACCTGCTGTTGTCTTTACTGTAAAAGTATCAAACCCGCCAATCCCCAGCACCTGTGCCTCCAGGATCCGCACGCCTAATGCTTTCGCCTGTGCAAGTCCTGTCTCAAATAATTCTTTCCCGGAAACAGGATGTTCCATACCATAATAATTCTCTATTTTTTCTGCTTTTTCCAAAGCACCAATGCCGTTATTGATCACCAGTGGATCCATATTTGCCCGGGCAGCATACAAAGCTGCGGAAATTCCTGCCGGTCCGGCACCGATAATGATTATTTTTTCCATATACTTCAGAATCACCTGCCTTTCTTATGATTCCAATCATTTCCACATATTGTTATTTACCATGTAACTGTTCCGTATCTTCACAGTTACCCCATTCCCTGAAGGGTACCTGCTAAATAGTTACCTGACAATATACTTTCTATAAAAGAAATTCAGACTTTTCATTTTTCGTCGGTTCTTTTATCGTCTATAGCCTTCTCTGCATAAGCCAGTCCCCAGAATATCACAGCTGGCATACACGCCATCAACGGAAACGCATAACGCAGAAGACCGTTTACCGGAGAAGCTATACAGATTGCCACATTCAGCGCCGGGGCAGCCAATACCAGGATTCCTTTCCATCGCTTCCTGTAGATCAGATATCCAAGGAGCAGAATCACGATCCATGTGTAGGTTCCCGCATTGCAGATCTGCGCAAGACCTGGAATCTGACTCCACAGATCGGCATAACGTTTCAGCTGATTCCTTGTCTCTGCGGAAAAGATCTGATGATAATCTGACTCTTCAATCAGCGGCTCATTTACTGTATAGAAGCGGTAGGAGCTCTGCGCGGTGCAATTATGAAATGGGTAATAATATCCATAGCTGTTATGAAGTGTGGCTTCTATATACACCCCCGGATGCCTCAGAAACATGCTGAACCAGGCATTAAAGTAGCGTTTCAGCTTCGCCATGGTAATATGTCCGCCGCGATAAGTTGCCTTTACCGGATCAGACAGTTCCGGATTATACAAATCCGCAATCTCATCATACTTCATCACCCCGTCAATTGCTTTAGCTTCTTCCTTTGTCACATCATCCGGATATTCCTTCAGATATCTGGCTGTCTGCTGCATTGGAATTGAGAAAAATACTCTGGATGGGAAATTACCAATGTATAGTCTCGGTGCCACTTCTTTCTGAAGCCCCATGTAGCCCACTGTCACAAGGATCACCATTCCAACTGCATACAGTCTGCGTTTTTTTCCAAGGAAAAAGAATAACAGGATAAATGCAGGAAGCACCATGTAAAGTCCATTATTTCTGGTAATGCACATGCCAAAGCCAACCAGAAACAGCACTGTCAGCTGCTGTCTTAAAGACTGACCGCTTTTTTCCCGAAGGGTGGGAATGCAACATTCCACATAGATTACCATGAAAAGGGAAAACAGAGCGCTGAAACTTCCATCCTTAATGATCGTCTGGGAATAAGCTCCAAATACAGGCACAAGACTGAAAAATGCAATACAGCAGATATTGAACCATCTTGGTGCTCCCCATGATTTCAGTTTATAACAAACAGTGGCATAACATACCGCATAAATCAGTGCCAGCACGCCAACCACCATGAAAATGCCCCAGTTATCACTGATCACATTTCCAATTGTCATCAAGGCTCCCATTATAAGGCTTAATTCCCATGGATGCTTGTTTGTAAATCTCTGATTTCCGGCAAACATATTCAGCTGCCGGAAGCCATCATAGGGAACACTTCCTGGCCAGAAGATCAGGATATAGGGAAGCCATCCTGCCAAAATCAGCAAAAATGCTACCAGAAGGTAGTGTTTTTCCATAAATTCCGGAAATTTCTTTATATTCCTGCTGTGCAGAAAAGGATGCTTCTCTCCATATGCATATAAAAGACTGATCACTATATCAAACAGAAAAAAGAATCCTGCCCATGTAAGCAATGCAATCAGAATCTGATTTCTCCCAGCTGTAAAGAAGGACCAGTTTCCCTGCACGGAAAAGGACATTCCGATCAGCATAAAAACAGAAAACATGGCGGCGATCAGATGCGTGATCCATTTACAGCTTCTGCAAAAATTCCTCCAGCATTTCATGTACAATGCAATGATCGCAATGAGAACCACCAGTTTGTCGATTCCGATTCCTGTCATCTCTTTCTTGCATAAAGAAAGAAATGTTTCTCCCGGATTATCTGCCGAACCAGCATACAAGCCCGTCATGGAAAGAGCAAACACTGTTAAAATGGCAGCAATAACCGGCAAAGTATATTTTTTTAATTTTTTTTCCACCAATAAATCCTCCCGATTTTTATCACACTGCCATTCTAACATTACTATATATGAAAAGCAAGGCGTGGTTTTTACAAGGTAAATTTTGGGAATTTACAGATTTTTTGAAATTTTTGTTGCGCCAGAGCAGTTTCTGTGCTATTATATGCGCTGTAAGTTCAGAGAACTTATAAATGCCCAGATAGCTCAGTTGGTAGAGCAGAGGACTGAAAATCCTCGTGTCGCTGGTTCGATTCCGGCTCTGGGCATTTTTTATTTTTCAAACACGCTCTGGAAAAAGCCGCCCCCGAAGGGGCGGCCTCATTTATTTTGTAAGCATTTCATCTAATGTTTCGTTCAGCATCTCTCTGGATGTCACCTGTATCGCCTGAATTCCTGCCTTCTTCGCTCCTTCCACATTATCCATGCGGTCATCGAAAAACAGACACTCTTCTGCTTTCAGGCTATATTTCTCCAGAAGGATTTCATAAATTTCCCTGTCTGGCTTCAGGGCGTGAACCTGATAGGAAACAACTCCCCCATCAAGCACATCCAGGAATTTCGCTCCCTTGGTGTGCACATGGAACAGTTCTTCTGAGTAGTTGGAAAGCAGGTAAATCTTATAACCATTTTCCTTTAGCGCTGCAACCTTGTCCCAGACCTCCGGACGCTTTACAGCCATCTGCTCTCCGTTTCGAAGGAACCAGCCCATCACATCCACATCGTCCGGGTACTTCAGTTCATACTGATGAATGGCTTCCTCAAGGCTCAGCCTTCCTCCGTCAAGTCCCTGTACCCAGATCTCATTGTCAAACATTTCCTCGCCAATTCTCTTCGCCTCAGCTTCAGAAAGGCCGTAGTCCCTGGTCAGCATCTCAAACCAGCGATACTCCACCAGTACATCTCCAACATCAAAAATTAAATTCCGAATCATTAGTCTTCATAACCATTCGGGTTATTACTCTGCCATCTCCAGGAATCCTCGCACATCTCACGGATGCCATTCTCAGCTGTCCAGCCAAGCTCTTTCGCTGCCTTGGAAGCATCGCAGTAGCAGGTAGCAATATCGCCTGCACGACGTGGTTTGATCGCATATGGGATCTTAACGCCTGTTGCAGCTTCGAAATTCTTCACAATATCAAGAACACTGTAGCCTTTTCCTGTGCCAAGGTTATAGATTGCAAGTCCAGGATTCTCCTCGATCTTTTTAAGCGCTTTTACATGACCTTTGGCAAGATCTACTACATGGATATAATCTCTCACGCCGGTTCCATCCGGAGTGTCATAGTCATTACCGAATACGCCAAGCTCTTTCAGCTTGCCAACAGCAACCTGTGTGATGTATGGCATAAGGTTGTTCGGGATACCATTTGGGTTTTCGCCGATGGTTCCGCTCTTGTGGGCACCGATCGGATTAAAATAACGAAGCAGCATTACGTTCCACTCCGGATCTGCTTTCTGGATGTCTGTAAGAACCTGCTCCAGCATGGATTTGGTCCAGCCATATGGGTTGGTACACTGTCCTTTCGGGCATTCTTCTGTGATCGGGATCTGTGCCGGATCTCCATATACAGTTGCAGAGGAAGAGAAAATAATATTCTTAACACCATGTTTTCTCATTACATCTACAAGAGTCAGGGTTCCTGCAATATTATTCTCATAATATTCCCAAGGCTTTACAACGGACTCTCCAACAGCCTTCAGTCCGGCAAAATGAATACAGGAGTCAATGTCTTCTTTGTCAAAAATCTGGTCAAGGGCTTCCCTGTCCAGGATATCTGCTTTATAAAATTTAACCGGCTTGCCTGTGATCTTGGAAACTCTGTCAAGGGCCTTCTCGCTGGAATTAGACAGATTATCCAGAACTACTACGTCATAACCGGAATTCTGAAGTTCTACAACTGTATGGCTTCCAATGTATCCTGCACCGCCTGTTACTAAAATTGCCATGATATTTTCCTCCTCGTTTGCTGCAAAGTTCCCACCA
>ENA-UOJO01004006-UOJO01004006.1-human-gut-metagenome-genome-assembly--contig:-P57-NODE-4006-length-13152-cov-8.407345_pt1 | contig 13152 bp, 10 predicted proteins | sample MGYA00242351_ERZ723898 | MGnify/ENA metagenome assembly ERZ723898 | reverse complement strand
CGTTTCTGCCCGCCGCGCAGGCCGAGCGCGAGACGACGGCGCAGCTGCTGCCGCTGCTGGACAGGCTCGGTCTGATCTGCGGTGTATCCAGCGCGTTTTCCAATCTGTATGAGGCCAATCAGGCGTGGTTTCAGGCGTCCAGCGCGCTGCAAAACGGACTTTTGCAGGACGGGAACGCCACGGTCTTTTACTTTCAGGACTATCTGCTGCCGCAGCTTCTCGCCGGTGCGCTGGCCGGCAGACCTTCGTGGGTCTATTACCCGGACGGGCTGAAGAAGCTGAAAGCGCACGACGAAAGCTCGCAGGTCTCGTATCTGGAGACGCTGCGCGTCTATCTCGACAACAACCTTTCCGTCACCAAAACGGCGGCGGCGCTGTATCTGCACCGCTCGACGCTGCTGGATCGCCTCGCCCACATCACGCAGCTGCTCGGCTGCGACCTCAAAAACCCGGATTTCTGCCTGACCCTCGGTATCCTCCTCCGGGCAGAGCTGCAGCAGAAGCGGATCACGCAGCCCAGAACATAGCGTGGATCGCACGATATATCCGTAAACGCACGGGACAAGGAAGCACCTTGTCCCGTGCGTTTCATGTCTGTTACCGGTTGTCCGGGATCCGCACGCAGAGCGCGCCGGAGCCGTCATAGTATTTACGGCTGGACATCATCCATGGTTTTTCCTCACGATCCCGCGGTTTCCACTTCGCTGATCGGCAGAACAAGATCGTCATAGACGATGCTGTCCTCCTGCAGGCTGCAGCGGATGCGGTAGATATAGTCGCCAAATTCGCGGACAGCCGTGCTCCGGCCGCCGATGTCCCATACAGCGCCCGCCTGCACCGGGCTGACCGCAAAGATCCCTTCCGTCCCCGGAATGCAGTCCGCGATACCGGGCTGGACGGGAAATTCTTCTTCCGGGACAGGTTCCCCCGTATAGCATTCGCCGGAGACGATGTCGATCGTCGGCGCATCCGCTTCCCCGCGGATCACCGTGTCCACGGCGACGCGCATCGTGGTGAGATACCAGACCGAATCCCCGGCCCGGATGCGAAGGTAGGAACAGTCCTGTACCGTCCCCCATACGACGATGTTGTTCACCAGCATGTTTTTGAGGTCGTCTCTTTGCATCACCGGCTCTTCCTCCCGCGAGACGAACACGGGGTTTTCCACCTGCTCGACCGGCAGGGCTGCCGCACGCTGTCTGATTACAAAAAATCCGGCAATCACAATGCAGAGACAGGCCGCGATCACGACCCATTTGACCCAGGCATGCGGTTTCTTTTCCAGAAGTTCTTTCCATCTCATCATAGGTAGCCCTCCCTTTCCGGATTCTCCCGCAGCCCTTTGCGGCAGCGGGCGCGTGTGCTTTTCTGCTGTGTCTCGTTTTATCAAAATTATAGCATACATGCGGCAAACGCACAAGGATATCCAGCAGATTTTTCAAGTTATGGAAAACGCCAGACGGGTCCCGTCTGACGTTTTGCGGCTGGGAGCGTTATTGCTTTCGCGGCCTTCTGCGGTACAGGAGGGCGAAGAGGAGGGCGGCGGTGAGGGGCAGGAGGGAAAGGGCGTACAGGAGCAGGTCGTCCGTGGGGATCGCTGCGGATGCGTCTGCGGAGCTGCCGGGGAAGCTGCCCGGATCCGGCCGGCCGCCGGAAGCGGCATCGCCGGAAGCCGGTGCATCTTCAGCTGTCTGCTGCGGGTCGTCAGCATTCTGCCCTTCCCCGCTGAACTGGGACGGGCCAAAGCCTGCGGGCGGCGCATGTTCAGACCCGTCGGACATGTCCGGCGCGGTCCGCGTTTCGGAAGCAGCTGGTGCATCGAAGCCGCCGCCACCGCCGCTGTTCATATAGCCCATGGTGCTGAGGTCCAGCGCGGAGGCGTCCACGAGCGCGTCGCTGGTGCGCTGCGCGGCTTCGGTAGAGGGGATCGTCCCGTCCAGCTGGCCCTGGATGGACTGCCCGCGCAGCTTGACCACCTGATAGAGGGTCCCGGCGGCTGTCAGATACTCGTCATAGGAATAGAACGCGGTGGGGTCCGACTCGACAAGCGTGTCGATCTGGCTGCGCACGCGCGTGTAGAACGCGTCGAAGCCGCCGCCGTTGATATACTCGCTTATGAGCTGCTGCAGATAGGCGTAGTATTGGCTGTGATATGTCTCGTTCTCCATCAGGGTATCAAAGAAGGTCGTGCCGGAGAACACGTTGTCGATGGCATCGTTCACAACGCTGATAGCGTCATTGCTGCGCCCCATGCCGCCGAGGGCGAGGTTATAATCCCACGGGATGAGGTTCAGCTTTCCGCCGGCTTCATAGAGGTAATAGTTGTGGGCCATCATGCCGGACAGGCTGTCTTCGTTGACGGAGAAGACGTGGACGGCCATATAGCGGAGCAGGTTGTCGACGTCCATATAATCTTCCAGGGCATTACCTTCCGAAATGTTTTTGAGAGCAGTGACCACGCGCTTGTGGTCGGCCTTTGTGGTGTCGGCGATCTCGCCGTCCCAGATGGTCTCGTAGCTGTCCAGCTCATCGTCTGTATAATTGAGGTCCGCGCCGCCTCCGCTCATGGAGAAGCCACCTTTGCCGCCGCCAAAGCCGAAATCGTCCGCAGGGCGTTCTCCGGCGGCGGCCGTTTTTTGTTCCGCAGGCGCGGCATTCCTATCCGGCAGGGTCATGTCGCCGAGATCCAGATCACCGAAATCCATATCATCGGCCTTGAAATCACCGCCGGGTTCTCCCCCGCCGCCGATGTTCATGCTGTCCGGCTTATAGAGCTCGCCGTCCTGCACGCCGTAATTGCGGAGCAGGAAGCTGTCCTCCACGGCCTCGAGCGCGAGATAGACGCCCCAGTATTCGCCATTGACGGAGAGTTTGGCATAATTGTAAAGGGAGGCATCTGCGCCGAGGTACTGGTACATATCGTAGATCAGCGCCTCTTTCATATTGGTGGCGTCGGCATAGTTGTTGTTCAGGATGAGCTTATCCAGACTGAAGCAGGTCTGTCCGTCTACATAGTAGTCAAATTCCAGCTTGAAGCTGTAGCGGTCGGTGGTGGGGTCATTGGCGATGGAGGTCAGACTGGTGTTGCCCTTGGGGCGGATGATCTCCGGCAGAAAGGCGTCGTATTTGACTTCCAGAATGATATCGCCGGGCGCGTCCGTGGCGATGATATCCGGGAGGGCGCCGTTCAAAAACTCTCTTTGAAACAGGCTCGTGCGGATGTTGGAATCGAAGGTCACGCGGACGTTCCCGGCGGCATAGACATACGGCTCGCGCACGTAGGACACCAGCACGCGCGGGCGCAGCTGCTGCGTCTTCATTTTGCAGCACAGCTCCCGGACCAGCGGCTGCGGATGGTATAGCGCCCGTCCGCGCTGGTGTGCAGATCCTGCTGCATAACGGCCTTCAGCCGCTGCCGGAGCGCAAGGTGGTCGGCCGGGCCGATCTGATATTTCAGTTCATGCCGGTAGTTCCCGGTAAGCTCCATGAGAATGCTCCTTTCTGTTGTGTTTGAACCGTATTTTACAGCACCAGCCGGAGATCTGTATTTTTTTCTTTTTCGCGGGTGTTTTTGCGTAAAAAAACAGCAGGGGCCGATGCGTTTGCATCGGCCTCTGCCGGGAGAAAAAGAAGACCGCCCCTCTGAGAGTGGCGGTCGGGGGTTATTTCAGCTTCCACGCGAGGTCGTTGAGGAAGAGTTCGTGCTCCAGGGATTCGACGGTGGTGTCTTTGGTGATGTGGACGAATTCGATCTCCATCATGCGGGCCCAGTCGCGGAGCTGCTCGGCGGTGACGTCGTAGCTGAGGACGGTGTGGTGTGCGCCGCCCGCCGTGATCCAGCACTCAACGCCGGTGGTGAGGTCGGGCATGGCGCGCCACATGACGCGGGCGACCGGCAGGTTCGGCATGGGCATGATGGGCTTGACGGCCTCGATATCCTGTACGATCAGGCGCAGGCGGCCGCCCATGTCAATGAGGCTGACCACGACCGCCTTACCGGGCTTTCCTTCAAAGACAAGGCGCGCCGGGTCCTTTTCGTTCATGCCGATGCCGAGAAAGTGCGTCTCAATGCGCGGACGGCCGGCAGCGACGGACGGGCAGACCTCCAGCATATGCGCGCCAAGGCTGTATTCCTGACCTTTGACAAGGTGGTAAGTGTAATCCTCCATGAACGCGGACGCGCCGTTGCCGTTCTCGCCCATGGCTTTCAGGATCGCGGTCATCGCTGCGACCTTCCAGTCGCCTTCGCCGCCGTAGCCGTAGCCCTGCGCCATCAGGTGCTGGGAAGCGAGGCCCGGCAGCTGCTCCATGCCGTAGAGATCCTGGAACGTGTTCGAGAAGGCTTTGCAGCCCTCGGCGTCCATCATCTTCTTCATGGCGATCTCTTCGCGCGCCTGATAGCGGATGGCGGCGATATCGTCGGTCGCGAAGTCGTACTTTTCGCGGTAAACGTCCATCAGAGCGTCAATTTCCGCCTCGGTGACGGCGTTCATCTCTTTCACGAGATCGCCGACGGCCCAGGTGTTGACCTCCCAGCCGAGCTTCTTCTGGACCTCGACCTTATCGCCCTCGGTGACGGCGACGTTGCGCATATTGTCGCCGAAGCGCATGACCTTCATGTCCTTCGAGACGGCAACGCCGATGGCGGCCTTCATCCAGCTGCCGATGCGGGCCTGCACATCTGCGTCCTGCCAGTAACCGGCGATGACCTTGCGCGGCTTGCGGAGTCTCGCGCCGATGAAGCCGTGCTCCCGGTCGCCGTGCGCGGCCTGGTTGAGGTTCATGAAGTCCATATCGATCTCCTCGTTGGGGATCTCGCGGTTATACTGGGTGGCGAAATGCAGCCACGGCTTCTGGAGCAGATCCAGGCCGTTGATCCACATCTTCGACGGGCTGAACGTGTGGCACCATGTCACGATACCGGCGCAATTATCATCATAATTGGCCTCTTTTACGACCTGCGTGATCTCGGCGCTGGACTTGGCAGTCACTTTATACTTGAGCGGATACGGCAGCACGGCGGAGAGCTTCTGCGCCATTTCCTCCGCGCGGTTGGCAACGGTGGTCAGAACGTCGTCGCCGTAGAGCGTCTGCGAGCCGACGACAAACCAGAATTCATAGTGTTTCATGATATCCTCCTTAGAATGCTGCGACGGCGGCCTTTTCCGCTGCGAGGCAGCTGCGGTAGCTGGCAAGGTAGCGGTCGAAGCCCGCGGCGTCTTCGGGGTCGGGGGCGAGCGTCGTGCTGCGCACTCCGGCGAAGATCTCGTCCGCAAGGTAGTCTTCAAGCGTCTCGCCGTCTTTCCCCTGCACCATGTAGGATGCGAGCAGGGCCATGCCGTACGGGCCGCCCTCGCCTGCCGACTGCATGCACGTGACCGGCGCATGGCAGGCCGCGGCCATGTACTTCTGGCCGACGACCGGCGTCTTGAACAGGCCGCCGTGGCCGGTCAGGCTGTCGATCGCCACGTGTTCCCCGGCAAGGATGTCCATGCCGAGCTTCAAGGTCGCCATCGTGGCGTAGAGCTGGGAGCGCAGGAAGTTGGCCAGGGTAAACTTGCTCTCGGGCTTGCGGACGACCATCGGGCGGCCCTCATCGAGGTGCGTGACGCCCTCGCCCGCCATGTAGTTGTAGGTCAGAACGCCGGAGCAGTCGGTCTCGCCCTCGAGACTCTTCTGATAGAGCTTCGTGAACAGCTCGCCGGTGGAGACCTCCGCGCCGAACAGCTGCGCGGTCTCGCCGAGCAGGGAGACCCAGGCATTCATGTCGTTCGTGCAGTTGTTGCAGTGGACCATGGCGACGGGCTTGCCCGTCGGGGTGGTGACCATGTCGATCTCGGGGTAGAGCTTCGACAGAGGCTTCTCCAGAACGACCATGGCAAAGATGGACGTGCCGGCCGAGACGTTGCCGGTGCGGGGCGCGACGGCGTTCGTCGCCGTCATGCCGGTACCGGCGTCGCCCTCAGGCGGGCAGAGGGGGATGCCCGCGGGCAGGAGGCCGCCGAGGTATTCGCTGCCGCTCGGCGTCAGCAGGCCAGCCGACTGACCGGCAGTCCGGACCTCCGGAAGGACTGCACGGATGTTCCAGTCAAAACCGTATTTCGCCATCAGCGCGTCGAATTTGCCCAGCATCGCCGCGTCATACGTCAGTGTCTCGCTGTCGATGGGGAACATGCCGGAGGCTTCGCCGACGCCGAGGACATTTTCGCCCGTCAGCAGGTAATGCACATAGCCCGCGAGCGTGGTGACGTGGGCGATGTTCTTGACGTGCGGTTCGCCGTTCAGGACGGCCTGATACAGGTGCGCGGCGGACCAGCGCTGCGGGATGTTGAAGCCGAAGGCCTCGGTCAGCTTGTCCGCGGCCTCGCCGGTCATGGTGTTCTGCCAGGTGCGGAAGGGCGCGAGCAGGTTCCAGTCTTTATCAAAGGCCAGATAGCCGTGCATCATGCCGGAGACGCCCATCGCGGAGATCTTGCCCGGCAGCTCGCCGAGGTTGCGGATCGCCGTGCGCAGGCCCTCCTGCACGTCTTCCATGTGGTACGTCCACACGCCGTTTTCCAGACTGCTTTTCCAGGTATAGTCGCCGCTTTTTACGATCGCATGCTTCTCGTCAAGCAGCACTGCTTTGATGCGTGTCGAGCCGAATTCGATGCCGAGAAAATACTGTTTCATACTTGTCACCTCAAGAATCCTTATTTTTGCGGGAAAGGACCAGACTTTGAATTACAAGGAACAAGCATATCATACCAGCTACGGTGATATTTGTCCACCATGCTTCGTCCAAACCGAGGGAAGAAACGATATTTTTGATCGTGCTGAGCGACAGAACGCCGAAAAATGTGCCGATGATGTTGCCGACGCCGCCGGTGAGCATCGTGCCGCCGATGATGGAGGCCGCGATGGCGTTCATCTCCGCGCCGCTGGCGTGCGACGGCGAGCCGGAGCCGACGTGCAGGAAATAGACGAAGCCGCCGATGCCCGCGAGGATGCCGCAGATCAGGTGCGCGAGGAACTTCGTGCGCTTGACGTTGATGGCCAGCATGTTGGCGCTGTAGCTGTTGCCGCCGACGGCGTAGACGCTTCTGCCGAACTTCGTCCAGCGGAGCACCACGAACAAAACTGCCACGACCACCAGCGCGACGACGACGCCGATCTCCACATAGGCCGGGACATACGCGCCGAGCTTATTGACCGAGCCCATGCCGGGGACATAGATGCGCGTCTCCTTGAGGGCCTTGAAGGCCTCGTTTTCCACGTTGAACTGCGTGGCGTTGACGATGGTCGTCATGCCCTTGGCGAAGAACATGCCAGCGAGGGTGACGATGAAGGGCTGGATCTCCAGATACGCGATCAGAAAGCCCTGCACGAGGCCGAAAGCCGTGCCGATGCCGAGCGCAAGCAGGATGGCCGTCAGGACCGTGCCGCCATGGAAATCCAGATTGACCGCGCAGCTCATGCACACGAGCGCGGTGAGCGTGCCGACGGAGATGTCGATGCCGCCCGTGATCATGACGAGGCTCATGCCGCAGGAAAGAATGAGCAGGGCCGCGTTTTCGTTGAGGATATTGAAGAAGGTCTGCGGCTTTTTGAAGCCCGAGCCGAGGAACAATACCGCGCACAGATACATGACGACGAAGACGCAGATCGTGATGATGAGCAGCAGCTTTGCGTCCGCCAGGCGGCTTCCGCGCGTGAGCGGCGTATGGTTGGTTTTATTCCGCATGGGTGCCGGCCTCCTTCTTTTCTTCGGTCCTGTGCCGCTTTTTGAGCGCCTCGAGCTTTTCGCGGACGGTCGGCGCGCTCAGCACGACGAGGATGATGACCACGACGGCCTTGTAGGCGGGCAGGGCGCTGGAAACGACGTTGAATTTAAAGAGCGTGGTGGTGAGGAACTGGATGACATATGCGCCGAGGACGGAGGCCCAGATGTTGAACTTGCCGCCGGAGAGCGCGTTGCCGCCGAGGGCGACGGCCAAGATCGCGTCCATCTCGATGTCCTTGGCCACGACGGAGTAGTTGATGGTGGAGAAGCGGCTGACCTTGATAAAGCCCGCCACGGCCACGCACAGGCCGAGGATGACGTAGGTCAGGAACTTCACGAACTGCGGGTGGATGCCGTTGAGACGCGCGGCGCTGGCGTTGATGCCGACAGCCTGCGAGTACAGGCCGATGTTCGTGAACCGCAGCAGCGCCCAGGCGAGGATCATGCAGATGACGGCGATGAAGATCGGCGTCGGCACCGCCACGCCCGGCAGGAAGTTGCCGTAGTAGGCGAAGGACGGGTCGGAGATCATGGGCAGCTCGTTGTTGTTGATCCAGGCGGCGATGGAGCGGCCGGCGGTATAGAGGATCAGGGTCGCGACCATCGGCTGGATCTTGAAGACGGCGACGAGCGTGCCGTTGAACGCGCCGAAAAGCATCGAGACAAAGCAGCAGGCCAAAAACGCCACGATGATGGGCGCCTGCAGGGTATCCGGGCGGGAATTCGTGCCGCACAGCACGCGCAGCACGACGCTGCCCGCAATGGCGATGGCGGAGCCGACGGAGATATCCTGTCCGCCGGAAGCCGCGGTGACGAGCGTCATGCCGATGGCGAGGATGACGAGCTCGGAGGCGTTGTCAAGGATGGTGATGAGGTTGCCCGTCAGGACCAGATCGCCGAGGCTGTTTTCCTTCAGCGTGATGGCGAAGAAGGAGGGGTCCGCGATGAGGTTGAATACGATCAGCAGCAAGAGCGCTGCCAGCGGGATGAAGATCTGCTTCCGCACCAGGCGGGTCAGGAAGTTCCCCTGCCGCTTCTGTGTCGTTTCGTTCATGCCTGTTCACCTCCGGCGATGGTTTTCATGATGCTGCTCTGGTTGAGGTCGCTGCCGCGCAGCTCGCCGACGACCTGCCGGTCGCGCATGACGACGAGGCGGGAGCAGACGCGGAGCATCTCGTCGATCTCGGACGAGATGAATGTCACGCTCTTGCCCTCGGCGGCCAGCTGCAGCACGAGCTTCTGGATCTCGACCTTCGTGCCGACGTCGATGCCGCGCGTCGGCTCGTCGAGGATCATATAGACGGGATTGGCCAGCAGCCAGCGCGCGAGGATGACCTTCTGCTGGTTGCCGCCGGAGAGCGACTTGATGGGGGTATCGGTCGAAGCCGTCTTGATGCTCAGGAGCCTGATGTACTCCTCGGCATACTTCTCGGCCTTGGCCTTGGAGATGGGATGGAAGAAGCCGTCGAGCACCTGGCGGGCGAGGATGATGTTGTCGCGCACGGAAAGATCGCCGATGATGCCGTCGCGCTTGCGGTCCTCGGGCAGGTAGCTGATGCCGTGCTTCATGGCCGCGAGCGGCGAGGTGATCTTCACCAGCTTGCCGCCCATCTTGACCGTGCCGCTGGACACGTGGTCCGCGCCGAAGATCGCGCGGACGGACTCGCTGCGGCCGGAGCCGAGCAGGCCCGTAAAGCCGTTGACCTCGCCCTTGCGGATGGAGAAATCGAACGGGCGCACGCCGGCCGCGCTGGAAAGCCCGGACGCCTCATAGACGACCTCTGCGTTCTCCAGCGCGTCCTCGGCGCCTTCGGTCTTGATCTCAGACAGATCGTCGAGCTCCTTGCCGAGCATCTTGGACACGAGCTGCACGCGCGGCAGCTCCGCGATCTTGTACTCGCCGACGAGCTTACCGTCGCGCAGGACCGTGATGCGGTCGCAGACGGCGTAGACCTGCTCGAGGAAGTGCGTGACGAAGATGATGCCGACGCCGCGGGACTTGAGGTCGAGCATGAGCTTAAAGAGCTTTTCGACCTCCTGCTCGTCCAGAGACGACGTCGGCTCGTCGAGGATGAGCACCTTGCACTCCATATCGACCGCGCGGGCGATGGCGACCATCTGCTGCACGGCGATGGAGCAGCTCGACAGCTGCTGCGTGGGCGCGGCGGGGATGCCGAGGGAGCTGAGGAGCTTCTTCGCGCCCGCGTTCATCTTGCGCCAGTTGGTAAAGGCGCCCTTGGTCCTGCCGATATATAGATTCTCCGCCACAGTCAGATTCGGGCAGAGGGTGATCTCCTGATAAACCGTACTGATGCCCGCCTTGAGCGCGTCCTGCGTCGTGCGGATCTGTACGGGCGTTCCTTCCATGGAAATGGTGCCCTCGTCTTTGGAATACACGCCCGTGAGCACCTTGATGAGCGTGGATTTGCCCGCGCCGTTCTCGCCCATCAGCGCGTGGATCTCACCCTTGCACAGGGTAAAATCCACACCGTCGAGCGCGCGGACGCCGGGGAAGAATTTGCAGATCCCCCGCAATTCCAGTAAAGCTGTTTCCTGCATCGTATTCGCCTCCATAGTGGCATGCTGCGTGCAGCGCGGGTACACGGAATGCTCCATATACGCCGTGCCGCACGCAGCCGAATTTTTGATTATGCGATGTTGTGTGTCAGATCAGATGCCGTAGTTGTCGACGTCTTCCTGCGTGATGGTGGAAGCATCGAAGCCCTTCTCGTCCATGATGATGGTCTTTTCAGCGGGAGCCTTGCCGGCCTGCAGGTCCTTGATGATGGCGTCGATGTAGGAAGCCTGGAAGGGGTTGCACTGGCCGTCGTAGTTCCAGTTGCCGGCGAGCAGCTCTTCAAGCGCCCACTTGTTGCAGTCGAAGCCCATGACGATGACGTCCTTGCCCACGCCGTGGGAGATGTTCGCCTTGTCCAGAGCCGCGACAGCGCCCTTGGCCATGTCGTCGTTCTCGGCGTAGATGACGTTGAATTCCTTGCCGGAGTCGATGACGGACTGGACGATCTGCTGGGCAGTCTCGGCGTTCCACTCAGCGGTCTGCTGGGTCACCATGTTCCAGTTGTCGTTGGCAGCGACCTGCTCGTCGAGCGCGCCGGTACGGCCGATCTGGGCAGCGGAGCCCATGACGCCCTGGATGTGGATGATGTTGTAGGTCTCGAGGTTCTGGGAAGCGAGCCAGTCAACAGCGGTCTGGCCTTCCTTGGCCATGTCGGAGACGATGGAAGCGACATAGAGGCTCTCGTCAGCGTCGATGGTGCGGTCGAAGAGGATGACCTGGATGCCGGCGGCCTGCGCGTCCTGCAGGACGGAATCCCAGCCGGAGGTACCGGCAGCGGAGATGAGCAGGTAGTCGACCTCGTCCTGGATGAACTTCTGGGCGGCAGCGATCTGCTCGTCGTTCTTCAGGCTGTAGGCGAAGGAAGCGTCATAGCCGTTTTCCTCGGTGAACATGGCCTTCAGGTCCTTGTCGTTGGCGGTGCGGTAGCCGGACTCGTTGGGGTCGTTGTTGATGATGCCGACCTTGATGAGCGCGCCGTCGGAAGCGGCGGGAGTCTCAGCAGCGGTGTCGGTGGTGGTCTCGGCGGCGGGAGTCTCAGCAGCGGTGTCGGTGGTGGTCTCGGCGGCGGTATCCGTGGAGGCGGCCGGGGCCGTGTCGGCGGACTGCTGCGCGCAGGCGCAGAAGGCGGCGATCATGGCGACCGCCAGGAGCAGAGCAAGAATCTTTTTCATTGTGTTTTCCTCGCTTTCAAAATTTGTGTCGGTTTGCCGCAGGCTTTCGCCTGTCATGACTCTATTTAAGCGTGCAGACAGGCGGAAATCAATCTGACGAACAAGTCCCGGCACAAATTCGGCGCAGCGCGCAGACAGCTTTGGACGCTTCCCGGCCGGAAACGGACCGCTTTTCAGGCCGACCGCGAGATCTTGAGCGGAACATTTTGTTTTTCTCCGGTTTTTGGGCCTGTTTTGTTTGATTTCTTCCGCTCCCGGGTGTCGGACACGGGAAACGGCGGCTTGTACGCTCCGGACAAAACGACGGTGTTTCTGTGGTATCTGTTAAAAATTTTCCTCGGTCTGTTTGAAAATTTCCGAAATATTTTTGGAATATTTTCAGCTTGTCCGCGAAAAGGCAGGATTTCTTTCGCCCGGCCGCCGGAGGTTCCAAAGAAAACGAACAAATCCGTCCCGCTCCCCGCCCCGCGCCTGTGATACAATAGAGGCAGCATAGGAGGTGGATCCCGATGACGCCAAAATATGAGCAGCTGGTGCAAAGGCTGCGGGCGGCGCTGCCGCAGTGGTATGCAGACGGGCAGCGGAAGCTGCCGGGAGAGCAGGCGCTTGCCGCGAAGCTTTCCGTCAGCCGCCAGACGCTCCGGCAGGCGCTGGCCGTATTGGAGCAGGAGGGGCTCATCGAAAAGCGGCGCGGCAGCGGCAGCTTTCTCTGCCCGGCCGCCGCGCGGCAGGACCGGCGGATCGCCGTGATCGCGACCTCGCTGAGCGACTACATCTTCCCCTCGCTTCTCAAGGACGTGCAGGCCTGCCTTTCCGCGCAGGGCTTCTCCGTCGTCATCCACGCCACGGAAAACTCCATCCGCCGCGAGCGGGATATTTTGCAGCAGCTGCTGCTCGATCCCCCGGCGGGGATCCTGGTCGAGGGATGCAAGACGGCGCTGCCGAACCCGAACGCGGAGCTCTATCAGGCGCTCCGGCAGCGCGGGCTGCCGATGACGTTTTTGCACGGGAGCTGCCGGGAGATCACCGACGCCTTCTGCGTCGGCGACGACAATTACGGCGGCGGGTATCTGCTGGCCGGGCATCTGATCCGCAGCGGGCATAAAAAAATCGCCGGGATCTTCAAATCCGACGATGCGCAGGGGCCGGAGCGGTATCACGGCGTGGTCTGCGCGATGCGCGACGCGGGGCTTTTTCCGCTGGATGAAAATTTCCTCTGGTTTTCGAGCTTCCAGCGCCATCAGCTCGTGGAGCTGCAGGACGAGGAGCTGATGCGGGCCTTTCTGCGCCAGCAGCTGGGCGGCTGCACGGCGGTCGTCTGCTACAACGACGAGATCGCGTTCCACCTGATCCGGACGCTCCTGCGCGCAGGCAAGCGCGTGCCGGAGGACGTCGCCATCGTGAGCTTCGACAACAGCTACTACAGCACATTCGGCCCCGTCGGCATCACCTCCGCCGGTCACGAGCCGCACGCCATGGGCCGCGCCGCCGCCGAAAACCTCCTCACCCAGATCCGCCGCCAGCCCTGCCAGAGCGTGAAGCTGCCGTGGACACTGTATCAGCGGCAGAGCGGATAAAACGAGACTGCCCCCACCTCATCCGTCACGGCTTCGCCGTGCCACCTTCCCCTCATAGGGGAA
>ENA-UOJO01004003-UOJO01004003.1-human-gut-metagenome-genome-assembly--contig:-P57-NODE-4003-length-13158-cov-35.115928_pt1 | contig 13158 bp, 16 predicted proteins | sample MGYA00242351_ERZ723898 | MGnify/ENA metagenome assembly ERZ723898 | reverse complement strand
CCTCTCAGTCACCTTCGGTGACAGCTCTCCCAGAGGGAGAGCCAAGTCCGTAGGGGGCGGGGATTCGGATGGGGACGCGGATTCCAGCCGAACGCATAAGGAACGTGCATTCGGCAGACCCGGCGGTTGATGCCGGGCCCACGTCGGCCCTGCGGGCCTCCTCGGAATGACATGGCAAGGGGGTGGCCGATAATTGACGGCGGGGCACATGGGCCCCGCCCTACAGGCCCTCTCAGTCACCTTCGGTGACAGCTCTCCCAGAGGGAGAGCCAAGAGGGATGGATGGAAGAAAGCGGGGGGATGGGATGCCATCCCCCCGCTTGGGGTTTTTGCTCAGCCTGGGGTTTGCTCAGCCGATGATGTTGCCGTACTGGTCCACGACGACCTTGGTGCCGTCGGGGAGGGTCATAGCATAGCGGCCATTGCCGATGCTCTGGAGGTTACCGCCGCCAGAGCCGGGAATAATAACCGCGTCCTTATCCAGAATCGGCTGGAGCTGAGGATCGATAAAGTTCATGCTGTTCTCCTTTCCTCACTCCCAAATGGTGCGGGTGTTGTAATGCAGGCTGTGGGTGATACCGTGGACCTCGGTGCCGTCCAGGGTGATCCAATAGGGGGTGACTTCCAGAGTGCCGGTGCCGGAGAGGCTCTTATCAGCCAGCATGAGCTTGGCGTCACGGGCCGCGCCGAACAGGTTGGCAGGAGTCTTGAAGATCCGATAACGGCTGGCGTAGGAGACGTCGATCTTCTGGCCATTGACCATGATGCCGGAGGCCTGATAGTTGGCGGGGTTATCCACGGCAGAGATCAGGGTGACGCCACGGAGACGGAACAGGCCAGTGCGGCTGTAAGCCAGGTCCAGATAGGAGTCGCTGACGTACTTGGCGTAGATGGTGGTGTCCTGGGTGACCTGGTCCAGGTCAGCGGGGGTGGTGTAAGCCTGGTCGGCGAACCAACCGGCAAAGACCTTGCCGGCAGGAGCCTGGTAGGCCACCTGGTCACGGACGCTGCCGTTGGGGGCCACCTTGACCTGGGTGGTGTTGGAGCCATCCACCACGGTGACGGTCAGGCTCTCGTCCACTGCGGGCTGGGAGTCCGCCATGGTGAAGGATTTCGCAAAGCTCATGGCCTGGGTGGTAACCGTATCGCCCATATATACGCAGGACAGAGAAGTTTTGTCATCGGAAACGCTGGTGCTTTCCGAACCCGCCACATAGGTGCAGGTTCTGGCGGTGGTGCCGTAGACCTTGACGTTGTCCAGGGTAATCCAGTAAGGCCGGAAGGTCACGCCGGTGGTCTTAAACTTGATCATGCCATTGGCGTCCAGTTTGATGCCCGCCAGGCAGCCATCGTCAATGTGCTGGCCGCTTACCAGGCCGCTTTCATCAATCGCCGTGTTGCTGGCTCTGATGGTACCCTTGTCGAGGTACAGGGTCTGATAATGCTGGCCATTCTGCTCGGCAACAGCCGTCTGATACAGCGTGGGGGTATTGTTGATCGTGACATTAAATTCATCGCAGCCGGAGACATAGTCCTTGTCGTCGATGACGAAGCCAACCTGCTTATACAGGGTGCGGTCAGCGGCAGTAAGCGGATACAGGCGGACCACGGTCTTCTGGCCATTGTTTTCCGGCAGGTGACGCCAGACATTGTAGTTTCTGGGGGTCAGATAGGTGTTGGGAACCTCCCAGATATAGTAGGTGGCGTTCTCGGTGGGGTTCAGCTCCATGGGGTTGCCCTGCTCCTGGACGTCCTTGTGGACGGTGGTGCAGGTCTCCTCGTTAAAGGTGCCGCCGTAGAGGTAATTCTCGGTAACAACGGAGGTGAGGTTGAAGGGACGGTTGCACCACACAGGATGATGGGTCTCGCCGGTCCTCTTGCCTTCGTTATGGCCCTGGTCATTCACGGTGCTGGCCACATGGACGACGGTGAAGTAGGGGATATAGACCTTGGGGGACGGGAACGTTTTAACCGGTTCTTCCCCATCCACGCCGGTGGCATAGATGCCGGAAGCAGGGCCGTTGGTGTCACAATCACCGTAGGCCGTGGTCTCGGGGACGATGGGAATCTGCACCACCAGCTTCTTGCCGTGGCTCTGGCTGTCGTTTACGCCAAACTGGTCGACCCAGTTGGCGGCATAGTCGAAGCCGGTGACGTTGATGGTCTTTTTGTCGGCGGCAACTGTGGCAGTATACTCAGTGTCATGAGTACTATCCCAAGTATAGGTATCACCATTCTTGCCCGTGCAGGACACGCTGTAGGCCTTGATGTCGCCGTCCTTGTAACCCTCCGGCAACGTGAAGGAATCAGAGATCACGTCGCGGAGGACGGAAGTGCTGCCCAGCGTGACAGTCGTGCCGCCGATGGTATGGCTGATGTCCTGGAAGATGTTGTTCAGGTCGGCGGCGCTGCTGACGGTCTTGTAGTAATTGGCCGGGTCCGCCTTGGCGCCACCGCTGGTCATACTGGTGGCATTGGGGTAGTTGGAGGACACATAGTTCATATACGTGTCGGTATCGCTGGAGGGCGTGGTGCCAAAGCAACCGATGGTGTAGACGGTGGCTCCGGCTTCCTTGATGGACTTACTGGCGGCAATGGCTCCGTTGGCGACAGTATCGAAATCCCCACCATTCCAGTGTGTGGGAGCACCATCCGTGAACATAACCACGACCTTCTGGCGGTCCTTGTTGGGATCACTCTGGATGATGTTCTTTGCATGCTCCATACCGCGGTCCGCCGAGGTGGGACCCTTGGCCGCGAGTTTGTTGACTGCCTCTTTCAGTTCGGTCGCACCCGCTGCGTCCACAGTAGTCAGCTTTTTTACGATCTGAGTAAAGTTGCATTCGGCGCTAGTGTTGTTATGGTACTCCGTGTGCGTATCATCACCTATAGCGTCCGTGCTTTCGCCCGCAAACTTCACGATGGCGATGCTGCTGTCGGGGGACTCCTTCGCCACGTTGTCAATGAAGGCATTGACGGCTGTCTTCAGGGCCGTGATTTTGGCGGTTTTGGACTTCTCTGTTCTGGTGTAGAACTGGGTGTGGCTGGTATCTGCGTCAGAAGCAGAGGTCTTGGGGGTCAGGCGGGTGCCGGTTTCACCCTGGCAGTTTCCCAAGTTGTTCTGGTGATTCTCTGAATACCAGCCAGGAGTGTGGTGAGACCAGTCCCAATACTTACCATCGCAGTAGTACGCCTGCTGGTACTGGCCATTGGCGTCCTGATAATAATAGGTAGACCGGGCATTCAAATCATACACAGGCGTGTAGTCGTAGTCTCTAATATAATCGTTATCGTTGTTGGATACGGCAGGGTCCATCGAGCCGGAGACGTCCAGGACCAGGACGATGTCCACGGGTTTTTGGTGGTGGTAGTGGTGGTGGAGCCGGTGGCATAGGCCTCCAGGGTCAGCAGGAACTGGCCGTTCTCACCTTTCTTGATGGTCTTGGACATGACCAGGCCGTTCTGTTCGACTGTGCCGCCCTGACCGTTGATATAGGGCATGCCAGTGTCGCCGGCGCTCTCCTCCTCGCCCTCGGCGAAGGATGGCAGGGCCACCAGAGACAGGGCCATGACCAGCGCCAGCACGAGTGCCAACGCCCGTTTCCATGTTTTCATTTTCTCATTCCTCCCATTTCGTTTATTTTGGGGGCCGGGCGGCCCCAATTGACTTGGGTTTTGCGGGGATAATTCTGGATGGTATCCATTGTACACCATTCCGATATCGTTTGCAAGAGGTTTTGGGACTTGTTTGCGATATTTTTACGCTCGCTTGGCATTATATCACAAAGGGGTGTCGAATGCAAGTGTATTCTGGGGAAACCGGGGTGGACGGAGGGGGGCGGGGGTGGTATAATAAGGGGGATAACCAACAGATGAGGAGGGTTCTGACCATGAACGAGAAGAAGCAGAGCGGGTATCCCCAGGAGGACCCCAGGGCGGAGCTGGAGCGGCTGATGCAGGAAAAGCCGCTGAAAAGGCCGGGGGGCAAGGACCGGAAGGAGCCGCCCATCATGGCGGTGTATGCCGCGCCGGTGATCAAGGAAGAGAAATGAGCGGGTTCCGGCTTACGAGCTGCGTGTGGGAGCTGACGCTGGCGTGCTGCTTCGGATGCAGGTACTGCGGGTCCGCCGGGGGGCGGGCCAGGGCGGACGAGCTGTCCACGGCGGAGTGTATGGACGCGGCAGAGCAGCTGGCGGACCTGGGCTGCCGGAGGGTGTCGCTGATCGGGGGCGAGGTGTTCCTGCGGCGGGACTGGGCGCAGATCGCCGGGCGGCTGACCGGGCTGGGCATCCGGGTGGACGTGATCACCAATGGGTACCTGATGTCGCCGGAGGTGCTGGAACAGCTGAAGCAGGCGGGGGTGTCGTCGGTGGCGGTGTCCATTGACGGGCCGGAGGACGTACATGACGCCGGGCGGCAGGCCGGGAGCTTTAAGCGGGCCATGGAGGCCGTCCGGGCGCTGACGGCAGCGGGGATGCCGGTGTCGGTGATCTCCACCCTGCGGCGGGACTGCATGGGGCGGCTGGAGGAGCTGTACCGGGTGCTGGAGGGGTCCGGCATTGCCGCGTGGCAGCTGCAGGCGTGCTCGCCTATGGGTAACGCCGCCCGGGGGCTGGACTGGCGCATCGACCCGGCGGAGGTCATCGCTTTCGTGATGCGGCACCGGGCGGAAGCGCCGTTTATGCTGGGGGCGGCCGACAACGTGGGGTATTTTACGGATGAGGAGCTGCGCCTGCGGGGGGCCGATGGGGCCTGCTTCCAGGGGTGCAGGGCGGGTATCTCCGCCATAGGCATCGACAGCGCGGGCAATGTGCGGGGGTGCGAGTCGCTGTACGATGAGCGGTTCAACGAGGGGAATCTGCGGCAGCGGAGGCTGCGGGATATCTGGGAGGACCCAGGGGCCTTTGCGTACAACCGGCAGTTCCGGCGGGAGATGCTGACGGGAACCTGCGCCCGGTGCCGGATGGGGCCGTGGTGCGCCGGGGGGTGCCGGTCGTATAACTATTTCGTGCATGGGAAGCTGTATGAAAGTCCGGCGTGTGCAGGCGGGGCCAAATAAGGGGCGGACAGAGTCGTCCGCCCCTACGAATGTTCTATCGACAGTTTGCCTGTAGGGGCCGGGTTTTACCCGACCCAAAAGCAACGGACCGGTGGGCGGGGCGGAGCCCGCGCCCCTGCGGAGCGTTAACGGCAGGACATCCTGTCGGGCGGGCAATCCGCAGAATTCCATAGAAAAAGACTGCGGCGGTGAGCCGCAGTCTTTTTTCGGAGATGGGGTTTATCGGGCCTTGTCGAACTCCTGGGACACCTGCTCCAGCAGCTGGCGGATGGGCAGGTGCTGGGGACAGGCCTTTTCGCACTTGCCGCACTTGATGCAGTCGGAGGCCCGGCGGCCCGGGGCGGTGTGCACCTCGTCATAGTACAGGTGGGCGTTCCAGTCGTGGTGAATCTGCTTGGTGTTCATGATGGCGAACAGGTCCGGAATGGAGATGTGCTTGGGACAGCCGTCGGTGCAGTAGCGGCAGGCGGTGCAGGGAATGAGATTCTTGCTGTGGAAGATCTCCTGCACCCGGCGGACAGCGGCCATCTCCGTCTCGTCCAGGGGGCGGAAGTCCTTCATGCAGGCGGTGTTTTCCCGGACCTGCTCCACGCTGCCCATGCCGGAGAGCACCACCCGGATCCCCGGGAAGCTGCCCACAAAGCGCAGGGCATAGCTGGCGGGGGCGCCGCCGTGGAGGCCGTCCAGCACCGCCCGGGCGTCCGGCGGCAGGTTGACCAGGCTGCCGCCCTTGGCGGGCTCCATCACCAGCACCGGCTTGTTGTGCCGGCAGCAGACCTCGTAGCACCTGCGGCTCTGGACCGCGGGGTCGTCATAATCCAGATAGTTGAATTGCAGCTGCACCACCTCGATATACGGGTAGTCTGTCAGAATCTGCTCCAGCACCTCCGCCCGGTCGTGGAAGGAGATGCCCACATGGCGGATTTTGCCCTCGGCCTTCAGGGCAAAGGCCGTTTCATAGGCCTGGCAGGCCTTGAAATGGTCGTAGTTGGTGAGGCCCTGGGCGTGCATCAGGTAGAAGTCGAAATACTCCACGCCGCAGGCCTGGAGCTGGGCCTCAAACAGCGGGCGGATGTCCGCCTGGCTCTTGAAAAAACAGTCGGTGAGCTTGTCGGTGAGGACAAAACGGTCCCGGGGGTAGCGGCGGGCCAGGCACTCCCGCAGGGCCAGCTCGCTCTGGCCCTGGAGGTAGCCGTGGGCGGTGTCGAAATAGTTGAAGCCCGCCTCTAGGAAGGCGTCCACCATGCGGTTCATCTCGTCGATGACCACTTCCCCGTCCTTCATGGGCAGGCGCATGCCGCCGAAGCCCAGGATTCCTTTGATTCGTTCCATGATATGTCTCCTTATTATAATGGTTCTGTGATTCCCGCAGGAAAAGGGCGGACAGGGTCGTCCGCCCCTACGGTGGTGTGGCGGGAAAGTAAACGACGGCGGGGCACACGGGCCCCGCCCTACGGAATGTTTATTGAAAGAACACCTGTAGGGCAGGGCCCGCGTGCCCTGCCCTACGAAAGCGCCATATTGGTGGGCCCACGTCCCTACAGGCCCTCTCAGTCACCTTCGGTGACAGCTCTCCCGGAGGGAGAGCCAAGTAGGGGCCGACGTCCCCGGTGGCCCGGGGCGCAAAAAGGCGGAGCACATGGGCCCCGCCCTACGGGTGTTCTATCGACAGGCGCTTCGTAGGGCCCGCTGCCCTCAGCGGGCCGGGTCAGCCCATTCAGCCTGTCAAAACGTTCGTGTCCTGGTATAGCAGAAGGAGAAATCCATCCTGGGTCCCGTCCGGATTCAGCAGCCGCAGCTCCACATACTGAAGGTTGTCGTACCAGTCGGCGGACAGGTCAAAATGCAGGGTCCAGTACTGCTCCTGGCAGCTGCCCTTGAAGGGCGGCAGGGTCAGCTCCTGGCCATCCTCGTCCACGCAGTAAAGCTGGAGGTCGTCCAGCAGCACGTCTCCGGGGTCCCGGTGGATCTCCAGCTCCACCTGGAGGACGCCGTCCTCATAGGACGCGCCCAACAGGCCCACCCGGCCTCCCTGCCAGGTATCCCAGTCCAGCCATTCCCGGGCCACCGCCGGTTCCTCGGTGGCGGGGGTGACCGGGTCGACGGAATAATCCGTGTGGCGGGCCTGACAGCTGGAGACAATGGAGCTGACCAGGGACAGGATAATCAGCCCCGCCACCAGCACCCCCACCAGGCTCACCTGACGGGCCGGGCGGCTGAGGTTATTCAGCTTTTCCCGGACCTGGCGGGCCTGGTCCTCGAAGCAGACCTTCTTCTGGTGGTTCTCCTTCCGCTCGTAGCAGACCTTGTCCCCATTGGGCACCGGGCGGCGGGAGGAGCCGTCCAGATGGTGGACGGTGCCGTCGGCATACACCTGCTCCCGCCGGGGCGGGCGGTTATAGGCCCCGCACTCCGGGCAGCAGCCGTTTTTCTCGTAGTTATAGCTCTTTCCGCAGGCCTTGCAGTGTATCGTTGCCATGGCGTGTCCTCCTTTATATCACATCCGCTGAAAGTCCAGATACCGGGTCCCCTGGAAGGTCAGGCGGCCCCGGTCCCCCTCCACCAGCATACCGTAGTCCTGGCCGTTCATCTGCAGCTCCATGCGGTCGCCGCTTTCCACCTGGAAGGTGGCGAAATACCGGGTGGAGGTGGTGGTGTGCATCTCACCACCGCTGCGGTGGGAGGAGAAGCTCTGGCGCTTGGCCACCACTGTGGCCTCCACCGTCAGCCGGGGGGAATGGTTGTTCCTGTTCCGCTGGGACAGCTCCCGGACGAACGTCACCAGGATCATGCCCAGGATCGCCACAAAGGCCACGATGAAAAGCAGGAAGAAGATGGAAATGAATCCGTCGCCGGAGAAAAAGCTGTCGAACATGGCGCGTGCCTCCTTTTTTCGGGGGATGCCCCGTCTGTATGGTCCCATTGTACGCCCCGCCGGAGATAAAATCCACCAACCTCAGGTTGCGCCGGGGCATTTCCCCGGAAAACGGCAGGAAACCTCAGGTTGCGGCGGGATTTTCATCCAGTATAGCATACGCGCCGGACCTTTGGCAAGCCAAAGGTCCGGCGCGGGGGTTATTCGTCGGTTTTCAGAAGGTCCCGCAGGGTCACGCTGTCCAGATAGTCGCCCATGATCTGCCCCAGCCGGCTCCACACCGGCAGGGTCCGGCAGCGGGCCGCCCGGCCGCAGGGGTGGGCCCCCTCCTCCAGGCAGGCCACCGGGGCCAGGGAGCCCTCCGTCAGGCGGAGAATCTCCCCCAGGGGGTACTCCTGCGGCTGGCGGGTCAGGCGATAGCCGCCGCCCTTGCCGGTGACGCCGTCCACCAGTCCTGCCCGGCTCAGCAGGGTCATGATCTGGCCGGCGTATTTGTCGGAGATCTCCTGACGCCGGGCCACGTCCCGCATGGAGACGTAGCCGTCGCCGCCGTGCTCCGCCAGGTCCACCATCACCCGCAGGGCATAGCGGCCCTTGCTGGAAATGACCATGTTACACCATCCGGCAGCTTTCGCAGGAGCCGCAGTCCTCCGGGAACTTGCTGTGGTCATACTCAATGCCGCGGCGGTCATAGTAGTCCTTGATGGCGGACTTGATGGACTCCTCCGCCAGCACGGAGCAGTGGAGCTTGTGGGCGGGCAGGCCGCCCAGGGCGTCCACCACCTGGCGGTTGGTAACGGCCAGGGCCTCGTCGATGGTCTTGCCCTTGATCATCTCGGTGGCCATGGAGGACGAGGCGATGGCGCTGCCGCAGCCGAAGGTCTCGAACTTCACGTCCTGGATGACGTTGTCCCGGATTTTCAGGTACATCTTCATAATGTCGCCGCACTTGGCGTTGCCCACCTGGCCCACGCCGTCGGGGTTCTCGATCTCACCCACGTTGCGGGGGTGCATAAAATGATCCATCACGATATCGCTGTACAGTGCCATATTCAAAACGCTCCTTTCGTTGTCACAGCATGAATGCTTTCTTACCGGATTCCAGGTCCTTCCACACCGGGGACATGGACCGCAGATACTCCACCACCCGGGGGACCTCCCGCAGGATGTGGTCCACCTCCTCCTGGGTGTTCCACTCGCACAGGCTCAGCCGCAGGGAGCCGTGGGCCACCTCGTGGGGCCGGCCGATGGCCAGCAGCACATGGCTGGGGTCCAGGGAGCCGGAGGTGCAGGCGGAGCCGGAGGAGGCGCAGATGCCTGCGGCGTCCAGCAGCAGAAGCAGGGACTCGCCCTCGATGCCCTCGAAGCAGAAGCTCACGTTGCCGGGCAGACGGTGCTCCAGGTCGCCGTTGACGGCGCTGTGGGGAATTTTGGACAGGCCCTCAATCAGCCGGTCCCGCAGGGCCGTGACCTTCACGCGGTTTTCCTCCATGTGGGCGCAGGCCTCCTCCAGAGCGGCGGCCATGGCGGCGATGCCGGGGACATTCTCGGTGCCGGCCCGCTTGCCCCGCTCCTGGGCGCCGCCCTCGATGACGTTCACCAGGGGGATGCCGCCCCGGACGTACAGGGCGCCCACGCCCTTGGGGCCGTGGAACTTGTGGCCGGAGAGGCTCAGCATATCAATGTGCTGGGTCTGGACGTCGATGGGCAGGTGGCCCGCCGCCTGAACGGCGTCGGTGTGGAACAGAACGCCCTTTTCCCGGCACACGGCGCCGATCTCCTCAATGGGCAGGATGCTGCCGATCTCGTTGTTGGCGTACATGACAGTCACCAGGCAGGTGTCCTCCCGGATGGCGTCGGCCACCTGCCGGGCGGAGACCATGCCGTTTTCGTGGACCGGCAGCAGCTCCACCTGGAAGCCCTCCTTCTCCAGCTTCTTCAGGGTGTGGAGAATGGCGTGGTGCTCGAAGGCGGTGGAGATGATGTGCATCTTGCCCTTGCGGCGGCCGATGGCGGCGGCGGAAAGCAGGGCCTGGTTGTCGGCCTCGCTGCCGCCGGAGGTGAAGATGATCTCACGGGGCTGGCAGTTCAGGCACCGGGCCACGGTCTCGCGGCTCTTCATCAGCAGCTCCGCCGCCCGCTGGCCCACGCTGTGCAGGCTGGAGGGGTTGCCGTAGTTCTCCTCCATGGCGGGGAGCATGGCGTCCAGGGCCGTCCGGCTCATCCTGGTGGTGGCCGCGTTATCTGCGTAAACAGTCATTTGTATATTCCTCCCTGTTTCAGGCTTGAATTACCTATCGGTTTGGTTTGTAATTGGAGTATAACCGAAATTAACTACCAAGTCAATAGGTAATTTGAAATTTCTTCCGGAAACTGCCGGGGCGTGGCGAAAAAAGTCGAAAATCCGATTGACAGACCGGGAGGGGTTGTGTAAACTGTATGTGGCCTGAACGGCCAGGAAGAAAGATGAATAAAGGAGAAAGAGTATGAAAAAGGTTTATACAGTCATAGCGGCGCTTATGCTAATTTTTGCTATGACATCTTGCAGCGATGTGGGAAGCGGAAAAGCGAGCAGCCAGATCACCGGCACCTGGAAATACACCATCGATATCACCGATGACTTCGACCAGATGAGCATGGATCTGATCGGCAGCCCCACAGACGCCACGGTGGAGATGGTGTATGCGATAACCTTCAACGAGGACGGCACCTATTCCCTGTACATCGACCGGGACGCAGTGAAGGCCTCCATTCAGGCATACCTGGAGAAAATGGAAAACACGTTTTATGCAGAAATGGATCAGGAAGCCGAGAAAATATTCCAGTCCAGCAGCCTGAGCCCGGAGGAGACGGAGAAGTACAGGCAGGCCTATCTCGCCGGCCGGAACAACACCGATGAAACGGCGGAGGAATTCGTGGCCCGGCTGGGCGATGGCATAATCATGGAGGGCTATTTCCGGGCCGACGGCGGCAGGCTGTATGTCAGCAAGCGGGAAAAATCTCTGGACAAGGATGAATGCACCGAGTATGTTCTGTCCTCCGACGGCACGATGACCTGGACCGGCGGCAACAACGATCTGATCCAATTCCTGGAGGGCGTTGACGTTCAGCCGCCCGTTCGTTGGGTCAAGCAGTAACAGACAGGAAGCGCAAGGGAGACACTATGAAAAGAGTATTGGCATGGCTCATGATGACGCTGCTGCTTCTGAGTCTGACAGCTTGCGGCAGCAGCAAGAACGAAAGCCTGGAGGGAACCTGGAAATGGACCATGGATGTTACCGACCAGATCTTCAAAGAAAACAAAATCACGGAGATCGACACCGTGGAGATGGTCTATGTGCTGACCTTCCGGCGGGACGGCAGCTTTTCCATGGCGGTGGACAAGGCCGCCCTGTACCAGTCCCTGCAGTCGTGTATAGACACATACATCGACGCCATCATAGAGCAGGGTTACCAGGAGATGGCCGCCAGCAAGGGCATAACCCGGGAGCAGTTTGACGCGATCATGACCGACAAGGGCCTTACCTGGGAGAGCTATATGAAGCTGACGCTGCTGAGCCAGGGCGACCCGTATAAGGTGGCCGACAGCGTAGCCGGGGATTCCATGAGCGGCTATTTCCGGTCCGACGGCAGCAGACTGTATGTCAGCAAGCAAAAGGATTCCTTCGATCGGGACAACTATACCGAGTATAGCCTGGGCGGGGATGTGATGACCTGGACCGGCGGCGACAGCGGTCCCATCGGTACTCTGGAGGATGCCGGCGCTCAGCTGCCTGTGAAATGGGTCAGGCAGTAAGCCCCGCCGCAGGCGCAGCGTTCAAAAAATCCGGTTGACAGGGCGGTTAAAATTGTGTAAACTGAACACGGCCTGAACGGCCAGGAAGAAAGATGAACAAAGGAGAAAGAGTATGAAACGCATCATTGCTGTGCTGCTGACGCTGATGATGGCCCTGAGCCTGACGGCGTGCAGCGGCGACGACAACGCCAAAGTGGCGGGCACCTGGAAATGGAACTGCGACATGACGGAGATGTTCCAGGAGGGCGTCAACCAGGGGGCCGGGATGGACCTGTCCACGGACGCCACCATGGAGATGGTGTTTGTGCTGAAGCTGAACGAGGACGGCACCTATACGCTGAACGTGGATCGGGACGCCCTGAAAACCTCCCTCCAGACCTACATTGACGCGCTGATCCCTGTGGCGGTGGAGATGATCTATCAGCAGCTGGAGGATCAGGGCATGAACCGGGCCGACATTGACGAGGCCATGGCGGCCGAGGGCGTCACCGTGGAGGAATATGTGCAGCAGATGATGGACGCCTCGATAGACGTGGACCAGATGATGGACGGCCTGGCGGATGAAAATGAGTCCGGCTATTTCCGGGCGGCCAAGGGCAAGCTGTATCTCAGCGATAAGGCAGACACCTTCAGCGATGACAGCTGCGCCGAATACACCCTGTCCGGCGGCACCATGCAGTGGACCGGCGGCAGCTATGAGCTCTTTGATAATCTGGACGGCCTCCATGTAGAGCTGCCCGTCCAGTGGGTGAAGCAGTGAGTCCGTTCTGACAAGCCAAATTGCGGCCCCCGGCGGGGCCGCAATTTTTGTCTTGCATTTGGGAAGAAAATACGGTATAATAATCGGGTCACATGCCGGTGTGATGGAATGGTAGACGTAGCGGATTCAAAATCCGCCGGGGGCGACTCCGTGTGGGTTCGAGTCCCACCACCGGCACCACGTCGGAGCAAGCTCTATATCGCTTGCTCCGACTTATTTTATAAGTCAGAGCGCGCTCATGCCGCTGCTCCTCCTTTCCAAATCGAACCCGCTGCGCTGGGCTTCGATTTGGGTTTTTTTCTTTCTTTTGCCGTATCGTTTCTGTGTCGCCGCCGGCACTATGTCGGAGTAATCTTCTGTATCGCTTGCTCCGACTTATTTTATAAGTCAGAGCGCGCTCATGCCGCTGCTCCTCCTTTCCAAATCGAACCCGCTGCGCTGGGCTTCGATTTGGGTTTTTTTCTTTCTTTTGCCGTATCGTTTCTGTGTCGCCGCCGGCACTATGTCGGAGTAATCTTCTGTATCGCTTGCTCCGACTTATTTTATAAGTCAGAGCGCGCTCATGCCGCTGCGGGTCCGCAGCGGCTTTTTGGGCGCGGCGGGGCCGACGGGCGGTGTAGGTTTGTCAAACATATTGGACAGCGAACTCATTAGGTGAAAGCCAGCGG
>ENA-UOJO01004002-UOJO01004002.1-human-gut-metagenome-genome-assembly--contig:-P57-NODE-4002-length-13160-cov-6.959634_pt1 | contig 13160 bp, 11 predicted proteins | sample MGYA00242351_ERZ723898 | MGnify/ENA metagenome assembly ERZ723898 | reverse complement strand
GTTGGGGGGATGGGGGCAAAAGGCAAGGCTAAAGGCAGGAGCGGCAGGCGGCAAAGAGGGCAAGCCCCCCCTGTGGATTCCGGGATGGCACGGTCAGCCGGCGACCAGCCGGGCAAGCCCCCCGCTGGGCACGAAATATGCTTCCTGCTCCGGCGCCTCAAAATAAATCCTGTTGCTGTAGCTTTTTTTGAAAAACCCCTTGCATTTTTGCGGAAGATATGGTATAATACCATCCAGTCATGCACCGTTGCGTGCAGTTGTGCAAGAAAGCCCGCAAGGGTGTGATTGAGGAAGTGAGTCAAGTATCATGGAAATGGCAGTTGTCGAACTGATTATGGGAATCCTGCTGCTTGTGCTGTCGCTGGGACTTGTGGTGGCGGTTATGCTGCAGTCCGGCAAGGACAAGAAGCTGTCCGGCGCCATCGCCGGCGGCGCGGATACCTTCTTCGGTAAAGGTAAGTCCGGTCGGAAGGACAGAACGCTTCGTATCCTGACGACGGTTCTGTCTACGGTGTTCTTCGTCCTGATCGTGGCGCTGTACTGCATCGCCGGCAATTGAGCCGAGCCGCATAAAGAGCGTTCCCGGAGTCGGGAATACGGAAGAACAGACAGAAAATGGGTTGCTGCGTGGTACGTCTCTTCAGAAGCCGCTGCGCGCCCGTCCGGGCGCGGGTCTTCGGGGGAACCCCCTTGGGCGGCGACCCTTTTCTGTACGCATGGGACAGCCGCGCCGGCATGCTCCATGGCTCTTACAGGAGGAACACTATGAAGGATAACAGATCGGAACAGGCTGGCGCGGGACGGACGGCTCCCGCCCGGGACGGGCGCAGGGCAGGGACATCCCGCAACGCGTCCTCTGCGGCGGTGTGTGACCGTACACGCGGTGTGCCGCGCCCTGCGCAGCCGCGCCGCCGTGTGCCGGATACGGCGTATGCGCCACGCCAAACCGCACCCAGACCTGCACAACAGCCCGCAGGGCGCCCGGTGCCCGCACGGCGCGCCGGACTGCATAATACTTCCCCCCACAGCCGGCAAATCGTCGTTTTGCTGGCGGCTGTACTTGCGGTTCTGCTGCTGATAACCGGATCGCTCCTGCTTGCCAGAAAGGTGATCTTCCTGGAGCGCGAGCCGGTTGCGCCTTCGGGGGACGACATCCCGAATCAGCCGCCCGAGACCGGGAACCCCATCGCAACGCCGGGCAGTCATCCCTTCGCGGACGGATCGACAGGCACCGTGACCTTTCCGTTCGCCGCAGACAGCCGTGTCATCGGCAAGAACAGCATCCGGTCCGCGCGCGCGGTCGTGGTGGATCTGTCTGCGGGGGAGGTTGTGGCGTCCAGACTGGCGGACGAGAAGATGTACCCCGCGTCCATGACCAAGATCATGACGCTGATCGTGGCGGTGGAGAATCTGTCGGAGTCGGTCAGCCTGTCCTACAAGGTCACGGTGAGCAGTGCGGTGTATGAGGCGATGCGCCTTGCCGGTTCGTCCGGCATGGGGCTGGAAGCCGGCGAGCAGTTGACCGTGGAGGCGTTGCTGTACCTTACCGCTCTCCAGTCGGACGGCATTGCCGCCAGTGAGCTGGCGCGCTATATCGCCGGGGATGAGGCGTCCTTTGTTCAGCTGATGAACCGCAAGGCATCGGCAATGGGACTGACGAACACCCACTTCGCCAACCCGACCGGCTTGCAGGACGAGGCGAACTACTCCACCTGCCGCGATATGGCGGCTATCCTCTCCTACGCGATGCGGATGTCGCTCTGTCGCCGGATACTGACCACCGATTCCTACAATGCGACCTGCACGAAAACGACGGGCAGGGACGCCGGGTACAGCTTTACCTACTATGTTTCCAACAAGTTTCTGACGCTTCTGTCGCAGGCAGACAAGGGCAAGCCCGACTCGCTGACCATGACGGCGGGCAAAACCGGTTACGCGGGCAACAATTCCGGATTCTGCCTGGCAAGCTACGCGGTCGGCGCGGACGGACACGCGTACATATGCGTGTCCTCGCAGGCGACCGGAAGCGATGGCTACCTTACGTGCATCCGGGATCACGTTTCGCTGTACAACGCCTACACGAACTGACCGCGGCGTTCACGGATCCGTATTTTGAGATGCCCTGCACAAAAAAACAGGAGGCTTCCGTTTGGGAAGTCTCCTGTTTTTTGGCTTGGGATGGTATCACTCCTCGTCGGAGTAGACCACAACATCCTCCGGGATCTCTTCGGGCATAGCTTCCTCCTCGTCCCGGGCAGCCTCCAGCAGAGCGCGGATAGAGAGCGCGACCTTCTGCTTCTCGGAGTCGATGTCCAGGATCTTGGCATCCACGACCTGACCAACCTGCAGGACGTCGGCAGGCTTGCCGATGCGGTGGTCTGCGATCTCGGAAATGTGGATAAGACCGTCCACGCCGTCCACGATCTCCGCGAACGCGCCGAAGGGCATCAGGCTGACGATCTTCACGGGAGCCACATCGCCGATGGCGTAGGTGTGCGTGAAGATGTACCACGGGTTGGTCGCCTCGGTCTTGTAGCCGAGCGAGATGCGCTTCTTCTCTGCGTTGAAGCTCTTGACAAAGACCGTGATCTCGTCACCGATGGAAACCACCTCGGCAGGGCTCTTGATGTGCTTCCAGGAAAGCTCGGTGGAGTGAACCATTCCGTCCACGCCGCCCAGATCCACAAACGCACCGTAGCTGGTCATGCTCTTGACCACGCCCTGATACACCTTACCGTCCTCGATGTTCTCCCAGAACTCCTTCTCGCGGGCATTGCGCTGCTCCTGCAGAACCTTGCGGATGGAGCCCTTTGCCTTCTTGTTGTCCTTGATCTCAATGATCTTCATGGACACGGTCTGACCCACCAGCGTGTTCAGATCGCCGTCGCGCGGCACACCGGAATGTGCGGCAGGAATGAAGACCTGATTGGAATTGACCAGCGCCACGACGCCGCCCTTGTTGACCAGGATGACCTTACCCTCGACAGTCTCCTGCGTCTCGTAGGCTTCCTCGATCTTCTTCCAGTTCTTGTCGGAGTCAACGCGCTTCTTGGAGAGTGTAGCGAAGCCATCGACATCGCTGACACGGATCACGAAAGCCTCCACCTCATCCCCGATTTTGAACATCTGATCCAGCTTCGCCGCAGGATCATCCGTAATCTGATCCAGCTTGATAACGCCGGTCACCTTGGTTCCCAGGTCGAGCTGAATCTCGCCGGGCGTGATCGCGGTCACGATCCCTACTACGGTATCTCCTGTCTTTATTGTTTTGAGTGCTGATTCTTCCAGCAGCTCGGCGAAGTTCTCGTTCTGTGCCTGTTCGCTCATGTTGTTTGCAACCTCCTCAATGATATCGCGGGGGGTGGATGCCCCTGCCACGACTCCCACCTTGCGGTGGGTGCCCGCCAAGCGGCGGGATAACGGGATCCTGTCCTGCAGCTCCTCGGCGCGTTCGACCCACACGGTGTCAGCGCAAATGCTTTTGCATATCGAAAAAAGTTTGGCAGAGTTTGAACTGTCCCTGCCTCCTATCACGATTATGAGATCACATTCGCGTGCGAGAGCGGCGGCTTCCTGCTGCCGGGATTCCGTAACACTGCATATTGTATCAAAAATAAGTGAATTTGTAAAGAGGTTTTTGAGAATTTTTTTTGACATTTCCCATTCTTTCAGGTTATGTGTGGTCTGCGCGACCAGAATCGGCGTCCTGGAGCCCCATTTGACCGCGTTTCCGGGGGCACGCAGCAAAGACTCCAGCTCCGCCGCCGAGGAAAAAACGTGCTTCTCCCCTTCAAAACGGCTGAGGAATCCGACGACCTCCGGGTGATCCGCCGAGCCGAGCACCAGCAGGAAGCGGTCGTCCTGCCCGGTCGCCTCGCGCGCCGCGCGGCAAAGTTCAGATTGCTCCGCACAGATGCGGTGTATCTTCTTGACGAAGGAGCAGGTGCAGTCGGTAAAGGTGAAGTACGGGTTGCGCGCGGCGCACGCGTGCAGCAGTGCCTCGGTCCCGGCAGTCATGCCGTGGGCGCGGATAAACACGCGCACCGGTGCGTCTTCCCGTGCTTCCCCGCACAGGCGGGGGATGTCCTCGGTGCCGATTACCTCCACGCCGCCCTCCTGCAGGCGGCGGGTATAGATCTCGTTGTGTATCAGCCGCCCCAGCGTGAAAATGCGTTCGCCGGGCGCGTGCGCGGCAATCTCACGCTCGACCGCCGCCGTTGCGCGGGCAACGCCGAAGCAGAACCCGGCGCCCTGCGCGATAATGACCTCCCGGCTCACGGCGTTTCGTCCCCAAGGGCGCAGACGCGCTCAAACGCCATCCGCATGATGCGGTCGTACTCACCGGGCGCCTCCGGGTCGTAGTGCATTTCCTCCGGCGTGATGGGCTTGCCGATGATGACCTCCTTGCGGCAGAAGGCACGCATCCGGTTGTCCGGCACGCGGATGAACACCGGCAGGATGGGCACATCCGCCCGCAGGGCGATCATGGCAGCGCCGGCGTGTATCTTGGTTGTGCGGGGATCAACGCCGTTGTTGCGGTGCCCCTGCGGGAACATTCCGACGGTTTTGCCGTCCTCCAGCATCCGGATGGTATGCCGGATGGCGCCGACATCGGCACCTCCCCGGTTGACCGGGTAAGCGCCCAGCGCGCGGATCATCCAGTTGAAGACCGGAATGCGGAACAGCTCCTTTTTCGCCATGAAGTGCGGCTGCTGCTGCCGCAGGCTGGCGCACAGGAAAATGGGATCGCGCCATGTCAGGTGGTTGCAGATGACCAGATAGGAGCCGTCCCCGCGGCGCGGCTCGTTCTCGCGCCCCTTCACCCGGATGCGGTGAAACAGGCGTATGGGACCGGCGAACACGGCGTGTACGACCTTATACAGCCCGCTGCGGCAGTGTTTCCGGTTGCGTGCGCGGCGCTCCTCGGGGGACAGAGCCGCCGTTTCGGTGACTTGCTTGCTCACAGACTCAGCCCCTTTCCGGCAAGTGTTTCGCGGATGAGGTTGAGGATTGCCTCCACGCTTTCCTCAAAGGTCAGCCCGGAATTGTCGAAGCGGATGGCATCCGGTGCCGCCACGGCAGGCGCAACCGCGCGGGTACGATCCTCCTCGTCGCGCTTGTACATATCGGCGAGGACGGTTTCGTAATCCACGGGCATACCCTTCTCCGCCAGCTCGGCGACGCGGCGGCGTGCGCGCGCTTCGTTGGAGGCTGTCAGGAAGATTTTGACCTGCGCATCGGGCAGGATGACCGTGCCGATATCGCGCCCGTCCATGATGACGCTGTTTTCCCGCGCGATGCGCTGCTGCGTATCCAGCAGGAAAGCGCGAACCGGAGGCAGGGCGCCCACGGCGGAGGCGTACAGGGAGATCTCGTTTTCGCGGATGCGGTCTCCCAGATTTTCGCCGTTGAGGAAGACGTTCTGCACGCCGTCCACGTACCGGACCTCAACGTGTATGTCACTCAGTTTATCGACCACGGCGGCGATGGCGGGCAGGGAAATCCCCTGTGAGCGGGCATAGTAGCCCACTGTGCGGTACAGTGCGCCCGTATCCACGTACACGATCCCCAGTCTTGCCGCGATGGCTTTGGATATTGTGGACTTCCCGGCTCCGCTCGGACCGTCTATGGCGATCTGGATATGCTGCATGATATATACCTCTTTCTTGCCTTTGTCAGCGGGTAGCTGTTATCCCTCCCATTATACTCTATCTGCGGGATAAATGCAATAGGCGTTTGGAAAAATCATGCGGTTTGGCGGTGATAGCAATTTTTCAAAGTGAATGCAACGCATTGAAATTCGGATATTCGATAGAAACAAAAAATCCGAACGCCTCCCCTATTCGGAAAGTGTTCGGATTATTCGTATGTGGTCGGAGTGACAGGATTCGAACCGACGGCATCGAAGTCCCAAACGCTAAAAACCTGATTTTTTACGTGATTTTACGGGCTTTTCGGGGCTTTTGCGTCCGGATTGACTGCTTTCGTGTGCTCTTTGCGGCATGTAATCCGGGTAGTCCGAAGCCGTAAGTGGTCAAAGGTGTGGTCAGCGATCAAGTGAGAGCATTTCGCATGCCATGGTATCACAGAGTTTAGTGTCAATAGATTCGCCGAACATTTCAAGAAACACGGCATGAATGACCTTTGCGATTTCGTCTGCGGACATGCCTTTTCGGATGCGTGCAAAAATTATCTCGATTTCGGAATCATATTCATCTGCCGGGCAACACATCCCAAGCAACCCAATCGGATCGGCTTTATCCACAACAGACTTTACAATATCTTTAGTCATTCGCGTGCCTCCGTTCAAGATGCTTTTTTCTGCCTTTAGTATAGCATAAAACCGCTTGGAAGTCAACTCATTTCACAACGCAAAGACTGAGGTGCAGTAGGCAAAGAAAACGATTTTCAAGTTCCGTCGGGCACATCGAGAAACGGCTGTCGGGTCAAGCAGGAATCTTTCGATGCCGACATAGCATGCGGCAAAAATTCGTATTTATACCTTTTTATCAGATGCCGTGCTCAAAGGACAGTTAAAAGTCAGGTTCTTATAAGGAAATTAAGTAAATCTAAGAAAAAACATCGGTTGAGAGTGACCAACCAAGAGAAGTTCAACATAGATAAAAGGTCTATGTTGGATTTTTCTTTATACATTTACTACTCAAAAATTGATGCGCAGTAAGCAAGGAATGCCAAAATGAAAATTTACAATAATCTTGTCCAAGTCTCTTGCATAACCATTAGAAAATATGTATAATATTCGGTGAGAGGTGATGACATGGACAAACCATCAAACTTGACGGTTATCAGGAATAGAATTAAGAAAGCACAGCCTGGCACGGTTTATGTTGCCGTTGACTTTGTGAACATATCTGATAAAACCAATATAAACGCCTATTTAGCAGTTCTTACAGAGCAAGGCGTGTTGCATCGTGTTCTCCGTGGTGTATATTACAAGCCGAGCTACAACGTGCTTTTGAAAGAATATGTTGCCCCCGATACAGATAAAGTGGCCCAGGCGATTGCCCGAAATTACGGTTGGACTATCGTGCCATCAGGCGATACTGCTTTGAATATGCTTGGACTGTCCACGCAAGTACCGGCGGTATATGTCTACGCATGTGACGGCGCATATAAGGAATACGAGGTAAACAACACCACAATTCAGTTCAAAAGAACTACAAACCGCGACTTGGCGAAATTAACTTACAAAACCGCGTTGGTGGTACAAGCTCTCAAAACTCTCGGTAAGGAGCACATCGATAACAAAGTTGTCTCACAATTGCAGCATATATTAACGGCAGAAGAAAAAGGGAAAATGCTGACTGAAGCCAAAACGGCAACTGCGTGGATTTACGATTGCATAAAGAGAATTTGTTTTGAAGAAATTGTTGGATAATGAAATGGCTATGAAATGGAGGAAAGACTATGAGTCATATCCGAATAAATTGGGATCAATTTAATACAGTTAATCAAGATCGTCGAAAAGCATTTGAGGATCTTTGTCGGATGCTGTTTGACCATTTATTCTTTAATGGGAAAGGGTTGTTCCATTCGAACAGCAATAATCCGGGAGTAGAGATTGAGCCTGTTTTTTCTTCTGTACTACAGAAGAAAATCAGCTTCCAAAGCAAATACTTTGATAAAGCTGTGGATTACTCCCAAATCAAAGAATCTGCAGGAAAGACGGTAAAATACTATAATGGAAAAATCGATATAGTTTATCTGTTCTCTAATTTAGATATTAATACCTCCACTCAAACTTTTATTGACACAAAACAATTGCTGGCAGAGGCAAATATTGATCTTATTCCTATCTCAAATGATGCGATTCTTGATAAGGTTTTTAATATTCCGCATCTTGCTATTGCATATTTTCGCAAACATAGATTTGATTCGATTTTTTTACAAGAACACTTTGATGCAACAATACCTCTTATAGAACATCGATATAATCCTCAATTTAACGTTATAACGGAAACAGAAGAAAGCCTTAATTTGTTCGCGAATACAGTTCATGCAGTAGAAAAAATTAATGCTCGAAAGGCGGAGTTGCTAAAGAGAATAAAAGATTATGGTTGGCGTTTTGGCACACATAAGGATCTGGCAGGTCGAATTTACACTTTCATTAAAGAGTTGCCCGATGTATCTGTGTCCAATATTTCCGATGCCATACAGTGGCATGATGCTGTCAACAATGCGTTTGTAAATGAACTGAACGGAATAAAGGCGTTAATAGAAGAAAACAACGAGAAAATAAAACAACTTTATAATTCGGACAATCGCTCTGAAATCAATGAATTATATAGTCAAACCTCCCGTTTGCAGTATGTATTGGAATTGCCAGAAGAATTGCGCCTTGATCAATTAGAAATTAATTTGTTGCAGAAAAAAGTTTTGATTATTAACGGCGAAGCTGGAATAGGAAAAACTCACATGCTTGCAACTACAGCAGCTAATATCCTTAATAGCGGACATCCAAGTAAGTTGGCAGTAGGAACGGCTATGCTTACCAATGAGCCGTTTTCTAATCAGATAGCTGATGCCACTGGGTTGGATATTTCCTTCGATGAATTATTGGAATTGTTGGAGGAAGCAGGCGAACGCAATAACTGTGTAGCTGTTTTGCTTATTGATGCTATCAATGAAAGTGATAAGACCCAACGATGGGATACTTTCATTCTGAGTGTAGAGAAAAAGTTAAAAGCATATAATCATGTTAAAGTAGCTGTATCTGTAAGAAAGGGATACGAAAAACTTTTATTTAATGAACCCTTACAACAACGCATTAAAACCCAAGAAATTTTGCAGATATACCACACAGGATTTAGAGAACATTCGGTAGAAAGTGTAAAGGCATTTTTAAATTATTATCAAATCCCATTTTCTCCTTTAGATTACATTCGATATGAGATGATAAATCCTCTGTTTTTGAAGATGTTTTGTATAAGTTTTTCTTCAAAAGAATGGGATTTGCCTTCTCTCTTCGATAACTATATCTCTTTGGCGGAAAAAGAAATTCAAAGCAAACTGGGAATTTCTACAGGGCGACTATTACATAATTTGCTAAATGAATTCATTGCTCGTTATATAAAAAATGACCTCAACCCTCTTGCAGCCAAAGATGTTATGCGATTTGATTTTTGGGATACATATGGATTATCCGCTCAGAAATTGAATTTCTTACAATTGGTTGCTCAATCAGGCATTTTCTTAGTCATTCCTTACAAAGACGGCGAATTTTATTCAATCAGCTACAACTTGCTCTCAAATTATTTAACAGCGAAGTATATTGTTGAAAACATTTCCGGAAAATCAAATTTGATAGCCTTTGTAAAACACGACCTTCTCCATATGAGTGACGACGGACATATACACAACTTTCAGGCAAAAGAAACCATCGGATTTTTGTGTGGTTTGTATGCAGAAAAGACAGGAGGAAGTCTTCAGGAGCTTATAGATTCTATCACGAGCTATAAAGCCGAGGTTGTAGACGATTATATTTATAGTTATACTTGGCGAAAAGCTCAGCATATTCAGCAAAAAGAATTCTTTTCGTTTGCCGTAAAATATAAGGGCGCAGCTCATGCTGTCTTTAATACACTTATAGCTAACAGCATGAAGGAAAATCATCCTTTGAATGTTGAAACTTTACACGGACTGTTGTTCTCATATCCGTTGGTTAAACGAGATGCATGGTGGACTATCTACATTAATGGCTTTACAGAAGAAGATAGGATTTATCAAATTATCCAACTTTATGAAAAAGGCGGATATTTCGATGAATTACCATTGTCAATGAACAAATTATGTTTGACTTTATTCTCTTGGCTATTAGCAGCATCAAACAGAAACTTGCGCGATCATGTCTCTAAGGCAATGATAGAGATAATTAAAGATAATATAAGCTTAGGTGTATATTTGCTCGAAAAATTCCAAAATGTAAACGATGCTTATATTATTGAACGCCTTTACGGCATTGTGTTTGGTGCTATAGTAAAAAGAACAAGGCAAGCAAAAGAAGAATATAAAAAGCTTTGCGATTATGTCTATAAAACAATCTTTTGTGCAGAAGAAGTATATCCCGACATATTATTGCGCGACTATGCTCGTTTGATAATTGAACGATATATTAATGAATTTGGTGAATGCGAAGATTACAAACAATCTAAAATCACGCCTCCTTACAATTCAAAGGACATTCCGATAGTTTCCAAAGAAACATATAGAAAAAACGATGCCGTTAGGAGTGGTTGGTATCGCAATGATCATTCGATGATACCCAATTGCGCTGATGCTCCGGGTATGTATGGAGACTTTGGAAGATATACTTTTGAATCTGCACTAAATGATTTCGAAAATGTTGATGTGCTAAATGCTTATCATTTTGCCATGCAGTTCATTCGTGATGTATTGGGTTACGATGATGCTTTGCTTGGAAACTATGATACAAGCTCGATTGTCCGCTTTGATCGTGGATATGGTGGCAGCATGGAGCGCATAGGAAAGAAGTATCAGTGGATTACATTCCATCATGTTCTCGCCAGAATCGCAGACAACCACCATCAAAAGTCGTGGGATGGCGAAGCTCGGTGGTACGACGGCCCTTGGGAACTACATATTAGAGATATCGATCCAACATTTAACTATCAAATCGGTAACGACAAAGAAATTCCCCCAATTAATTGGTTTGCAACCGATGTTTCAAACTCCTTTATTGCAAAAGATTCGTCGGAAACAATTATAATGGATTGGGTGAAGAATGATTGCGGATTCTTCTCTAATCACGCCAAAAAATTGTTGTTATCTTCTGATGACGACTCTGAATGGATTGTTTTACACCTTCACGATAAGATCGACAACAAAGAATCCGAGATGTTTTACGGTGTCGATCCCGACAAAGCCGGAAGCCAAGAAGTATGGTCAATTTCAACCGCTTTCTTTGTTCGAGCCGATGATTGGAAAAATTTATTGCCAAGATTGGAAAGTGTTGATTTTCGTAGTCATTCTTTTCCCGAAGCCAATAGTGATTCAGCTGTTTTTTATGGCGAATATCCATGGGGACAAGCGTGTTCCCGAGAAGGGATGAGTTTTTGGAAGGACTGTGTTTTCAAAACTGGAGAAACACATATTGAAACATACGAGGTTCCTGAAATACTTAAGGGATACGGCGACTACCCGGAAACAGGTGTTATAGAAAACACGGTCGAAGATGAAGAAATGGTTTGTCAAATAATGCCTTCCTATACACATCTGTCATGGGGAGCAGAAGAAGATTATTCGAAAAATGACAACATATCCTTGTATGTACCCTGTGCTGAAATAATCGAGCACTTTCAGCTTCGCCTGAATGATGGCAGTGGATCTTATTCTTCCTCAGAAGGTGAACTTGTTTGCTTTGATACCAAAGATATTGAATTCAATGAATCAAATTCAATAGTGATAAGAAAAGATTATTTAGATCGTTTCCTTCAAGAAAAAGAGTATGTTATGTTCTGGACTTGTTTTGGAGAAAAGCATTTTTATAAGGCAAGACAATCTTGGAGCGAATGGAGTGGTCTATTTTATTATGATGGTAGGAAAGCAGTAGGATCTTTTAGAAACAAATTAAATCTATAAAAACTATTAAAATAGGTATAAAAGGGGAGCATATCCTGTCACATATGGGGGATGAGCTTGCCGATCAGCTTATCAAAGACGACGAGATTTACGATAAAGAAGCGCTGTATTGGATGGGCTATATCTATCGCTACTGGCACTTCTATACCGGTGAGAGCAGCCGCGAGATCTATAAACAAGCCCTGGCAAAAACAATGAATGTGGTCTATCTTATGTACCACACCATGAGTCCCGAAATGGCAATTGACAGGCTTAGAGAGTCATACTCTATTGACGATAAAACTGCTGGAGAAATGCATAATGATTAATGACCATGAAACTCAAAACAACGATATTTTAATATCAGATGCAACGTTCTGGGATCTTTACCCGGTTGATTTGTCGAGCGTCGAGGATGTTGGCGCATGATATAACGTGAGTATCATAAATATACGAAATCGGTCTAAATAATATAAACTTTACAAGATAAGGAGATTCAGGGATGAGTTATTCGGAAATAATCAATATTTGTGTTTCGGTAATATCTATATTTATAGCATTGCTGGCGTTATTTCAGACAAAACGGCAAATTGCTTTAAGCAACAAGCAGCAGCTATTTGACAGAAGACTATCATGTTATCTTGAGTTTAACACAATATACTCGTTGTACACATCAAATAAACAGCATTTGAAAGATGATAACGTTTTTTATCATACAAATGACATGATGTTCTCGTGGCTAACAAATTGCTCCAACTTGGAAAAAATGATGCTTGCTGTATCTAAGCCATTACATCAAGAGGAACAGAATATTTTCCTGGCAAAATACGAGCAACTCAAGAAATCAGCGATTGAAATTTCGATAATATTTGATGGTGATACGTCAGAAATAATGAGCGAGTTCGTAGCAACATATGCGGAGCTATTAATGACTATGTACCAACAGCAAATAGACATTTGTCACTTGCAGAAACATAAAAATCCGGACGGAAGCCCAATGAATCTTGATGATTACGAAAGAAAGTGCAAGGAAATGGCTGAAAGTCTAGGGCTGTTTAATTTGCGTGACAAACTTGAGAGGCTTGATGATAAAATATCTCAAAAAAAGGTTGTTGAATTGATAAAAAATAGTTTGCGACTAACGAAGGGGAAAAAAGAGTAAACTTGAAAAATTAAAACCGCTTGGAAGTCAACTCATTTCACAACGCAAAGGATGAGGTGCAGTAGGCAAAGAAAACGATTTTCAAATTCCATCGGCACATCACGAAACGACGGACAGGTCAAGTAAGACTTTCTCAATGTCGGCATAGCATGCGGCAAAAATTCGTATTTATACCTTTTCAACGGATGCTACACCAAAAGGACAGGCAAAAACGTCTGCCCTTTTTCTATCGGAACAATACCAAAAAATGCGGCGGTATAGTTCCGAACAATGTTCCGAATATTGTTCTTGACATTGTTCCGATAATGTGCTATACTATACCTGTAAAAATGTATGTGGGGGATCGTTATGCAAAGAATGATGAGTACAAAAGAGGCGGCAAGCCTTTGGAATATCAGTG
>ENA-UOJO01003994-UOJO01003994.1-human-gut-metagenome-genome-assembly--contig:-P57-NODE-3994-length-13192-cov-9.561696_pt1 | contig 13192 bp, 10 predicted proteins | sample MGYA00242351_ERZ723898 | MGnify/ENA metagenome assembly ERZ723898 | reverse complement strand
ATAACTTCGACAAAAATATTCAAGAGAGTCTTCGCCGGCAGATTGATCGTTACGAGCATTTTAACGAGACAAAAGAGACTTTTTCTGCACAAATGCAGGAACTCCGTTTTGATTATGATCGTCTGCTCCGCTTGCAGGGGGAAAACGCAAAGATTGAGCAGGAGCGAAAGCGATTATCCGATGTGATTGCCGATCTGAGCGCACAAAGAGAAAAAGTCAGAGAACTTCGATCCGATATTCAAGAGGAACTGGAGCGTTTTGTCAGAACCGAAAAGCTAATAGATTCTTATCGGTTTGATGTCGACGGCGCAAAAGAACATTTTCTTGTTGCTTTCAAAGACAGAGCGGAAACGCTTTTGCGGGAATATCCGTGCTTTGCCGGCGCCGGCAGTGAAAAAATCCGTGAGATTATGAGTGCTGATCTTTCTGTGATCCGTTCGGAGATTGCCGAAATTTGCGGAGACGATCGTCTTGCCTCTCTGGAAGTCAAGAGAAAAAAACTCCAGTCTATCATCGGTGAGCTTGCGGAAGACGAAAGTGCATTTGAATCCGGTACCGATGCCTTTTTCAAATTGAAAGAAAAGCGCGGCGAGCTGATTGAGGTAAAAAAGCAAATAGAAGAGATCAAAGATTCCGGCGGAGCGGATGTGCAGGATCGACTTTTGAGCACTCTTGTCACCCCGGAGATTATGGCGGACAAAGCCGTCTTGCAGTCCGTTCCGGATGCCGTTGTGATATTTCGGATCAAACTGGCTGAAATTCTTTCGGAAATTCACAATGAAATCAATGAGGCGAAGCAACCGTTTGTCGAACAGGAAGAGAATGCGCTTGCAAAAGACAATGAGCTTGCGCGCCGGATCAACGAAGCCAAACAGCAATATGAGGAATTGAGTGAAGATTCCGGCCTCCTGGAGCAGGAAGAACTGAACGGGATGCTGAAACAAAAAATCGGTCGCTTTTTCCGTGATTTCGGAATCATACGGGAATATGACTCCGGCGATATGGAGACGGCATTTGCCATTATCCGTGAAGAATGGAGTCGGCTTGAGTCGGATTTCAAAAGGACAAAACAAGAAGATGCACGCCGTATTCCGGTACTCAAAGAAATTTGCAAATATCTGGACTCTCCGGATATTCTGGAGGAAGACAGACAGGCGTACACAAGAGATCTCTATAACAATGTCAATGTTTTCGGCATTACCTGCACCAGTCGTGATCGGTTCACAAGATCCCAACTGTCTGATTTGGAACGATACGGAATCGATGATGTGGATATCCGCAAGCAGGGAATTGATGTGGTCATCATTGATGAAGTATCAAAATCCTCGTTTCTCGACTTGCTGATTCCGATTCTGTACGGTAAAACCGTGATCCTGGTCGGAGATCATCGGCAGTTGCCGCCGATGTATGATCTGCGTCATATGCGGGACGGCGACTTTGAAGGGCTCGACGAAAATATTATTACCAAGGAAAAGAATGATTTGTATACGGCGCTGTATGAAGAATGTTTCTTCAAAACGCTGTATGAGCGTGTTCCGGGTGATTTTCGCGTGATGCTCAACAAGCAATACCGTTGCCATAGCCACATCATGGAGGTGTTCAACCATTTCTACGGTGGCAATGAACGCGGACTGATGATCGGGAAAAAGCAACAGGACGACGAGAAACAGCACGGGCTTACCGTAAAGATAAATGGGAATATTATCATTGACCCCGAGCATCACATTTATTTTGTCGATTGTGAGAAAAAGGAATCCAGTAAGGACGGAAGCACCTCCAAACAGAACAAACAGGAAGCATCCGTAATCATGGAATTGCTGAAAGGGATCGATCATGCGGCATTGGAACTGATATCCAAAGGAAAAATCCGGGTGGATAAAGAACGACAGATTGATGAGAGACCGAGCGTCGGAGTGATTTGTACATACGGAGATCAGGCAGGTTTGATTAAAAAGCGCCGAAAAGGGATTCAGTATAAGGGCTTTTCACAAAAGGATGACGAGAAGCTGATCATCAGCACGGTGGACGATTTTCAGGGAGACGAGAGGGATATCATTCTTGTTTCCATGGTTCGTAATCCGCGTGATCATCGGTTCAATGCGGAGTTTGTCAAGCAGTTTGAGCGCATCAATGTCGCTTTTTCCAGAGCGAGAAAACTGCTCATCATCGTCGGAGCAAAGAAATTCCTTTCCGAGCAGAAGATCGATCTGCCCGACCTTTCCGGTAACCATGCGTTGGATAAGATGAATTATCCGGTGTATCAAAAAATCATTGATACAATCGGGCTTCGCGGAAGGTTGTTGACTGCCGAGGATGTGATAGGAGATAATGAGAATGAATGACAGCACAATGAAAATAATCAAGACCTCGTGCCCGTTTCCGATGCTGTGCTATCCGGTTACTGTCAGATATAACGAGGTCAAAAAAGCTTCCGGTATCGCCTATATCCTTTTGGAACTGATGCAACAATCCGCTATGCGGGAAGAGAATATCGGCACGGTTCTTTTGCGGTTCGGCATTCCGGCAGATCTTCATTACCTGTTTGCAAAAGAACTTTCATCTTTGGTAGCAACCGAAATTGTGGAGACTGTGATCGGTGCATCCTATATTGAACGACTTGAATACTTTGTCGAGATGAAGATGGGGGATTTCGGTCTTACCACAAAGGGCAGAAAAATGTTTGCGGAAGGTGCGATCCCCACCGGAGAAGAGCGGGCAAAGAAAGTAGATTTATTTTACCGACCTGCCCCCCGAAAGTATGAATACTACCGTCAGCAGTCGTATGCACCGTTGAATACGTCTTTCCTTGGAGAAGATTTTCTTGATGCAGTGGATTATGATGTTTCGGATATGGAGGATTATATCCGCTCAACGAAAGATAAAGTCGGCCTGAAAAAAGAAGAGTTGGTAGCCGGGATCTCGTATGAAGAACCGAAAAAATTGGCGGTAGAAACGGAAGATAATCTTTCTATTGAAATCGGTCGTTACGGCGTAAGATTTGTTTTTGAAAGCACAGACGAACAGGCGTTTTTCCAAAAATACTATTCTTCCGCATTGATGTCTGCCGGAATGCTTATGAAAAACAAATACAAGTTTCCCATAGAGGTTCCGACCGTTGATTTTGAGACGATCAAAGCGGACAATCTCTACATTCCCGACGATGTGAAAAAACAAGCGACGAGACCGTGCCGGATATTCCTTTGTCGCGGGCGGCTTGATATCGAGCGGACGGACAATATATTGCAATTTGAGAACGCCGAGGAATTGCTTGATATCCTGAACCCGAACGCCGAGTTCGCACTCCTCGATCTTGCAGGTTGCAAATATGATTCTCCTCTCAATCTCAGAATCCCTTGCAAGGACTTCGGTGATGTGTTTGAACTGCAGATGCTCGTGGAAACCATCGCAGATGGCGATTCGTTTGATAAACTTCTCGGGACAATTCTGCAACGTTGTTACGCGGAAGAATTTACATCAGAAAGCGGAAAGATCGTTCTTTACATTGCGGAAGTGAAAAAGAGTCCGGAATATCTTCGTAAATATGCGACAGTAAAGGTGGCGCAGGCTGCAACTGAAGAGGAGAAAATTGAGGTTCTACTGAAAATTAACGTCGCCTTTGAAAAACACCCGGAGTGGAAAGCATCGTTTGCCGAACTGTCCGAAGATATTTTCAATGAGTATGTGGAAAAGGTCGATCTGACATCGTCGCTTGTGAGATACTCCGTAATTTCTCCGCTTCGCCGCGCAATGGACATGTCGGATGCGGAATTTGTCGAGCGCTTCTCAAAAAACATGAGGGATAAAGAGTCACCGGAACTTGTCTATCAGGCACTTGAAAGCCTCGGCTTTAATGAACAACTGATTTTGCCTTTGACGAATGTGGTGGAGCCGTTGATGAACGCGCTTTTAGAAAGAACGAGCATCGACGGAACAACGGAACTCGAGCAGAAGTATGCGCTTCTGTCCTCAAACCTATGGAAACTTTGCGATATGCTCGGAATTGAGGACCTGACCGACTATTCTTTGCGGGATGATTATAATGTCGATGGGTTTTTCGATGTGTTTTCTACCTTTGAAAATGAGAGAAAATCCGTGGAGAAATATCGGAAGTATGCGAAAGAACAGTATGCAATACTTGATCGTTACGCTTCTGTGTTTGCCCCGGTGCAGGAAGTGCTCTCCATAGAAAGAACTGCCGCCGAGCATCCGGAGCAAATCACGGAAAAGTATATTGACGAGCAAATCGCACGCGGTAGATTCAACACTGCCGTCAGTAGCCTTTTCATGAAGGCGCAGTACGATCTGCGGCGAATGCTTTCCGTAGATCCGTCGCTTCCTGCCAACAAGCTGATTGACGAAGCAAAGGTGAAAAAAGCAATCACCCGTGAGGCGGCAGACAATCTTCACAAACTTCGTAAGTGCCGCAACAGTCTGCAGCATCCGGAATCCCGCAAGGTGTCCTTTGACAGGGCAATGCTGGAAGGCTGGAGAGACCTTGTATTTTCTTTGAAAGGGGACAAAAAGTGAGCCACGCCGTACAAATTGATTATGCCAAAATCGGATTGCAATGTCAGTCTATCTGCGATATCGCGGAAAAGCGATTGACCGAACTGGAAGAAATGCTTGAAGAAATGAATCGCACGGCAAGTCGACTGCAAAATGATCAGACCGCTCTTTTTCATCGCCAGTTGGAGCAAGAAAAAGAAGCCGTCCGAACAAGGTTGCATGCGGTTCAAGACAAAGCACAAGCGCTGATTAACCGAGGCGTTCAGACGATGGATTCGGATTATTTGCGGCGTGAGCAACAAGAGGATGTAGTTGGTGCTGCAGAAGAATTACAGAGATATATTGATTTCTTATCTTCCGGCAAGATGCAGGAATTGCGCGCTCTTTATGATTCCATTCTTTCGGATAGAATTCAGAAATACCAACAGGACTTGGCAGACCGTGCGGACGAAATCGTGCGGATTGATGAGAATACGGCTCGTTTCTTGAACGGTATTGCGGATGAGGTGCTGCGGCAGTTCACTTACCTTGCCTATCTCAAAGAGCCGGAATTATCTGGCGAAGAGCTTTTGAAAGCCGGGAAGAGATTGAGAGATACAACGGTAGCTGACCGCGAAAGAGCGGAAAAAGAACGGATCCGTCGGGAACTCGAAGCATCGCGTATTTCCAACGAAAGAATCGAAGAAATCATGACTTCGGATAAGTCGCTTTTCGAGATACAATCCGAGGCAACATCGGAACTGGTGAGGAGGAGGTAAGGAAAAAAAGGGTTTCCATGATTAAAAAAGCAATCACAGCTCGAGGGTTCATTATAGAAAAGAAGAATATACGCCTTGACTCAAAGACAAATGAGGTGACGATGGTTGCCCTGAAAGCCAGCGGGGAAAAGGCAACTTTCCGCGTGTTTCTGGATGGCAGATTCATTTACGATTTCCGGGGATATGAGGGACAGGCGTGTCAGAAAGATATTGAGCCGTTTATGTCCGATCTTGAAGAAGTCTATGGTATCCATGTAAAAGCAAAAACGGAGATCTGGTCCAATCCGGATAAGATCTCCACAATGAAGTATCAGGCGATGAATACAAACAAGAATAAGAGGTGAAAAAATGGCACTGGAAACAACCTTCAAACGCTTGCGCCGGGAAATCGGTATCAAGCGGTGTGTGATTCTTGACGGGAATGTCGGAGATGTGTACCTGAATGAAAAGAAGCAGATTGTGGATCTGAAGCAATATCTTATGGAGTTGCTACGTTCAATGGAGTATGACGATGTTCTTTACTGGGACAGAATTGACGGTGTAGACGGGGATGTCAGCCGCCTTTCGGTCATTGACGAAGTAGAAGTGGCGGGTGACGAATACACCTTTGACGATGAGGAAGAAACGCCAAAAGAGGAGAAAAAGACAGGAACGGGACTTTTCAAGGAGCCGGCGGAGATCTTCCATATCATTTTCAAAAATCTGAAAAAAACCAACCGGAAGACGGCGTTTGTTTTGAACTGGGCGGATTACCTCTTTTCCACGGGAGGGCAATTACCGCCGGACGAAAGGGAACTTCTGACGCTCCTCGGTAAAGCGATTAAGGATAAGAAGGTGGAGTACCTTTCTTCCGAGGTGAACGAAAGTACGGTCATTCTGATTACAAGTAAACTCGCCATGTTCCCGATTTCCTTCTATCAGGGAAACCCGGAGGTTTCCTGCCTGACTCTATCCCGGCCTGACCGTGAGGAGCGTAAGCGGATGATGGAGAAGATTGAGAGTGGCTTTGAGGTCAAACTCAAGCCCGGCGAATCCCTGATGACCGCTGAAAAGAAGAATGAATACATTGATATGCTGGACGATTTCACCAACCGTGAAATCATTCAGATGGCGCGCCTTTCCCGAAAAGAGGGGAAGATGCCGTTTGAACAGCTTTATCTGCTTTTCAAGTATGGCGAGAAAGATAATCCGTGGGAAAAACTTGACTATCAGTCGGTGAAAAATATCAAAAAAATTCTCGGTGAACGCGTAGTCGGTCAGGAAGAGGCAATCGAGAAGATCGAAAAGGTCGTTGTCAAGGCATATATGGGACTCACGGGAATCCATAAATCTTCCAGTCGTTCCGCTCCGAAGGGAGTGCTGTTCTTTGTTGGACCTACCGGCGTCGGTAAGACCGAACTTTCCAAAGCACTTGCTAAATTTCTGTTCGGGGATGAGCAGGCGTGCATCCGTTTTGACATGTCGGAGTATGCACAGAAGAACAGCGACCAGAAGCTGATCGGAGCGCCTCCCGGGTATGTCGGATATGAAGAAGGCGGGCAGTTGACGAACGCTGTAAAAGAAAAACCCTTCAGTATCATTCTGTTTGACGAGATAGAAAAAGCGGCAAAGCCGAACCCGCGTATTCTTGATATTTTCCTGCAAATTCTGGAGGATGGTCGTCTGACGGACAGCAAGGGCGAGACCGTATATTTCAGTGAAAGCGTGATCATCTTCACGTCCAACCTCGGGGCTTCCGAAGTTTCATCGAGCGGTTCCAACCGGGATGTTGCCGAAGAATTCATCAAAATTGTAAAGAATTATTTTGATAACGAGATCAAACGCCCCGAAATTCTCGGCAGAATCGGGTACAGCAATATTGTACCGTTTAACTTTATCAAAGACAAAGAGTTTAGCATTAAAATTGCGAAATCGAAGCTGCGCCCCGTACAAAAAGCTGTCGCCGACAAATACCGGATCGATCTTGAATTTGAAAACGAACTGGAGTTTATCAACTATATCCTCGGTGGCGCCGACAGCAGTAAGGGCGGTCGTGATATCCTCAATGCGATCAATGATAAACTTTTGGATGAACTTGCTATGTTCATGTTTGAAAACAAGCAGGATCTCGCTTCTCTGAGAGGGACAAGATTGCTTGTGAAGGCAAACAAGAACGGGCTTGAATTCAGTTTTGAAAATGAGTAAATTCAATATCGCTGCCATTAATCTTTGCACGGAAACCGAAGGACCGTTCAAGCGGCTTACCATTTGGTTTCAGGGCTGCAATATCAGATGCCCCGGATGCGGAAATCCCGCATTTCAGGCATTGGAACCGAGGCATCTGATGACCCTTGAAGAACTTACGCATGTCATTTCGGATGCCAAAGAGAAGTATGCGATTGAGGGCGTTACTTATTCCGGCGGGGAGCCAACCATGCAACAGAATCTGCCGGAACTGACAGTTGCAATTCAGAATATGGGGCTCGGAGTTATCGCATTTACCGGACATTTGTATGAAGATGCGGCAGATGCGCTTTTCGGGTGCGATGTGGTGCTCGACGGTTCATATCAGGCTGGAAATCCGGAACTCTCCCGCCGTCTACTTGGTTCAAGAAACCAGCGTATTCTGTGTTTAACAGACCGTTACCGCGATCAACTGTCGTGGTTCGATGGTGAAAGATCTGTCGAATGGAATGTGAATGATGCACTTTTTGTAAATGGCGATTATTTATGGTAATATGAGCTTGTATCAATGAAAGCATCGAAAAAACAGGGAAGTTATAAAACATATTAAAGAGTGAAGAGGTAGTTTTTTTATGGAAGGGATGAGGTTACAGGAGTATCAGCTTAAAGCTATTGATTCTATCAGACGAGCAACAGAAAGAGGTCAGAAACAAATAATCGTTGATATGCCTGTTGGATATGGGAGAGGCATTATTGTAATTAAAACTGCAGAAATTATTAGCAATTTGAGATCTGGAAGAATTCTGATTCTCACAAGCACCATTAGCATCAAAGAACAGACCGAAAACCTTCTGCGAGCTTATGTATCTGTAACAGAGGGAAGTAACTCACGAATTTTGGTGGAAACAATCCAGAAATTTATCAAAAATCAATCAAAAAACATGGTCGAATATGAGTCTGTAATTTTTTACGACATACCAATAACAGAGCGTATATACAGCACATTTTACGATGAGAAGAAAACAATAGTTGTCTTCTTGAATAGTAGGGATTCTGTTGCGCCGGATTTGCCGGTGGAATTGCGAGCTGAGAATGTTGTATTTTCTTACTCGTTGAAGAGCGCGGTTTATGATGGTATTATTACTCCGGCGATGGGAAATGGAATTTTGGAATATGCCATAGAAAATTATCTTGAACATTTAATAGGGCAATTTGGATACAATCGTGTCAAATTCAATGACAATTTGCAAAATCAAGGGTGGGATCTGGTAACTCAAAAAGGCGACAGTAAGATGTGGGTAGAGTGTAAGCTTTATAAAAGTCAAGTAGTGTCACCCCCTTTGGCAAACTCTTTACTGAATAAGATCATAGCAAAAAAGATAAAACATAACATTCAGAAAAACGATATTGTATTGTTCGTAGTGCTTAATAATATTCCAAGCATTAGCAAAAAGGAAATATATGAGAAGTATGGCGTGATTGTATGGGATATAGAGAATCTGGTATTTTACAGCAAAAATGATTCACTTCTGTCCAAACAATTAACGCAAATTACATATTTTCCGATTGAATATATTGAAGGGCGTCCTTCGGATGAAGCGCAGGCGTTCGGTCTTTGTATGCTTATAGACGAAAACAATATAGTTAGTGAAGTTGAAAAGGAAGATAGCAAAAGTCATGAGTTGATGCAACAGCTAAAAGATTGCAAAATGGGACGTGATTATTCTGAAACTTATGAAGAACTCTGTGAAAGCATAGTTCGACTGCTTTTTGAGGCTGATTATTTTAATAAACTTACAAATCAGCATAAAACCAATGACAAACACTTCAGAATGGATTTAATCGGTTCTTTGAAGGTGTGCCAAAACAATAAAGAAAGCATGCATCCATTATGGGATATGCTGACTCATCACTTCAATTCTCATTTTATAATTTTTGAATTCAAGAATTACGCCGAAGAAATTGACCAAAATTTGGTTTATATTACTGAGAAATATTTATTTGATATTGCTTTAAGAAATGTAGCGATTATTATATCTCGAAAGGGTTTTTCAGAATCCGCAAAGTTTGCTGCTGAGGGATGTTTGAAAGAACACGGAAAATTGATTCTCGATGTTTCGGATGAAGATCTTGTGCACATGCTTGAAAGGGGAGGTGGAGAAGCCGCAGATTATCTCTTAGGCAAATTGGAGGATTTTTTAATGGGAATAAGTAAATAGGCATTGCAATTTGTATGTTGCCAAAGCCCCCCGATCGGCAACGGTCGGGTGCTTTTTTATGCCCATCATCCGGACGATGAAACCCTGTTTTTGCGCTGGCTCAAATTTTTTTGCAAATATTTTCACCGAAAACCTTACATTCAGGGCTTGAAATGTCGGTATAGTGAAGGGCTGACATTTATGCTGCTCATTCTTTTGCGGGAAAATCAAAAAAATCTTTCCGAAAAACCTTCACCTTTTGCCGCTTTTTTGTCGGTATAGTGAGGATGCCCTCTTGTATCAATAGGTAATCGCCACTTGTTTTTCGCCAAGTGCCCACCGGACACTAAGTAAAAGAGATGCTTCGCCGAAGTAAAAATACCGCGCTTCCGTGGGATATGCGACGGTGTCTGCTTTCGGCTGAAAGCCATTGTAAACCCGCGCCTGCGTACCCCTCCATCGTTGTCTTTCCCTTTGAGCGAGCAATGAATTTGGAGCCCCAAATTCGGATTTTAGGGGGATGCCCCCTAAGACCCCGGCCTTTCGGCACATATGCAAAGAAAGGAGAAAAGAGTATGAGAGAAAGAAATCATATCGTTCGGGTGCACCTGAACGGTCGGGAACTGGCACATCTGGAAAAGTGCCTCTCGAAAACGCACTGGGGAAAGGAGGCGTTTCTGCGCGCTGCTATTCAAGGCACCGGCATTGCCACCAAGCCACCGGAGGATTGTCAGGAGATTATCGACCGGCTTCGGGAGATCGGAGATCGTCTGAATGTTCTTCCGCTTCAGGTAGCAAAGCTGTCGACCGAAGAAAAGGAGGCACTCGGCAAAGCGACGCGTGAAATCTGGAGACTTTATGATTTGGTACGGGATGCGTTTTTGCCGCCGTATCGGTATCACATGCGAACCGTTATCAGGGTGGGAGGTAAAGAAGAATGAGTGAGAATCACAACCAGACCCCGCCTTCCGAAAAGAAGATTTATTCCATCGGTCTCCACCGCATCCGTCCTATGCAGAATCATCCGTTCAGTGTCCGTGACGATGAGGAAATGACCGCTTTGATGGAGAGCATCCGTCAATACGGGGTTCTTACGCCCATCACTGTCCGTGCCATCCGCAAGGAGAACAGCAGCGAGACGGATTCTTTTGAAATCATCAGCGGTCACCGCCGCTATCACGCTTGCAAGCGGCTGAAACTGGATCGTATTCCTGCCAACATCGTGAATCTTGACCGCAATCAAGCTGTCATCGCTATGGTGGATAGCAATCTTCACCGGGAGCATCTGCTCCCGTCCGAAAAAGCCTTTGCCTACAAAATGAAGCTGGAAGCCCTGGATCGGCAGGGACAAAAGCCAACCTTGTGCCCACAGGACACAAAGCCGGTGGACAGCGCCACGGAGATTGCGGAAAGCGCAGAAGAAAGCCGCCGGCAGATCTTCCGCTATATCCGCCTGACTTACCTTTCCAAAGGTTTACTTGACCTTGTGGATGCGGGAAGAATTGCATTCCGCCCGGCAGGGGAACTCTCCTATCTCAATGAACAGGAAAAGGCAGATCTGCTTGCAATCATAGAAGCGGAAGAAAAGACACCGTCTCTTTCGCAAGCAGTACGGTTGAAGAAAATCAGTCGGGAAGGCAACCTCACACCGGAGAGGATTGCCAGGATTATGGCGGAAGAAAAGGCAAACCAAAGGGAGATCATCAAAATCTCATCCGAGGTGTTGCGGGATTATCTGCCCGACGGAATGGGAAGTCAGGATTTTATTGTAAAAGCCTGTGCCTATTATGCGCAATACCTCCGCCGATGTCGGGACAGGGAGGCAAGGTGAGGAAGTATCCCTTATGCCTCTCGCTTGACGGTTCGCCCCGTTCCTATCGGATAAATCATGTGGATTTTCTTGTGGAATCCCGCTTTGCTTTACCGCCCTGCAAAACCGATCTCCGTGATCGCTTTGAAAAAATCATCCGGACCGGTTCCGCACATTTGACAATACCGGAGGAAGCGGATAAAATAAAAGGCGAGGAATATGATCCGACTGTCGGAAAGGAGAACAATGAGTAAGACAGTCAAAAAACAAACCGACAGCGGTATGACCGCATTGTATTGCCGATTGTCGAGAGACGACGGAAGCGAGGGCGAATCCAACTCCATCGCCAATCAGAAGAAACTGCTTTCCAAGTACGCCAAGGAACACGGGTTCGGCAACACAAAGTTTTATGTGGACGACGGTTTTACCGGTACCAATTTTGTTGAGGTAAGATAACGATACCTTTTTTGCAGAGGGTGTTATCTTACCTCTTTTTGATGTATGTTAGATAGCATAACTCTTTACGTCGGCTCCTATCTGTCTGAAATAGGAGATACTTTCAGTAGGCTTGTCGCCTGTATCAACTCTGCCGACAAAGCTATAAAAGATTTCGATTTTGCGGGTGTTCGTTTCCTTATCCAGTTCGTGAATAAGAATACGGTCAATAAATTCATGGACGTTTTCGTAGGTCAGTTCTTCAATCGCTGTGTATCTGCGTACCAGTGCGACAAACCTTTTTACGTCCGCGCTGCGCTCGGTGGCGTTGTCGATTTCCTGTGACAGCTCCGCAATCCTCCGGGTCAGCGTCTTTTTTTCTTCATCATAGCCGGAAGTCAGAAAAGCAAATTGTTCATCTGAAAGTTTCCCTAAAGCGTTGTCCTCGTAGAGCTTGCGGAATAAGATGTTCAGCTCGTTAATACGGTTCTGCGCCTTGTCAAGCTCTTTCCGCTGCTGTGTCAGCGTCTTTTGTACTGCCTTTGCGCTGCACTCGTTGGCGGTTTCGATAAACTCCTGTTCATGCTCTTTCACATAAGACGTTACTCGCTGCAAGTCTGCAAGGACAAGTTCTTTCAATACGCTTTTGCGGATATAATGCGTAGTGCAGAGCATATCATTTCTTGCCCGGTTGCGGTAGTTGCCGCAAGTGTAGGCGTGTTTCCGTTCAAGCGTCCCGGCTCCGCGTACTGCATACATTTTGTAGCCGCAGTCCCCGCAAAAGAGCAGCCCGGAAAACAGGTCAATTTCATCAACCTTTGTCGGGCGTTGCCGGGTGGCAATCCGCTTCTGTGCAAGTTCAAAGGTTTCTTCATCAATCAAAGGTTCGTGAGTGTTGGGGAAGAAATACCTTTTTTCCTCCGGGTTCTTTTTCGTCTTTTTCGACTTATAAGATACCTTGTAGGTTTTCCCGGTTATGGTATGCCCTAAATATTCTTTCCTTGTCAGAATGTCGTACAGCGTCTTATCCGGCCAGTTGTACCATGCGTTGAGCTGTGGGCGGGGGTGGCGTTTGCTCCCTGTCCTGCGGTAGCGCAGTTCCCCGACGGTCAGTATTTCATTGTCCCGCAGCCAGTTCTGGATTTCACACATACGGTCGCCCCGTACATACATTGCAAAAATCTGTTTTACGACGTGCGCCGTTTCCGGGTCGGGTATCAGATGATTGCGGTTATCCGGGTCGATAAGGTAGCCGTAAGGAGCTTCGCCGTTGACGCGCTCGCCTTTCTGCGCCTTTGCCTGTTTGACAGCCCGGATTTTCT
>ENA-UOJO01003983-UOJO01003983.1-human-gut-metagenome-genome-assembly--contig:-P57-NODE-3983-length-13214-cov-36.068014_pt1 | contig 13214 bp, 14 predicted proteins | sample MGYA00242351_ERZ723898 | MGnify/ENA metagenome assembly ERZ723898 | reverse complement strand
ATGAGCCGTTTTCTTTCTCCCACGCTGGAAGCTGTCACTCCCTACACCCCGGGCGAACAGCCGCAGGACCAGCAGTACATCAAGCTGAACACCAACGAAAGCCCTTATCTCCCCTCTCCGGCCGTGGTGGGGGCGGTGAGCGAGGCTGAGGTGGAAAAGCTCCGCCTCTACTCCGACCCTGCGTGTGCCGAGCTGCTGCGGGCAGCGGCGGCACATTTCGACTTACAGCCTGACCAGATCATGCCCGGCAACGGAAGCGATGAGAACCTGTTCTTCGCCCTGCGGGCCTTCTGCGACGAGAACCACCCGCTGGCCTATGCGGACATCACCTATGGCTGCTACGGCGTCTGGTGCGGGCTGATGCACATTCCCAGCCATATCATCCCGCTGAAAGAAGATTTCACCCTCGACCCGGCAGACTATTATGGCCTGAACGAGACCATCGTCATCGCCAACCCCAATGCTCCCACCGGTCTGGCCCTGCCCCGCAGCGCTATCGAGGAGATCCTGAAGGCGAACCCCAACCATGTGGTCATCGTGGACGAAGCCTATGTGGACTTCGGCGGCGAGAGCTGTGTGCCGCTCATCGACAACTACGAGAATCTGCTGGTGGTCCAGACTTTCTCGAAGTCCCGTCAGCTGGCCGGTGCGCGGCTGGGCCTCGCTATGGGCAATGCAAAGCTCATCGCTGACCTCAACCGGGTCAAGTTCAGCCTCAACCCCTACAACATCAACCGGCTGACCCTGAAGGCGGGCAAGGCCGCGCTGGAAGATACGGACTACTTCGACAAGACCCGCGCCGCTATCGTGGAGACGCGGGGCTGGACAAAGCAGCAGCTGGAAGCGCGGGGCTTTGCCGTGCTGGACAGCCGCTCCAATTTCCTGTTTGCTTCCACCGACAAAAAGAGCGGTGGCGAACTTTACCTGAAACTGAAAGAAAAAGGCGTGCTGGTGCGCCACTTCGACGCACCCCGTATTTCGAACTGGCTGCGCATCACCATCGGCACGCCGGACGACATGACCGCCCTTCTGCGGGCGCTGGATGAAATTTTGGAGGGCTGAGCCATGCGGGAAGTGACCATCGAGCGGAACACCAACGAGACCCAGATCGAGCTGACCCTGAACCTCGACGGCGCAGGCCGGTATCAGGTGGACACCGGCTGCGGCTTTCTGAACCATATGCTGGAGCTGTTTGCGCGGCACGGGCGCTTTGATCTGGTGCTCACCTGCCACGGCGACGTGGAGGTGGATTATCACCACACCACCGAGGATGTGGGCATCGCGCTGGGACAGGCGTTCGCCCGGGCGCTGGGCGATATGCGGGGCATCCACCGGTACGGCAGCTTCTATCTGCCCATGGACGAAGCCCTCATCCTCTGCGCCGTGGACATCTCGGGCCGCTGCACCCTGAACTGGGACATCCATTGCAGCACCGAAAAAGTCGGCGACTTCGACGTGGAGTGCGCCAAGGAATTCTGGCTGGGCTTTGCCCGCAGCGTGCCGGCCACCGTCCACTTCGTCCAGTTCGCGGGCGAAAACAGCCACCACATCCTTGAGGCCGCGTTCAAGGGCGCTGGCCGTGCGCTGGCCGATGCTGTCCGCATCGATGCGGCCCATCGGGACGAAATTCCTTCCACGAAAGGACTGCTGGTATGATATGCATCATCGACTACGGCGTGGGCAACCTGTTCAGCCTGAAATCGAGTCTGGCCCATCTGGGGCTGGAAGCGAAGGTCAGCGCGGACGCCGCCGACATCCGCGCCGCCGACCGGCTCATCCTGCCGGGCGTGGGCGCCTTTGGGGACGCGATGGCAAAACTTGAGGCCACCGGCCTTGTGCCGGTCATCAGGGAAGAAGCGGCGAAGAAGCCCCTCCTCGGCATCTGCCTCGGGATGCAGCTGCTGTTTGAAAAGAGCTGCGAGTACGGCGAGCACGACGGCCTTGGCTTCGTGCCGGGGCAGGTCTGCCCGCTGGCTCCCGACCTCGGCGACAAGAGCCTGAAAGTGCCGCAGATCGGCTGGAACGCCGTCCACATCCTGCGGGACGACCCGCTGTTCAAGTACGTCAGGGACGGCGAGTATTTCTACTACGTCCACAGCTACTACGGCAAAAACTGCGCCGCCAATACACTGGCCGTCAGCGACTATTCCCTGCCCGTCACCGGCGTGGTGAAGGCGGGCAAGGTGTACGGAACGCAGTTCCACCCGGAGAAAAGCGGTGACGCAGGGCTGCGGCTGCTGAAAGCGTTCAGTGAGCTGTAAATAAAAAGGCGGCTTGCCCTCTCAGTCACCTACGGTGACAGCTCCCCCAAAGGGGGGAGCCAAAAGCCTCTCCCTTTGGGAGCAACAACGACGACCACCGCCAGTGGCGGAAACAGGGAGTCGTTGTTGGGGCCGCGGCCAGCAAGACGCAAGTGCTTTTCAAAGCACGAAGCGAATGCTGGGTGCCGCAACCCGGGCAGTGGCATTGCGTAAGCAATGACGGAGAGGGCAAGGCCGCTGACCGAGAAGGCGTAACAGGACGCTAAAGGAGAAACGAAAATGCAGCTATTCCCAGCCATTGACCTGCGGGGCGGCAAAGTCGTGCGCCTGACGCAGGGCGATTACGACCGGATGACCGTCTACGGCGAAGACCCCTGCGCCCAGGCGCGGGCTTTTCTCGAAGCCGGGGCAAAGAACCTCCATGTCGTCGATCTGGACGGCGCAAAGGACGGAACCCTTTCCAATTACGACACAATCGCCGCGCTGGCAAAGCAGGGCGGCCTGTATATCGAAGTAGGCGGCGGCATCCGCACCGAAGAGCGCATTGAAAAATATCTCTCTTTGGGCGTGGGCCGGTGCATCCTCGGCAGTGTGGCCGTGACGGATTTTGACTTCACGGCCCGGATGCTGAAAAAGTACGGCGAAAAAATTGCCGTGGGCGTGGACGCCAGGGACGGCTATGTGGCGATCCACGGCTGGAAGGACGTCAGCGCTGAGCCGGGCGTGGCCTTCTGTCAGCGTCTGGCTGAGGCTGGATGCAAGGCCATCATCTACACCGACATTGCCTGCGACGGCGCGATGAAAGGCACCAACCTCGCCCTCTACCGCCAGCTTGCAAAAGAAGTGCCGGGCGTGGCCATCACGGCCAGCGGCGGTATTTCCTCGGAAAAGGAGCTGCTGGAACTGGAAGAGATGGGGACTGCCGCCGCCATCCTCGGCAAGAGCCTGTACACCGGTGCGCTGGACCTTGAGCGCTGCGTCGCGCTGGTGCAGAAGTAAGGAGCAAGATCATGATAACAAAACGCATCATCCCCTGTCTGGACGTCCGGAACGGACGGGTCGTCAAGGGAACGAACTTCGAGGGCATCAAGGATGTGGCCGACCCGGTGGAGATGGCCCGGATGTACAACGCGGCGGGCGCGGACGAGCTGGTGTTCTACGACATCACGGCCAGCGCCGAGGGCCGCGCCCTCTTCACCGACATTCTCACCCGGGTGGCCAGCGAGATCTTCATCCCCCTCACGGTGGGCGGCGGCGTCAACACGCTGGACGATTTCGACCGGGTGCTCAAGTGTGGTGCCGATAAAGTCAGCGTCAACTCGGGCGCACTGAGAGACCCCGGCCTCATCCCGGCGGCGGCCAAGCGGTACGGCGACCAGTGCGTGGTCCTCTCCGCCGACGTCAAGCGGGTGGACGGCCAGTTCCGCGTCTTTGCCAAGGGCGGGCGCGAAGACACTGGCCGGGACGCGCTGGAATGGATCAAATGGTGCGTGGACAACGGTGCAGGCGAAGTGTGCCTCAACAGCATCGACACTGACGGTGTCCGGAACGGCTTTGACCTCGAGATGCTGGACGCCGTGGCGGCCCGGGTAAACGTCCCCATCATCGCCAGCGGCGGCGCGGGCAAAAAGGAAGACTTCCTCGAGCTGTTCCATCATAAAGGCATCGACGCGGGCCTTGCGGCGGGCATCTTCCACCAGAAGCTGCTCACCATCCGGGAGCTAAAGGAATACTTAAACGAAAATGGCGTGGAAATGCGGCTCTGAGCCCTTGCGTTTGCCCGCCGAATACGCTAAACTATAGCTGTCCCCCCTGCGGGGAAGGAGAAACATCATGGATCTGAAATTTGACGAAAAGGGCCTCATCCCTGCCATCGTGCAGGACCACTACACCAAAGAGGTGCTGACCCTCGCCTACATGAACGCCGAGACGCTGGCGCTGACCATCGCGGAGGGCCGGACGGTGTTCTGGAGCCGCAGCCGTCAGGAGATCTGGCGCAAGGGCGAGACCAGCGGCAACGTGCAGCGGGTGGTGTCCATCACTGCCGACTGCGACAAGGACGCACTGGTGGTGGAAGTGGTCAAGTCCGGCCCGGCCTGCCACACCGGGGCCGAGAGCTGTTTCTTCAACGAAGTATACGTCTCCCCAGAGCTGAAACAGTTCAGCTGGCAGGGCCTGTATGAACTGATCAAAGGCCGCAAGGATTCCCCCAAAGAGGGCAGCTACACCACCTACCTGTTTGAAAAGGGCAAGGAGAAGATCCTGAAAAAGGTGGGCGAAGAGTGCACCGAGGTCATCATTGCAGGCGAAAAAGAGGACAAGGAAGAAACCGTTTACGAGATCAGTGATCTGGCCTACCATGTTCTGGTGCTGATGGTCAGCGCCGGCATCACGGTGGAGGACGTGACCCGTGAACTGGAAAAACGACACGTCATTGACCATAAGGTCAAGCAGGAAAGGATGCAGTGAAGCAATTATGGCAGATTATAAGAAGTCCAGTGTCCATTGCCACTCCACCATGTGCGATGGCAAAAATACCTTGCAGGATATGGCAAGTGCTGCGTGTGCGCAGGGCCTGACCACGCTGGGCTTCACCGGCCATAGCTACACCCAGCGCGACCGCGAATACTGCATGAGCCCCAGCCGCACCGCCCAGTACAAGGCCACCATCGCAAAGCTCAAGACCGAGTACAAGGGCAAGGTGGATATCCTGTGCGGCATCGAGTGGGATATTCTGAGCGAGGATAAGCGCACCGGCTACGATTACTGGATCGGCAGCGCACACCATCTGTACGGCAAGAACACCGGCAAGTACTACGAGATCGACTTCCGCCCGCAGGACCTGTGGGACTGCATCAACGATGACTTTGACGCCGACCCGCTGGCCGCCGTGGAAGCCTACTTTGCCGAGGTGGAAAAGGTGGCCGCCCTCAAGCCGGACATTCTGGCCCACATCGACCTGATCAAGAAGCTGAACGCCAACGGCGAGTTCTTCGACGAGGAATCGCCCCGCTACAAAGCCGCTGCCCTCAAGGCCCTGCAGGCCGCCAAGGACAACGACTGCCTGCTGGAGGTGAACACCGGCGGCGTCTACCGCGGCTACCGCAAGGACTTCTACCCCGGCGCATGGCTGCTGGGCGAGTGGCAGAAGATGGGCGGCAAGGTCATCATCACCTCCGACGCCCACGATGTGGACAGCCTGACCTTTGGCTTCGACGAGGCTGCTGCCGCCGTCAAGGCCGCAGGCTTCAAGAGTGTGGAAGTGCTGACCGTCAACGGCTTCGAGACGCAGGAGCTGTAACGATCTGAAAATATTGAAAAGGGCTGTTGTACAGCGGAATCAACCTCTCCGTCAGCGCTGACGGAGAGGTTGTACCTGTACAGCAGCTCCTTTTTGTGACTATGGAGGAACGCTTATGACCCAGTCCCCCGCGAAAAAATCATTCTTCAACCGGAATGTCGATTTGATGAACGGCCCCATCTTCAAGAGCCTGTTCATCTTTATGCTGCCCATTCTGGTGTCGTGCCTCTTCCAGCAGCTCTATAATACCGTGGACACCATGATCGTCGGCAATGTGCTGGGCGATACCGCCCTTGCCGCCATTGGCGCCTGCGGGGCCATCTACGAGCTTCTGGTTGGATTTGGCATCGGTATCGGCAACGGCCTCGCCATCGTCGCAGCGCGCGCCTACGGGGCCGGAGACGATGACCAGCTCAAACAGACCGTGGCGGGTTCCATCGTCATCGGCATCATCGCGTCGGCGGTCATCACGCTGGCGGGTGCGGTGGGCCTGCATCCGCTGCTGGAACTGCTGGACACCCCGGCGGAAATTTTAGAGGACGCCTACGGCTATATCATCATCATCGACTTCGGCGTCATCGTCATGTTTGCCTATAACCTCTGCGCCGGCCTGCTGCGGGCCATCGGCAACAGCTTTATGCCGCTGGTCTTCCTCGTCCTCTCGTCGGTGCTCAACGTCATCCTCGACCTCTGGTTCATCGCTGCGCTGGGCATGGGCGTGGCCGGTGCCGGTGTGGCGACGGTCATCTCTCAGGGCGTGTCGGTGGCGCTCTGCATCCTGTATGTTTTCCGCAGCGCCCGGCTGCTCCTGCCTGAGAAAAAGCACTTCCATGTGGAGAGCCGCCTCTATTGGGAGCTGTTCAGCCAGAGCATCTCCATGGGCCTCATGAGCAGCATCGTCTCGGCAGGCTCCGTCGTTTTGCAGTACGGCATCAATGGCCTCGGTACGCTGGTCATCGCGGGACACACTGCGGCCCGAAAGCTCTTCGCTTTTACGGATATGCCCCTGACGGCGATGGCCTCTGCCTGCTCGACCTACGTCTCCCAGAACTACGGCGCGAACCATCCCGACCGCGTCCGCCGCGGAATGCGGGACATCTATCTCTACAGTGTCGTGGTGGCTGTGGCGGCTATCCTGCTTATGAGTGTGGGTGCGGAGTGGATGGTAAAGCTGGTGTCCGGCTCTTCGGAACCGGTGGTGCTGGAAAACGGCGCGCGGTATCTGGTCTGGAACGCACCCTTCTACGCCGTGCTGGGAATGCTGCTCTCCACCCGCTACGCTCTGCAGAGCATGGGCGAGAAGGTGCTGCCCCTGCTGTCCAGCGTCATCGAGTTTCTGGGCAAGATCGTCTTCGTCCTGCTCTTCATCCCCCGCTTTGAGTATAACGCGGTCATCCTCTGCGAGCCGGTCATCTGGTGCTTCATGACCATAGAACTGCTTATAGCATACCGGCATAATTCCTTCGTGTTTCCGAAGATGAAAAAATAAAAGAACTCCCCGCCATGCAGCTGCACAGCGGGGAGAAAGAGGGAGGAAAATTTCAGATTCAGAGGGCCGAATAGCCGAAGCTGTTCACCAGCGCGTCGATGTGCTGGCCGGCCTTGCACATGGGGCAGTCGCGGCTGTCGAAGCTGGCGTAGTCGGGCAGGCTGGAGGGGTCGAAGATGGAGGTGACCGGGATGCCCAGACACTCGTGGGTGGTGGCGAAGATGGCCGACAGGCCCGCCACGGTGCCGCCGTAGTAGTTGACCGCCTCGATGGCCGCCTGCACGGTGTAGCCGGTGGTGATGGAGGCCGACAGGATGAGGACGTGCTTGCCCCTGACCATCGGGGCGAGATTGTCGCGGAGGATGATCTGGCTGCCGCTGGTGTACTCGGGGGTGATGACGTAGATGGTCTGGTGGGCATTCATGTTGGCAAAGCCGTCTTTGGTCAGCTCGTTGGCCAGACAGGTGCCGATGACCTGTGTGCCGTCCAGACAGAGCACGGTGTCCACGATGGTGCTGTGCTGATAGGCAGCCACCAGCTCCTTGGCGACAGCCTTCGCCTCCGAGAGGCGGGCTTTCTGGGTGGTGACGTCGATGTAGTAGTTGATGTGGCTGTGGCTGGTGGCGAAGTGGCCCTTTGCCACGCGCAGGAACAGACTGCTCTTGTTGGTGGGAAGCTTTACCATATTGATCATAACTGCACACTCCTGTTCTTGTGAAATCAGGCAGGACGCCCATCCCTCAAAAGGAAACAGCGCGGCGGCACATCTGTCCGGCCGCTGCGCTCCCCGGTTGGTATGCTCTTATTGTAGCAGGAAAAGCACCTTATGCACAAGACACAAAACTACTAAAAATCTTAGTCTGCGTTTTGGCAGAATGACGGAGAGGTGCAAATAAAAACGCCCAAGGCGTGAGCCTTGGGCGCTGAGCATTTTTATGATAAGAAAATCACTTCAGGTAGTCGGGAGTAGCAGCGCTGTTAACAGTCATCTTCCAAGTGCAGAAAGCACGGGTGTAAGCCTGAGTACCCTCGCTTGCCTGAGGACGGGGCCAGAACTTGACCTGGATGGTATCGCCATCAGCGACGCTGATGTTCGTAACCTTCAATTCGGTTTCCAGAGTCTCGTCTTTTTCCAGATAGTTGTCGCTCTTGCTCAGAGAAACACCGCCAGTGCCGTCGGTGTTATTAGCATGATAAGTCGTGACCGTCTTGCTGCTATCTTTGGGAGTGACCTCGACCTGGAAGTTTGCAGGACCGATAGGCAGACCAAGCTTGGAGGTGCCTTTCAGATTGAATTTGCAGGTCAGAGTCTTATCTGCTGCCGTGGCGGTGGGAGCGGAATCCAGTTTGGCACTCTCAAGTTTGAAAGCACCCATCAGCTTCAGGGTGCTGCCGATTTTACCGGTCTTCTGGTACTCATCCTCACCACAGCCAACGAGCAGGCTGGAACCAGCCACAGCCACAGCAGCGGCGGCGCTGTACTTCAGGAAAGAGCGGCGGTTGAATTCTAAGGACATGATCGTTCCTCCTTTATGTAGAAACACAGAAATCATTGTACTGCCCCGAAGGGCGTCTTGCCTATACAATAGGCGAAAAATGAGCAGATGTCAATGCTTTTCGCAAAAATTTTGTGGGGAAGCTCTGCCCTTTATGACGGAATTTCGTCTCAGAAAAATGCCTTAGACCTGCGTCAGGTCAGAAGAGTTCAGAGAGAAGGTGAGGCTCTTGTTTGCCACGAAGGTCGGGGTGAAAGTGACGCTCAGCTTCTGCCAGCCGGTGGGGACGCAGCAGATCAGCTGGATGTAGCCTGCGCCCTGCGGGGGCAGATTGGTGGACTCGGAGAAGCTCTGAGAGGCGGCATCATAGAGCTGGATGTAAGCGCCGACCTCGGCCTCAGCGCCGTCGCAGACAGCGGTGAAATCGGTGGTGGAGGCAGCCAGAGCGTGGAAGTACTGACGGGCGACATCGAGCTTGGTAGCCTCATCATTCAGCGGATAGGCGGCATCCAGTTCGGCGAGGTTCTGTGCGCCGATGTTGAAGGTAGTCGCGCCGGAGCGGTTCACAGCGGTGACGAGCACAGCGACATACTCGTGGTCGGGCAGGTCGGGAGTGTTGGTCATGGTAAAGACACTGGTGAGCTGGACGCCCAGATTGTTCCAGTTGCTGACCTTGTCGCCGACCTTGACTTCGATGGCGTTGCTGGTGCTGGAACCGCAGCCGCCCAACATGGCAGCAGCGCCCAGAGCTGCTGCGGAGGCACCGGTACACTTGAGGAAGGTGCGGCGGGAAATTTTATTGGACATGGATGTGTCCCTCCTTGAATTCGCTTTATTATGAAGTACGATGAAAATGTTCTATCTTGTTTATAACATCTTTTGCACGCAGATGCAAGCAAAAAACGGCAGAATTTACACTAGTTTCACAGAGACTTAAGTGTGGTCCTCTCCGGTCAGTTCCCGGGCGCGGGTCTCGCTGGTCTTGACCAGATTGAGCAGGCTGGGAGTATACAGCGGGTATTCCCGGGTCAGGCTCTCGGTGGTCATGGCGAGGCAGGACGGGTCGGCCACACCCTCGCCGCCGGGCAGCGCTTCGCCGGCCAGCAGGGCCTCCACATTGGCCTGAGCCGAGTGCATCACAGCGTCGGAGTAGCCGGGCCAGCGCCGGGCGTCCACGCTGAACATGCTGGGGGCATTGTGGGACTCGGCGGAATAGAGCAGACGGAACATCTTGGCCACGGCGGTCATCAGGTAGGCGCTCACCTCGGTGGTCAGGGCCTTGCTGTGGCACTCGCCTATCTTGGCGTAGAGCACGTTCAGGCTATTGGAGATGAGCTTTTTGTTCATCGTGGGCAGGACGCTGCCGTGGTAGATGTTGTCCTTCATCTTGTCGGGGTTGGGGATGTCCTCTGCCGAGAGCATCATGCCATTGCGCTCTGCCGAGCGGCCCAGCAGATAGTCGCAGGAAACATTATAATAGTCTGCCACCCGTACCACAAAATCCAGGCCGCACTCCCGGATGCCTTTTTCGTAGTGGGAAAGCAGGGCCTGCGAAACGCCCAGATCCTCTGCCGCCTGTTTCTGGGTGATGCCGCGCTCCTTGCGCAGCAGTTTGATGATACGATTGAACTCCATGATGTTTGGCTCCTCAGATAAAAATAGGACTTCCTTGATTTTTGGTTTACAGCACGTTGATTATACACAATGGAAAACGACTTGTAAAGCGAAAAAGTGACGGTTTTTCCGCCGGAATTTCGGTGTTTTTGTCAAAGGGGTTGCTCTTTCTACCATATCTATGTTAAAATAAACCTTACCGGCATATATTTAGTGTCTGATGGTGCCGGAAAAATCAGCAGAAAAGCAAGATTTGTGCGAATCAGCACAGGAATAGATAGCTCATAAGAGGTGTTTTTGCATGAAAACCTTTAAGCTCCATCTCATCCGCCACGGCCTGACTTCCGGCAACTTACAGGGCCTTTACATCGGCAGCGGCACGGACATCCCCCTGTGTGACGAGGGCCGCGCCCAGCTGGCCGAGCTGAAAGAGCGGTTCGAGTATCCCCAGGTGGATACCGTCTTCTCTTCCCCGCTCATGCGCGCCGTGGAGACGGCCAACATCCTGTTCCCCAATGCGACCCACCAGTTCTCGGTGCATGACCTGCGGGAGGCCGGTTTCGGCGTCTTTGAGAACCACCCCGTCAAAGAGCTGGTGAAGAACGAGGACTTCAAGAAGTGGATCACCCCGGGCTCCGGCTTTGTGCCGGAGGGCGCAGAGCCCACGGAGCAGTTCCACGCCCGCTGCTCGGAGACGCTGCTCAAGCTGTTCGAGTATATGATCCGGATGGATGTCACCGAGGCCGCCTGCGTGACCCACGGCGGCGTCATCATGAGTATGCTGAGCCAGCGCGCCCTCCCCTCCCGCCACCCCGAGCAGTGGATGGCCGACCCCGGCTGCGGCTACACCGTCCAGACCGACGTTCAGCTCTGGATGCGCGACCGTCTGGTGGAGGCCATCGACATCGTCCCCTTCGGCTATGCCGATACCCTGCGGGGTCAGGCCGAAGCCGAGGAGAATGAAGCCTTTGAGTAAGCCGGGCTGGATCGGAATCGCAAAGCTCCCCTGCGGGGGAGCTTTTTTGCTGGGCAGTTTTTGGGCAGAAATGCCAGTTGTGAGGGGCGCAGATAGTGCAGAATGCAAAATTTGGCGGGAACGCTTGACAACCAATTACAGGGGGAGGGTATTATGAAATCGGCAGATCTTGAGCTGCCGATTTCATAATAAAAATGGAGGGTCTTTATCATGAGCGAAATGATCTCTCGTCGTTCGTTCCTCAAGGTTGCGGGCATCAGCGCTGTGGGCGTTGCAGCCTTTGGCCTCACCGGCTGCGGTGGCGGCGGTGGCGGCAGCAGCTCCACAGATACGGTTTATGGAGTAGTTACCGATGAACAGCTGAAGAGTCTGGGTATTCCGGAAGTGGGCGATTTTTCACAGCTGGAGGATAAACAGAAAGAGGCACTTGCTAAGATTGTGCCGGCCTGTAAAAATGTCTGGTTCCCGCTGGACGATGTATCCAGCGTAACTGCCCCGAGCAGCGTCTCGCCGGGTCAGAGCATCGGTGAGAACAATGAGATCATTCTTTTGGAGTATAGTGTAATCAACCAGTCTACGAGTGTGACTGTGAACTTTGAGCGCTCAAAGTTTGAATTAGGCAATGAACGGGCCAAGATCCTGAAAGCTGTTATGGAAGCAGAAGATAAGACCAAAACGGTATATCAGTCGAAAGACTTTACGGTCAAATACGACGGCAAGGCACAGCCTGCAATCAGCTGCGGTTACGCATATACTGGTGTGTCCGGAGAGGGTACTGTACCTGTTAATCTGTCGGCGACCAGTGTGGCACCGAAGGGTCAGGGCATGATGGAAGTCTATGCCATCGTTCCGAAGGGCTGGAGCACTCTGGATGTGACCTATACCCCGAACTTTGATAAGGGCACGACCTTTAAGTATCGTGTGAAGAGCACGGATGTAGACGGCGATGATGAATAAGGCCGAATAACCTTTGTGTCTGCCAATGCCGCCCTGCGATTTTGCCGCCGGGCGGCATTTTTGTGCTCTTTTGGTACAAAATCAGCAAAGAAAACGCAAAACCTGCGGCAGAACGCTTTCAAACCCTTGACAGGGGGCAAAGAAACCGATACTCTATAAAGTGAATGATTTTTCTCGCTGCAAGGAGGAGTCCCCGATGTCTCAGTCTCTTTCCCGCCGGTCGTTCCTGAAATGCGCCGGTTCGGGCGCGGTCAGTCTGGCCGCAGCCCTGCTCACAGGCGTTTCGGCGGCTGCGGCACAGCCCCGTGTGATGGGCCAGCCTGCCCTGCTGGACGGCAAGGCGGCGGTGGAGCTGCTGGGCTATGCGCCTGCGCCCGGGCTGGGCGGCGTGTTGGTCTACCTCTCGGTGGAGAACCTCTCGGCCCGCACCCTGCCGGTGGGTGCAAGCTACCTCCACAGCCGGGATGTCTCGACCCTGAAGGAGCTTTACAGTCTGGACAGCGGCGTGACCGCCCGCTGCGGGGGTCAGAGCGTCCCCTGCGGCAGCTTTGCGGCACCGCTCTACGCGGAGAATGCCGCCGATGCCTCGGCCTTTACGCTCAACCTCGCCGCCGGGCGCGGCGCAATGCTCCATTGCTTCTGCGCTGTCCCGGAGGATTGGGAGACGCTGGAGCTGAGCTATCGCCCCGCCTTTGCCGCCGGACAGCCGGTGGAGTTCGTGGTGCGCCGGGATGCCGACGCAGTCCGCCTCGGACCGGTGCCGGCGACGCCGGCGGAAGTCGGAAGCGTTGTGGATTTATAAACGGCTTCGCGCGCCGGTGGCGCGGGGGTAGAGCGCTTTTGCATTGGGGCTAAGTTCTCTTTTGCGCACCAAAAGAGAACCAGAAAAGTGCCCGCTACTTTCGAGGCGCGGGAGGCACGAACTAGGGGCTGCTCGCCCCTAGTAACCCCAAAGAAGTTGTCGAGGTGCAAAAATGCTAGCCGCTTCGCTAAACGCATTTTTTTGCACCTCTCCGATTTGTTGCTCCGCAGCTGGTGTTACCTCTCTGCTGACGGTAAAGTTCAGCGAAAGCCTGAAATCTTCGGCGAAGCCGTAAAACGGCGGAGAGCGAAAATGCGG
>ENA-UOJO01003977-UOJO01003977.1-human-gut-metagenome-genome-assembly--contig:-P57-NODE-3977-length-13231-cov-7.354888_pt1 | contig 13231 bp, 9 predicted proteins | sample MGYA00242351_ERZ723898 | MGnify/ENA metagenome assembly ERZ723898 | reverse complement strand
AATTTGCAAAGGAGGACTATGTATGCGTATATGGAAAGCAATATTCAGCGTATTAACTATTATTTTTGGCTCACTGGGACTGATAAACATAGTTTCTACTGATATAACACTGCCGATTATGTTTGTCTTTATGGGATTAACTATGTTGACAAATGCAAAGGAGTGTTATGATAAAGGTGCGAAGAAAGATGCTATGATATTTGCAGGCATAGCGATTTTTGTCTATGTAGTCACAGCATATAATCTGATAAGCAGATTTATGCGGACTGTGTGAGTTCCTGACAGGATTCATTCTGATACCCAAAGAGATCCACCAGATTTTCAGAAAAAATCTGGTGGATCTCTTTTCTCTTATTTCAAAATATGTTTTACAGATATGCAATACTTTGATTCTCAAATACCGCACTTCCATCTGTAACTCCCAGGCAGATTCCCTCCCCAGGATTTGTATACATGCGGGTATTCAAGGCAACTCCGTCCACATACAGTGTAGCAATCGTATCATCCACGATAATCTGTACATGATATTTCTTCCCCGGAACCAGACGAATCAGACGTTCCAGTCCCATATTGTTCATCTGCGGCCATGGCCAGTTCGGAGATTTCTCGAAGATCACACGATCCTTCGGGCATTCAAATGTGAAAGAATAGAATTCATCATCTGCTTCCTGCGCCCGTACGCCAACGGAGAATCCACGTGTTCCCTCAGTAAATGTAACATCTGCTTCGTATCGATAGCAGTCACCGGTCTTCGTTACTACATGCTGTAATGCTCTTCCTGATTCTTTTTCCAGTTTTACATCATCCAGCTTTTTCTCATCCTGAAACGCATTCCATACCGTATCCGGGATCCGGCAGCCTAATGTGCCGTCTTCTCTCTGGTACAGTTCATGTGCTACAAAGGTTCCTGCCCAGATAAAATCTTCTTTATCTGCCTCCGGTCTGTACCAGAGATTTGCACTGTCTGTCTCGTTGGCACGTGTCGGAACCCATCCGAACAGAATCCTCTGATTGTTCAGCATGAAGGTTCTTCCTGCATAATAAGCTCTTCCGTCAAAAGCATCGTCATCCGGTGCGATCCACGGTCCTTTCAGACTTTTTGCCATACGGTACACCTGTGTGGATGCATGGGAATATTCTGTTGTGATCAGATACCACCAGTCTCCCATCTTGAAAAGATCCGGCATCTCATGCATGGTAAACAGATCCGGCGCCCAGAAATCCCCCTGGAACTCCCAGTCTGCAAGATTATCTGATGTAAAATAAACGGTTCTTCCTGTTGTTTTATGCTTGTCTCCTTCCAGACGTGCCCCCAGGATCAGAATATATTTTTCAGATTCGTCATCCCACAGTACAAACGGATCTCTCCAGTCATCCGGATCATATCCCGGCTGCGGAACAAAGGTCACTGCATCCTGCGTCTTTGTCCAGTGTTTCAGATCCTCACTGACCGCATGCATCAGTACCTGAGATGGTTTTCCCTGTTTTGGATAATCTCTGTTGTAACCGGTGTAGAATGCATGATATTTTCCTTCTCTGTCTTCGCAGATACTTCCGGCAAAGATAAACTGATCCTGCTCTTCATCCGTTCCTCTCGGAATCGCCACACCGCAATCCTCATAAGTCACAAAATCCTTTGTGGTTGCCAGATCCCAGCCAAACGGCTCTCCAAAAGGACACGGGACTCTGGTATCTCTCTGGTGGAACAGATAGAATGTATCGTCCTTTCCAAAAGGCATGCAATCGCCAAACCAGGTATTTGGATGCTGATAATAAATTTTCATAATTTTCCTCTCTTTCCTGCCCGCAGGCATATGATTATCCTTTGACAGCTCCGGCGGTCAAACCGCTGAGCATGTACTTATTCGTAAAGAAATAAAACAAAAATGTCGGTAACACAGTGACGGTAATTGCCGCAAATGTAGCACCCCAGTCTGTAGTTCCCATAAAACCGACAAAGTCGTTCAGCCCCAACGTAACAGTTTTCATATTGGTAGATCTCGTAAACGTATAGGCATTGATAAAATCATTCCATGTAAAGACACCCTGCATCGTTGCTACCGTCAGCAGCGAGTTCGTCGACATCGGAAATACAATCTTGAAAAATGTCCGCATCGGTGAACACCCATCAATGATTGCAGCCTCGATAATCTCATCCGGCAGGAATTTACTGAATGAATAAAACAGCTGAATCGAGTATGACAGAGAGAACGCAATTTGTGGCAAAATGACTGCCGGATAGGTGTTGAGGATTCCCATCTTACTAAAAATAGTGAATAACGGAATCAATGCAACCTGAAACGGAAGCATCAATCCAAGTAAAAAGTAAGACAAAATCTTCTTATTTCCCCTGAATTGGATCTTACTCAACGCAAACCCTGCCATAAAACTGATCAACAGTAACGGAATTAAAACTCCTACTGTGATTATAATACTATTCTTAAAATAGTTCAGCATTGGACTCGTTGTGAACACTTTAATGTAATTTTCAAAATTTAAAGCACTCGGTAATGCATAAGATGGCAGACTCCGAAAATCATCTGTTGTCTTCATACTGGAGATGATTACATAAAAAATGGGATATACCTGTAAAATAATCAGCAGGGCTGCTGTAATGGTTTTTAACCCTGTAAAAATATTTCTCTTGGTCTTTAATCTCATTCTTCACCACCTCTTTCCGTAAACCGTCTAAACAGAAATCCTACTATTAAGCAGATGGCTACAATAACCATCGCAACCGCACTGCCATATCCATATTTCATACTGGTAAATGCCTGTTTATACATGTATGTTGACATTAATTCTGATGAATTTCCAGGTCCACCCTTTGTCAACAGATATGAAATATCGAAAGAACGCAAAGAGCCATTTAATACCAGGATGCAATTTGCTATGATTACCGGTCTGATATACGGTATTTTTACATATCTGTACTGTTGAATTACATTTGCTCCATCCATGATAGCCGCTTCATCCAGTTCTTTCGGAATTCCTATCAAAGCTGCATAAAAAATAACCATGTACAATCCAAGATATTTATATCCCTCGACCGATGCTGCAATAATTAATGAAAGAGAATCATTCGAAATCCACTCCATATACAGCAAATCCGGATTAAATACCGAAAGTAAAGCATTAATAACACCAGTTGGTGTTACAGAAAACAATTTCGTAAAAATCTGACAGATAGCAACCGATGAAATTACTACCGGCACATAATATAGTGTCTGTAGTCCGGCTCTGAACTTTGTGATTCTTGACAGGAAAATCGCAAAAAGCAATCCGCCAAACACCTGGATCACAACACATATTACGGTATATACAAGTGTATGTAACACCGTCGTCCAGAATACGGTGTCCTGTGTAAACAACTGTTTATAATTGTTTATACCCAGGAATATCTTTTCACCTACACCGCTCCAGTCGAACAGGCTATAATAGCCTGCCCATATGACTGAAACCACTACAAACAATGTGTATACGATAAATGCCGGGAGTAAGAACATTAGGATTACCTTTTTTTGTCCATATGACTTTTGCATGATACTCTTCTCCTCCTATCACTCACTATCATTTTGAGTTGTTAATGATAAATTGGTCTGCTGCTGCCTCAAATTCTTCCGGTGTTTCTTTTCCCTGTGCCAGTTTCTGCTGTTCATCCACAATATTGGTTAATGTTGCGGAATCCAGCTTGTCATCCCAGGATACCCAGGCATCTGTAGCATTTTCAAACAGTGGCTGCAGATCATAGAATAACTGATCCAATCCTTCAGGCATCTCATCATTAAACGGTGAAAATACCTGCGCATCGTTATAACATCCTTCTGAATAATGATTACACATATATTCGAAGAATTCTTTCATTGTATCATCATATGTTTTAGCATTAAATGCAGTTCCAAACCCACCATGAATCGGCACATTTGTTTCCATATTTTCCTGACCATCCACATCCGGCACTGCAAAGAATCCAAGCTGTCCATTCTTATACATTTCACTTGCCTGTGTGATCTGTCCGGATCCACTGTACCACATAGCACCATTTCCACCAAAGAACAAATCTGTCGCTGCCGTATAGTCTGTACTTAAGAAACCACCCTGGAAATACCCTTCTGTACCAAGAGTGTATAACAGATCTGCACCTTCTTTTGCAGCTGCATTCTCAGAGAATGTAGCTTTCTGGTCAATATAGTCCATAATAAACTGATCCTTTGTCATTCTCCATGGTGCAAAGGAAAGATAACGCATCAACTGCCAGTTTTCTTTTCCTGCTACAATCAATGGAATCTCTCCATTGTCTTTCAGTGTCTTGCAAGTATCCAGAAACTCATTCCATGTTGTCGGAGCTTCCAGATTATATTTTTCAAAAATGTCCTTCCTGTAGAAGAAAAATTCACAGTTCAATGCTTCCGGGAACAGATAAACATTACCATCGTCTTTATCCTTAAAGAAGTCATAAACCGCAGCGTTCATATCGTCTTTCTTTCCGACACGTTCCAGTTCGTCACCGATATTCACAATACCGCCGATATCTTTAGCTGCTGCTGACAATGCACCATTCGCACATCCATAAATATCCGGCAGTGTATTACTGTTAATGTACAACTGTAATTTTGTTACATAGTCCGCATCCCCACTAATCAATTCAAATTCTGGTGGCTCCAGACCTTTTTCCTCACTGAAGTCTGTCAGCAGTTTTTTCATGATGATGTACTTTGCTGATGTTTCACTGGCTCTCATGAGAATTGTGATTTTCTTTCTCTCACCATTACTTCCACTCTCCGTCTGCGAGGCATTTCCACCTGCTGAACTTCCGGATGCACCATTTCCACAACCAGTCAGCAGTGTTGACATTGTCATAACACCCGCTAACAACAAAGCGCCTAGTTTTTTCATCTTCATAAATTTGTTACCTCCCTTTTTTTAATATGTGTCACTCTGTTTTTCTTGTGGATTTATTATATAAAAGATTTATCATCCATTGAATGAAAGATTTTTGCAGAATTAGTACATTTGAACACAAAATAGTAACACATTTTCACACCTTCCAAAAATTTGTGTTATTTTTTTCCAACGATGTTTAATATTTTCCATAGTTGTTCGGTGTTACCCCATATTTTTTTTTGAAAACACGAATAAAATAACTGATATCATGGTATCCCACTTTCTCAGCAATCTCACTGATCTTATATTGGTTTTCCAAAATCATCTTTTTTGCTTCTTTTAGACGGTAATCCTGCAAAATATCCAAGAAACTTCTATGGTAAACACTTTTCAATAAATTGTTGATATATGTTTTACTGATTCGAAATTTTTCCGACAACTCATCCAGAGAAATATCCTGACTATAATTTTTACAGATATATTCCATAATCCGTGTCGCCATTTGTTGCTTCTTATCAAGTTTTACATCTTGATTATGTTCCTGAAGTTTTGCAATTGTATCATTCACAATACGCAATAATTCTTTCTTATTATGGCAAAAAAAGAGGCTTTCCAGTTTTGCCGGCAATAAATTTCTGCTGTTTTCATCTATCCCAGCGATTTCATCATTAAGCACATACTGAAAACAGCTGATCAATAATTCCATAGCTGCATATCGCATCATGTCTATATCTTGACAACCTTCAAAAATTCTGTTCACAATTTCCTTTGCCGTTTCAACATACCCCTGATGAATTGCGGAAAAAAGTGTCCTTTTCTCTCCGACAGTTACTTCCCATGCTGTATTCTCCCACTGGCAAACGTCCTGGTATTCAATAATTCCTCCATTTTCTTCATTTCCTAAATTATTTTCGCAGGCAGTAACACTTTGTCTGTATGCCAAGGCCATATCATAGGAATTCCGAAAAACCTGGCTGATTCCAATTGCCATTGTACACTTCATAGCTTCTTGAATACTCTTTACCATCTCCTCACAGTATTTCTTACATTTGCTGATAGCATCTTTTTGATTGACCTCTTCATCAAAGGCAATTAAAAATGTATAACCCAGCGGATCTGTCTCCACGTATACCCGATAACTGAATTTTTCCAGATATTCCTTGCAGATATTACAAATAATAAAATCCAACAGTCCTGGATCTATATCCAACTGTGTTTCTCCACTTAATTTTCCATAGATAACAAGGTATTTCTCTATTTTCAGATTCACCTGATTCATTTTCTTTTCCAAAGCATCCCTGTCTTTTAATCTTCCATTTAACAGATCAGAGATTAGCTTTGCCCTGATTTCCGGCAATGCTTTCTGGTAATTCTTCTGAAGTTCATAGTAATCCTGTCTTTCAAATTGGTTTTTCCGTATTTTTTTGCATGTCTTTCCTATCACTTCATGCATTTCACGGAAATTCACCGGTTTTAGTAAATAATCTGCTACTCCAATTGTAATCGCCTGTTGTGCATAGCTGAAACTATCATATCCTGTCAACAAGATAATTTCGGTATCTGGATATTTTTCCTTCGCATATTTTGCAACCTGAATCCCGTCTTTCTCCGGCATCTTGATATCACTCAATATAATATCCGGTTGGTATCGATCAATCAGTTCCATTCCTTCTTCCCCATCCATCGCTTTCCCGACGATTCTACATCCATACATCTCCCACGGGAACGAACACAGACCATCCAGAATAATATACTCATCATCCAAAATTAAAATTTTTAACTCCATGTCTTCTCTTCTCCTTTTGTAAACGGAATACAGATTTTTATGCATGTACCATTTCCCGGCTCCGAGTCTGCTGTCAGTCCGTATTCTTCCCCATACAGATAGCGCAGACGTTGATGAACGGCATACATGCCAAGTCCCGTATGAGCAACAGAAATATCCTTTTCTTCCCCTTCCGGTGGATCCAACAGATGAAGCAAGGTATCTCGATCCATTCCGACTCCGTCATCTTTAATCTCGATCACAACATTTCCCTGCTCAATATAACCATTTATGTTCAAAACAGTCTTTCCTTTTGATACCTCCACACTGTGTACAATTGCATTTTCAACCAGTGGCTGAATCGTCAGTTTGGGAATTTTTTCATCCAGAATTTTCTCATCAATTGCAAAATACACCTGAAAGCGATCCCGGTAGCGTGTCTCCTGTATATACAGATAATCTTTTACATATTTCAATTCCTGCCGGATGCTGAAAATATCCTGCTTATTTCCAATACTAATCCGCATCAGATTACTGATTGCACTGACCATATCACAGATCTCGGTATCTCCTTTTTTCATAGCCATCCAGTTGACGGTATCCAGCGCATTATACAGAAAATGAGGATTGATCTGTGCCTGCAAAGCTTTAAACTCCATCTCTTTATTTAACAGTTTGCTGTTGGTTACTTCATGCATGAGTTCTTCTATCTTTCTTGTTGTCTCATTAAACACCCGATTCATCTCACCAAATTCATCTTTTCTTTCTTCGCTGAGACGTACTTCAAAATCTCCTTCTGAAAACCGGTGCATCGCCAATACAGTTGCCCGAATCGGACGTACGATGACATAGGATAATAAAAACGAAAGAATACTGCTGATAAAAATCCCTATCATCAGCGTCTTGATCATCTGTTTCTGAATCGGCAGTAAATCTGCAGATATTTCCCTTAGTGGAATAATACCAATCACTTTCCATTTTGTCGTATCAGATACCCGGTAAACCACCTGGTATTTTTTCTTCTGCATCTGATATTCAAATTCGCCTTCCGTTGCCTGAAAGAGCTGATCGGCTTTCTTCGAAAGTTCCGATGCCTGCCCCTGCACGATCTGATTCTTTTCATCCAGAATCAATACTGCACCTTCTGAAGCAAAATTAACATTTTTCCGTATCTGTTCCAGCGCATCAGAATTGATGGACAGACGGATTGTTCCAATTGGAGACATCTTCAGATTGTCCCTTACCTCTTTTACAATCTGAAGATGACCACTGTGTTTCAAATCATTGATGCAGACAATTCCTCCCATTGCATCCGTAGCCTGCTGTATCATTTTCGCAATTTCTTCTTTTTCCGGCTTTTTTACCTCCTGCTTTACCGAAAAATAATAATCTTTTCCATTTTTCGCATAGATTTGCAGATCGTCCACATAAAAACTGTTAAACAACCGTACCATCTGACGTTTTAATTCTCTTTCCCGCGAAAAATATCCTTCTTCATAAGCGCCCTTCTCACCATAACAAAGTTCCTCCTGTGTTGTCGCACTGTATGCTATGTAATTGATCTTGTCATAGATTCCCTGCATAAAATTTTCGTAATTTTCCGACATCTGACGGACCGTTTCCTGACTCTGACGCACCGTTTTTTTCAGAATAATTTCTGAAGCTTTATTATAGGTAAAGATCGTAGAAGTCAGCGTAACCATCAGGGTTATCACTATGCTCGGAAATAATATTTTATAAAAAGTCGGAATATCTCTAATTTTTATTTTCATCTTCCACCTGTAAATCTTTCTGCTGAATTTTTAATATTTCTTCGAGGTTCTTTCCTGTCATATCCGCAATCTCTTCCGGAGTTTTCCCCTTGCCTTTCTTTTATAGTATCACACTTTTCTTCAGGGCGAATGTCTTTTGTTTAAGAAACAACTTTCTTTCAAACTCTATAAAAAAAACATCCGTATTATGTTCTATATTCATTTACCCATACATCGGATATTTTCTCTTTTCTCAGGACTTTGAGTACTAGATACTTTATGGTACACATTTGTATTTTTTCATGTTAATATTCTCTGAATTATATCTGATGTTTTTCTTGCGCCAAATTATTAAAGCCAAAATCTAATCATAAAACACTATTCTTTCTGCTTTAATTTCTCTAATATTGATAACACATCCGGTTGTGTAGACATGAACTTCACACATAATTATTCCTTATTTACCTACTCATATTTTTTTAATATTACTGACAAATGCTATAATACACATCATCCGCAAGATATGTATTAAATTGTTGAGAGTATTTTTCACTATTCTTTAAAAAATCATCTATCATATTAGGAATCAAGTATGCCTGATCAAATCTGATTCTTAATAACGGAATGCCTTTGTTACGACAATATTCATTTTTTTCTATATCAGCTTGTCTTCTTTTCAAATATCCCTTTTTCCCTCCCCAGCGATTGATCGACTTAAAATGCTGTTCTCCATCAAATTCAATAAAAAGTAATGTTTTATTCCATTCCAACGAAAAATCATATCTTTTTCGTATTTCTCGTATATAATGTTCTGTACGAAAAGAGATTTTTTTCGCTTCTAAATATTGTTTAACAAGCCCTTCTCCCAATGAACAGTCTGCTTCTTTATTTGTTACAACATGTATATTCGCAACAATATCATTAAAGTCTCCATTTACAAAAACTGGCTCTTTCCATTTTGTAATAATATCTTTTCTCCCTTCTCCCACATGATACCTCTCCCAATGAGCTTTTCTAATATGTGGTCGCTTTCCATTCTGACTGCTTTCACTGTTCTCATATTGTTGCATTTTATTTTTTTGATAACTTCTTATTTTTTCTCCATAACGGCATCCGACATTCCACTTACGTACTTCTGAATATTTATTTTTCACTAAGCTTGATGGTTTATATGTTTTTATAGTTTCTGGACTTTCAATAATATCCGCTTCTTTCGAAGATAAATACATCAAAAATTGTAATAAAAACAGTCTAAAATTACTCACTCCTCCAATAAACCACTGAGTCCTAAAACTATCTGATGTATACATCAAATCTTTATACAAATTATAATCAAAATAATATACGCCATTGTCAACACTATACATCTCTGGTTTTATCCAAAATGCATCTGCATATGCCGTGGGATTTTCGCCTTCATACTCATGTACCGGTATATGTGAATATCCGCTTTCTGTCGGAAGAGAGGATATTCTTATTACTCCTGTATCGTATACTTTTACTTGTACAAAAAATCCTTCATATACGAAAAGTTCATTTTTTGAGAAATCCAAATAAAAGGTATTAAACGGTATATGTTTGAGCATTTCCGGATATACTCTTAATTTATTTGTGCCTATGAGTGCTTGCGAGAAATCATAATCCGGTTCATATACAATCTTATTATATTTCCAGACTCCAGCAAATCCAGCTGTTGCAAAACAAGCACTTATTATATGCATAGCAAAATAATTATTATCAAACATATTATATGTATGAATATATCTTTCTTTATTTGGACCCGAATAATTACTGGTTCCCCAATCAGCATCTGCAATCATCTCTAGTAATACCTCAGGTTCACAATTAATATATTCCTCACTACAATATAATTCTGTCAAAACACTATAACGTTTCACGTACTCTAATGGCAAATACATTAATTTCAACTCCTAATCACACATTCAAAATTTTTTCTACATAAAACTATTATACATCATCTATTGTCTTACGCACACATAGAAGAGATAAGCATCCATCTTCTGTTTCATAAGGTGCTTGGGGGATAATTCTGAAATGTAGTATAGCAGTTTTTTAACTTTTTTTCTATCTCGCCCTGTATTTTCCACTCTGAGCATTTCGTTATATGAGAGGGTTAATCTTTCAAGAGCAAGATCCACCCGGGTAATACCGTATCCTCATTTTATGAGAACGGTCTTATCCCCGGGTTAGGTATCTTGATGGGGATTACGTTTCCCCATACCCTCGCTTTGGCATCAAAGATGCAGTCAGTATCCACAAAAACGGATACTGCACTAATTCTTTATCGGAAGGGACAGCCGATAAAAATTAGTAAACTGTAACACTATCCGATGTCACAGTTTAGAAAGGAAGGAGGAGTATGCCACCAAAAGAAAAATCAAAGGAATTGAAGCATCGAAACATAATCTGTCTGAAACTTACAGACATTGAATTGGAAATATTAAATCAGGCTGCAAGCTCTGTGGGAATCTCTCGTTCAGAATATCTACGAAGATTGTTCTTAAATAAACCAATTCAAATTAGTTATGAAGTTGTTGCAGACATCAAACTACTTCGGGAGCTGGTCGGACAATACGGTAAAATCGGTTCCAATCTGAACCAGATCGCCAAGTATTTTAATACCGGTGGAACTCATTCCCAGGCTATGGAAAATGAAATCCATCAATGTATCTCCGACCTCTTCCTCTTACGAAAAAAAGTATTAGAAATGGCAGGTGATTTTCATGGCGATACTAAAGCACATCAAAAGTAGAAATGCCAACTATTCAGATGCCATTGATTATCTGCTTTTCCAACACGATGAGAGCACTGGAAAAAAGATAAAAGATGAAATGGGGCGAAGTCTTTTAAGAGATGAATTCTACATGGATGGTCTCAACTGTGATCCGATGTCTTTTGACAAGGAGTGTAGTCTAACAAATACAAAATTTCATAAAAACAAAAAATCATCTGAAATCAAAAGTCACCATTATATCATCAGTTTTGATCCGGATGATAGATCAGAATGTGGACTGACCGGGGAAAAGGCGCAGAAATTATGTTTAGACCTTGCCAAAAAAATATTTCCGGGATACCAGGTTCTTATCGTGACACATACCGATGGTCACAATGGTTCCGGCAATATCCATACGCATATTGTGATCAATAGCGTTCGTAAGGAAGCTGTCAGAAGACAGAGTTACATGGATAAGCCCCATGAAGAAATTGCCGGATATAAGCACCGATCCACAAATAAATTCCTGAATTATTTCAAAAAGGAAATTATGGATATGTGCATCCAGGAGGGACTTCATCAGGTTGATCTTCTCTCTCCGGCTGAAACAAAAATCACACAGGCTGAATATATGGCGCAAAAATCCGGACAGAAAAAATTAGAAGAGACAAATAAAAAAATCATTGCAGATGGATTGAAACCAACTGCCACAATGTTTCAGACGCAGAAGCAGGAACTCCGAAATGCCATCGAAGAATGCAGCTCGCATTCTAAAAACTTTCAGGAATTCCAATCTCTGCTTTTGGAGAAATATCAGATATCCGTCATTGAGGAAAGAGGAAGATATCGTTATCTCCATCCGGATCGGGACAAACGGATTACAGAGAAGGCTTTGGGAACTCAATACGGCAAAGAACATTTAGAACAGCTCTTCTTACGAAAAAATCCGATAACCATTCTTTATGTCAGATCGCATTTACGGTTGGTGGTGGATCTTCAGAAAAATGTGAAAGCAATGCAAAGTCCCGGATATGCTCATCGGGTAAAAATATCCAATCTTCAGGAAATGGCTAATACCATTATCTATGTGCAAGAACATGGATACAATACCCAAACTGAATTAAAAGATGCCTTTTCCGAATCTCAAAAACAGTTAGATCATGCAACAAATCAGCTTATGGAAATGAATGCAGATTTGAAAAACATCAATCGTCAGATCCATTATACCGGACAATATTTTGCACAGAAAGCACTCTATACCGAATTTTTAAAAGCGAAAAACAAAGGCAGATTCCGAAAGGAACACACCGCTGAAATTCAAGCATATGAAGAAGCCCGTGACTGGCTGAAATCTTTTTATCCCGATGGAAAGATGCTTCCTATCAAAACATTGAAGGAACAAAAAGCCAGCTTGCAGGAACAGATCGACCAGCAAAAATCATCCATCCGATCTCTAAAGGATCTGACACAAGATTTAAGAACCGTAGACAAAAATGTGGAAGCTATTCTCAACAACCAGGTTCCGAAAAAACAAAAGACTCAGGAACCCGAATTATAAATCATTTTACGAAGGAGGAATTACAATATGACACAAAATGAATTTAATGTTGTACTTGAACAACAGTATCGAAAATGTGCCGATATGCTGGCACACAAGAAGAAAGAATACACAGGAGACCGCATTGACCGCCTGAATGCATTTAAAATCGCCGCCGAAACCAGTTTGGGCTTTTCTTATAGAGCCTTTCCATGAAGGAGAGGCTCTATTTTCATCTGAAATCACTAAGACTCTTTCAACTATCATCATCTTTTCTTAACCTAAAATCAATGCACATATTTTTTCTCTAAGTAAGTCGATTACAATATCTATAAATTCTCCGGCAAATAAAATAAAGATCAGAACGCCTCCCATACAAACCAGAAAAGCTGCCTGGAGCCAGTCTTGGTAACAGATCACTGTTCCTATGAACAACGCCATAATTCCCAATCCCAATATCTTTTTTGCGATTGCCACCATATGTACTAGCAGCTTCACTCCGGCACCTATGATCGAAATGATAAACCACAATGGAATCAATAACACTTTTCCTGCCACTT
>ENA-UOJO01003968-UOJO01003968.1-human-gut-metagenome-genome-assembly--contig:-P57-NODE-3968-length-13252-cov-10.423733_pt1 | contig 13252 bp, 11 predicted proteins | sample MGYA00242351_ERZ723898 | MGnify/ENA metagenome assembly ERZ723898 | reverse complement strand
TGAAAACATTTTTAACGACATCAATCATGCTATCTTTAACGATGAGCATGTAGATATACATCGACGGCTCCAAGTTTGAAGCAAACGCAAACAAGTATACCTGGGTATGGAAGAAGGCTACCGAAAAGTTCCGTTACAAGCTTTATGAAAAATCACTGCGGAGATTGAGGAGATTAATGCAGAAATCGCATGGAGCGGGGTGCAGATCACAACAAATCCGGAGTATGTACCGGATTATCTGAATGAAATCGTTGAGCAGCTAGTACTTTTATGGGAACTGGATTCAAGTACATTTGTTTACGGAAGTGGAAAGCGAAAATCCAAAGAACAACGTCATTATGAACACTTGACTAGAATTGTCCGAAGAGGTATTCATTCAGTCAAACTGGAAGTTTTACTCGTGGCGATAGGCCACAATCTATATAAATATCAGAAAAAAAAGATGAGAAACAGAACTGCCGCATAGATTCAAAAAAAGGATTTCTATGGGGTAGGGGAAGTGCGCTTTCTTTGCGCATGATTTCAGTCATTTATACACAACAGGTACAAAAAGGGAGATGCGAAAAAACTCAATCGAGTTTTTTCACATCCCCTTTTTTACGTTCAAATCCCGCAAGTCACGGGCGAGAGCCTGTAAATGGGCTACCTGATGTTGCGGAAGATCACTGACATCTATATATGCATTGGTGGAATCACTCAATTCTAAGAGATAATCGGAAGAGCAGGAAAAGTAGTTCGCAAGTTGCTTGATGATTTCTACACTGGGGAGTATATTGTCGTTTTCCCAATTGCTCACGCTTTGTTTGGATACATTTAGTGCTGCTGCAAGCTCTACTTGGCTCATATTTCGAGCTGTTCTAAGGTGTTTGATTCGGTCTCCTAGCATACTTAATTCCTTTCTATTATCATAAGGTAGCTTACCAAAAGTATATTTACAAAATACTAAAGTATTGCTATAATGGACAAAAAGATTATATTTATACACCCGTTTGCATAAATAAATCTTTAGGATTGAAAAACCTGTATAGGTTTTTACAAAAAATTTCAAAGGAGGAAGTTAACATTATGAAACTTCAGAATGTAACAAAATATGTTGCGGGAGCACTTGTAGCAAGTCTTGTTCTCACAGGAACGGCAATTACACCTGTACTTGCGGATGCTGTTGCACAGGAGTATACCACGGGAGATAATCAGCCAAGTACAACAGGGGATAATCAGCCAAGCCAGCCGACTACAGGGGATAATCAACCTGACCAGCCGACAACAGGGGATAATCAACCTGACCAGCCGACAACGGGAGATAATCAGCCAAACCGGCCAGATCAGCCGAGCAAACCAGATCAGCCAAGCCAGCCAGATCAGCCAAGCCAGCCAGATCAGCCAAGCCAGCCGAGCGAAAATCCTGGTAACAATTCTTCGATTTCAACACCAACGAGTCCTTCCGATGATACAACGAAAACTCCGGCTGATACCAAAACAGAGGTAAAGGAAGACGGTACAAAGGTTGAGACAAAAGTTGAACAGACAGCAGATGGTTTTGAAAAGAGCACAGTTGTAGAAACAAAAACAGATGGAACCGTTAAAGAGACTGTAAAGACAACCGGAAAGAATAAATATGGTAAGGAAACCGTTTCAACGGTAGTTACCAATAAGGATGCTGCCGGAAAAGTAACCGGTATCACAGAGAAAACCGTAATCAATGTAACAAAAAATGCTACAGCTACAATTACGATAAGCAAAAATTCCGCAGGAAAAGCTACGACAAAAGCGACTCTTGTATGCAATGCAAACAGTAACGCCAAGTTTAGCGTTTCTGCAGCAACTTTAAAGCAGATTAAAGAAGCAGCTGGAAAGAATGTTGTTGTCGTAGTAACTTCGAAAAATGTTAAGACTGGCAAAAAGGTGGTTATTGAAGTAAATACGAAGAATGTAGTTTCCGGAAAGAAGTTATATGTATCGGTTTATAACAAGAAAACCGGTAAGTATGTTGTAGATAAGACGAAGGTGGCTGTTGTAAATAAAAATGGTACCATTCGAATTTCTTCCCTGAAAACCGGTAAATACAAGCTTGTTACAAAAAAATAATTCGTGAAAAGGGAGCCTATTACAGCTCCCTTTTTTAATACAAAAAGGATAAAATCAGATGAAAAAAATAAGCAATGCATTTTTAATGTCGTATATTATATTGTTTCCGTTATGGATGGATCATACAGGATATGCCCATCTTTTAGAGGCAAAAATCTCTTTTTTCTCATTGTTTACAGGAAGTTATTTTATCACGGTGGTTCTGGGGTTGTGCATTGCAATTCCTTTATATAGAGAAGAAATAAGAGAAGAAGAAAATCTGATCAAAAAGCCGCTTGTTTTTCTTTCTTGTGCTTTTATGGCAGATTCCGTGCTGGCATATATTATAACCGGATGCCAAAGAGAAGAACTGATCGGAACTGAGGGACGCTATTTTGGTCTGATCATGTGGTGTTGTGTCATTGCTGTTTTCTTGCTTATGTTACATCTTTCAGATTACTCGGATAGCATTGAAAAAGTTTTTTGTCTCCCAGTAGGAATAACTTCTTTGATCGCGTACTTAAATATGTTGGGATGGAATGTCTTTCATGCCAGCACGATTGATGTGCGGGAGTCTGTTCATATAAGCACCATGGGAAATATAGATTTTTTTGCGGCATATCAGGGAATATCACTTGCCTATATCATAACGCGTTCCTGTTTAATTGAAAAGAAAAGGCGGAAAAATATGCTTTTTTTCTATGCAACTGTTTTCTTGGGATATGTTGCATTGATTTCATGTAGCAGTGATACAGGATATTTTGTGATGGGTATAACTTTTTTTGTTCTTCCATTTCTTTTAAAGAAAGAGGAAGAATGGAAACACTATTTATCGCATGCCGGAGTATTTGCAATTGCCGGGCTTTTTGCGAAAGGTACGATTTTGTTTGTCGGAAAGGATAACTGCAGAATTATATATGGATTTGCGAAAGTTCATATGAATGCAGGGTTGTGTACAAGTATTCTTTTGATCGTTATTCTATTATGGAAAGCAATGGATCATTGTATTAATCAAAATAAAAATTTGAAAAAGCTTTACAGGTTGGTACGCCTTGGTATTGCGGGATGCTCAATTTTCTTTTTGTCCTTTGTTGTATTGGCAAATCTATCAGGAGTAAAAGCAATCCTTGAAAGAAAATATCAGAAAATTGCAGGATATATTATATTTTCAGCAAAGTGGGGAAATAAAAGAGGGGAATTATGGCAATCGGCATGTGAAACATTTAAGAATATGCCTTTCCTTCAAAAAGTAATTGGGGTAGGACCGGGTGGATATTATTCAGCTTCGCAAAAATATTTGTCTGCGGAGACATTGGATGCAATTCGACGGTCTACAAAAAATATTGATCCCCATAATACATTTCTGCAATCGCTGATAAATTTTGGGGTTGTTGGAACGGTATGTTATCTGGAAATTTTTGGATATGCCGTTCGTCAGTTTATTGCTGCTGCAAAGAAAGATCGAACAAAGTTGGCTTTTATCATGCTGATCGTAGCATATTTTACGCAATCATTGGTTACTTGTTTTCATCCATATATAGAACCCTATGTGTTTATGTGGATTGCTTATGGATTGGCAACGACCGGTGCAGAGCCGGCTTGAGCAAAGAGAAGACCTTGAATTGAGGGCAAAGGGCGTTTCGACTCTAAAACAAAAAAGATTCATCCGTTAGGATGAATCTTTTTTAATGCAGGAGATGGGACTTGAACCCACACGATATTGCTACCACAGGCACCTGAAGCCTGCGCGTCTGCCAATTCCGCCACTCCTGCGAACAAACAATATTCTATCCAATTTTGTTTGAAATGTCAATAGAAAAATATATTTTTCAAAAAAATCAAAAAAAATAAAAAAATTTAAAAAAAGGTGTTGACATATATGTGTTTGTTTGGTACTATAACTAAGTCGCTGACAGACATGCGGAAGTGTCGGAACTGGCAGACGAGCAAGACTAAGGATCTTGTGATCATTGCGATCGTGTGGGTTCAAGTCCCATCTTCCGCATTTAAGAAAAGGAAACCTTGCTGAAAGGTTTCCTTATTTTTTTATCTGAAACCTATTGATAGTGAATCATAAATGAGGGGCAAAATACCTTTTGAGCCTCATATCTTAACATGTAAGTGGCAGGCTATAAGCAGTTACTTGATCAGAGAAGGTGATGAAGCATGCAGGCATTAACAATAGAAAAATTATATCTTAAGCGAGGTAGCTTTTTGCTGAGAGATTTTAACATGGAACTTGAAGCGGGACAGATTCATGTGATCGTAGGAAAGAGTGGAAGCGGAAAGTCTACGTTGTTTCGTGCGATTGGAGGTGCACTTCGGCCGGAAGCCGGGCGCATTCTCTATTATGGAAAAGAAATGTACGAGGATGAATTAAAAATCCGAAAACGGATGTCCGTTATTTATGATGCACCGAACTTTAATATGGAATTATCGCCGGAGCGTCTTGCGAGGGAATGGAAGAAGTTTGAACCATGGTTTGACAGGGAGACATTTACTTCTTATATGAATCGGTTGGAACTTGAAATGAACCAGCGCGTGAAAATGTATTCGATAGAGAAGAGCCGGAAACTGATGCTTGCTTTGGCGCTGAGCCGGAAGCCGGAGCTACTGGTTATGGATGAGGTTACCAGTGGCGTGGATACGCAGACGCGCCAGATGATGTGGGAAATGGTTGAAAAATATAGGAGTAAGCAGGAACTTACGATTCTGTTCAGTTCACATCATGAGGAAGAACTTCTTTTGGCGGACAGAATCTGGGATCTGGATGTCAAAGAAAGGAAAGAAATATGAAGTTTTTTTATAAATTGTCCGGAAATGTACAGAGCAAACCATCCCGTCTGCTTCTATCAATCCTGTTTTCTTTCCTTGTAATGACTTTTGTAAATGGTTTTATCGGGGGTGTTGGTGGATTTCCGGTATTTCTTTCTTTTGGGATTGTTTTTTATCAGTTGCGCAATGTTATGATGGAGAGAAACCGCCTGACACATCAGATGGCGATGACGAGCCGCGGAGAAATTGTGTATTGGATGCGCAATTATTGTGTGGGATATTTATTACTATGGTTTCTTTTGCGTCTTGTGTTTTTATTTTCGCGTGTGACTGGATGGGGAAATATCAGTGGAGCCAGCGCATTAGAATATTTTCGGAATCTGATCGCGGTATCCATGTTTGAAAAATGGGCATATCTGTTTGTGGGTGTGCTGATGTTTGCTTTTATTGTTTCGCTTTTTCCACTTACCGTGATTGCAAAGACAGAGCACTGGGTGCTGTATGTTCTGATTGATGGTGCGATATTTTCATTGGTTTGTCTTGTAATTGAACAGATTGGATATTACTTTACGAAAACAAAAAGCAGTTGTGTGATTGACAGTCTTCTTTTGTGCAACAAAATGAAAACAGGGCAGGAGGCTGCGTGGATTCTTGGAATTGTACTGTTTGCATTGCTTGTGTGCGCTGTTTCCTATGGTTACGCAGTCCGTTGTTACGGACCAAAGAAAGGAAGAACCGATGCCGCTGCTATTCAGATGGCGCAGCGGCAGAAACCAATTTATAAAGGAAAAGGCCTTGTACACAATGTGCTCGTGATTCTTTGTGGAATTACAGCAGTCTGTGTTGTGGCCGGAATTGTTTTCTTTATGCCGGAAGATACGGCAGGGGGCTATGTAAAAGTTGCAGAATTTCTGACCGGAGATGAAGTGCTTGGACCGATGCTTTATGAGAATCAGGTGTATATTCCCATCAATGAAAAGCTGAACCTGGATATGACAGGCACGGCAAAGGGATATCTTGCAGGGAAAAAAGAAAATTGCAACAGCCGGTTTTACCAGCTTGCGGTAGCAAATCTACTGTATACTGATGATACAAATCAAACCAACCGTGTGCAGATGGAAGGAGCAAAAAGCGGAGTCTATGCACCGGTGACGGAATTGGAACAAAAGGATAAATGGGAAAAAGACGATGTATTTTTGCTTTGGGATGAAGAGTGGGTATCGGAGTCGACCTATTCTCATGAGCCGACGGGATATACTGCATGCAATGCAGATTTTATCAAAGGGCTGACCATGCAGTTCCCGGAAGTAACCTATCATGCAGAAGACTTTGCAGATTACGATGCGTATTTTACGATTCGGGGATATTCGGATATGGATACCATTATGATGGATGATACAATCCCAGGCGACTGGGTAGGCTGCATCCTTGTCAAAAACAATAAGTTTTATTTTGGGAGTTATGATAACCGTATCACGGGGATCAGTCTGCAGGAACTGCTGAATATACTGGGTGGGTACTAAAACAGATCACTGTGTTTTTCTTTCACTTTTTCGAAAAAGAAAAAAGGAAATCTTTCTTTTATGTCGAATATTAACAATGTAGGCAATAGAAAGGCGTAATTATGACGATACGAGAACAGATTGAGCAGATGGAAAAAGAAAATCTCAGTCCTTATGCGTGCCTTAGCGTCAATACCAGAGGCAGAGACCGTGACGAGCCGCAATGTGACATCCGCCCGGTGTTTCAAAGAGACAGAGATCGTATTTTACATAGTAAATCTTTCCGTCGCTTAAAAAATAAAACGCAGGTATTTCTGACACCGATGGGGGATCATTACCGGACACGTATGTCCCACACGCTTGAGGTGTCGCAGAATGCACGTACAATTGCCAAGGCATTACGGTTGAACGAGGATCTTGTTGAGGCAATTGCTCTTGGACATGATTTAGGACATACACCATTTGGTCATGCGGGAGAATATATTTTAAATAAGATTTATGAAGGCGGGTTCAAGCATAATGAGCAGAGTGTGCGCATTGTAGAGAAACTCGAAAAGGATGGTGCCGGACTGAATCTTACCTGGGAGGTTAGAGACGGAATCTTAAATCATCAGACCAAGACGATACCACATACACTCGAAGGGAAAATTGTTCGTTTGTCGGACAAGATCGCATACGTTAATTCTGATATTGATGATGCAATTCGTGCGCAGATTTTAAATGAAGAGGATATTCCGCTCGAACTTCGAAAGACGCTGGGATTTGATTCCAAGAAAAGGCTGAATCATCTGATACATGATATTATTACCCACAGTATGGGAAAGGCTGAAATTATCATGTCTGATGAGACCGCGGAGGCTTTGCGGGATTTGAGGCTTTTTATGTTTGAACATGTATATAAGAATCCGGTTGCCAAAAGCGAGGAAGTCAAAGCAAAAGTGATGCTTGAGCAGATGTACCATTATTATATGGATCATATCGAACTGCTGCCGGGCAAGCTTTTAAATATGCTTGGTGAGGGTGAAGATAAGGGACGTGTCGTCTGTGATTACATATCCGGAATGACCGACCAGTATGCCATCACCAAATTCAAAGAATACTTCATGCCCCAGGCCTGGCGGGTTGATGGATATTGAAACGCATCCAGCGGATGCGTTTCCTACGCACATCCCATCGCAAAGCGATTATTATATGGGATGTGTATCTAAAGAAACTACAGAGGTGAAATAATGCCATATTATTCAGATGAATTGATAGAAGAAGTGCGGTCGCGCAACGATATTGTTGACGTTATCGGAGGTTATGTGCGTCTGAAGAAAAAGGGCAGTACCTATTTTGGACTTTGTCCATTTCATAACGAAAAGACAGGCTCTTTTTCGGTTTCACCCAATAAACAGATGTACTACTGCTTCGGTTGTGGCGCCGGAGGAAATGTGTTCACATTTCTGATGCAGTACGAAAATTTTACATTTGGTGAAGCCATGCAGTCTCTTGCGGACCGGGTAGGAATCGAACTGCCCAAGCAGGAGATGACGAGTGCACAGCGTCGGGAAGCCGACAGGCGGACGCGGTTGCTTGAAATTAATAAAGAAGCAGCAAAATATTTTTATATGCTTTTGCGCAGCCCGCGTGGACAGAAAGCGTATCAGTATTTCAAAAAGCGTGAGCTGTCCGATGAGACGATGCAGAAATTCGGACTGGGATATTCGGATCAGTACAGTGATGATCTCTACCGTTATTTGCGCAAAAAGGGATACGATGATGACATCTTAAAAGACAGTGGTCTGATTACCATTGACGAGGTGCGGGGCGGACACGATAAATTCTGGAATCGTGCGATGTTCCCAATCATGGATGTGCACAACCGCGTGATTGGTTTTGGAGGCCGTGTTATGGGAGACGGGGAACCAAAGTATCTCAACTCTCCCGAGACACGTATCTTTGATAAAAGCCGTAATTTGTATGGACTGAATATTGCGAGAACAACCAGAAAGAATCAGTTGCTTTTGTGTGAGGGCTATATGGATGTTATTGCCCTGCATCAGGCGGGATTCGATAATGCGGTGGCATCCCTCGGTACGGCGCTCACAAGCGGACATGCGAATTTGCTGAAACGCTACACCAAAGAAGTGTATCTGACATATGACAGCGACGGTGCCGGTGTAAAAGCAGCATTGCGTGCTATACCGATTCTGAAAGAAGTAGGAATCGTTACGAAAGTCATTAATATGCGGCCATATAAGGATCCGGATGAGTTTATCAAAGCACTTGGTGCGGAGGAATATCAGAAGCGGCTTGATGAAGCGGAGAATAGTTTTCTCTTTGAAATTCGCATTATGCAGGAAAATTATGATATGAACGATCCGGAATCGAAGACTGCATTTTATAATGAGATAGCCCAGAAGCTTCTTGGTTTCTCCGAAGAACTGGAGAGAAACAATTACATAGAAGCTGTGGCAGAAAAATACCAGATTGGTTTTGACAATTTAAGAAAGCTTGTGAATAACCTTGCGGTCAAAGGCGGAATCGTCCGTGAACATACGCCACTGAAGAGCGGTATCAATGAAAATAAGAAAAAAGAGGATGGCATGAAACAGTCACAGAAATTGCTATTGACATGGCTCATTGAAGATACCCGGCTTTTTGGTGCGATAAAAGGACTGGTTACCGCGGAAGATTTTACAGAAGAATTGTATCATCGAGTTGCAACGGAATTGTTTGCACAGTTTGAAGCGGACGGAAGTGTCAATCCGGCACAGATTATCAGCCGGTTTCCGGAAGCCGATGAACAAAAAGAAATTGCGGGATTGTTTAATGCGAGAATCCATGAGATTGAAAACAAAAATGACAGGGAAAAAGCATTAAAAGAAACAATCATCCGCATCAAGCAAAACAGTATTGATTACCGTACACGCAACAATAATCCGACCAATCTTGCGGCGATGATGAAAATTGTCGAAGACAAGCGGGCTTTGGAGAAGCTTGAAAAATTGCATATTTCAATAGATTAAGGACAAAATAGAAAGTAACCTGAGAGGACGAAGCGACATGACAAAGAAAAAAGAAGAAAATGCAACAGTAAACACACAGGAAATCAAGACAAAGTTTCAGCAGAAAATGGGCGAACTTTTGGAAATTGCGAAGAAAAAGCGCAATATCTTAGAGTATCAGGAAATCAGTGACCATTTTAAGGAACTGAATCTGGATGCTGAGCAGTTTGAGGCAGTATTGGATTTCCTTGAGCACAATAATGTAGACGTTCTTCGTATGAATGACGATGATGACGATGATGATATTATTTTAGATGAAGAGGACGAAGTGGAAGTAGAGAACATTGACCTATCTGTTCCAGATGGAGTCAGTGTTGAAGATCCGGTTCGTATGTATTTAAAAGAAATCGGAAAGGTTCCGCTTCTTAGTGCAGAGGAAGAAATTAATCTTGCGCAGAGAATGGAAGCAGGAAATGTTGCAACGGAGAAAATCCAGCTTCTGAAAGTACGCATGGAAGAGACAGAGGATGAAGCTGAAAAGGCAGAGATTCAGGAAGAAGTCAAGGCAATGCAAAAAGATATCGATCTTGGATCGGATGCAAAGAAACGTCTTGCGGAAGCAAACCTGCGTCTGGTAGTCAGCATTGCAAAACGATATGTGGGACGAGGCATGCTTTTCCTGGATTTGATTCAGGAAGGAAACCTTGGTCTTATTAAGGCGGTAGAGAAGTTCGATTACCGAAAGGGATATAAGTTTTCAACATATGCAACATGGTGGATTCGTCAGGCAATCACAAGAGCAATCGCAGATCAAGCGAGAACCATCCGTATTCCGGTTCATATGGTTGAGACCATCAACAAACTGATCCGTGTGAGCAGACAGCTTTTGCAGGAACTCGGACGTGAGCCATCTCCGGAAGAGATTGCAGCAGAGATGAATATGCCGGTTGACCGTGTGCGTGAAATCTTAAAAATTTCCCAGGAGCCGGTTTCTCTGGAAACTCCAATCGGTGAAGAGGAAGACTCCCACCTTGGCGATTTTATCAAGGATGACAATGTGCCGGTACCGGCAGATGCAGCAGCATTTACGCTTTTAAAGGAGCAGCTCGAAGAGGTGCTTGGAACACTTACCGAACGTGAGCAGAAAGTACTTACGCTTCGTTTTGGACTCGAAGATGGAAGAGCCAGAACGCTTGAAGAAGTAGGAAAGGAATTTAACGTTACGCGTGAGCGTATCCGTCAGATCGAGGCAAAGGCCCTTCGTAAGCTTCGTCATCCAAGCAGAAGCCGTAAATTGAAGGATTATTTAGAGTAAGATGATTAAACTGTCAAAACGAATGAAGGCAGTAGCGGCCATGGTCACATCCAACGGAATTCTTGCAGATGTTGGTACGGATCATGGCTATGTCCCGATTGCATTAGTACAGAGACAGAAAATTTCCGGGGCAATTGCAATGGATATCAACAAAGGACCTCTCGCCCGTGCAAAAGAAAATATTGCAGCGGCACATCTGGAAGATTATATCCAGACCCGTCTTTCCGATGGAGTTGAGGAATTAGAGCCCGGAGAGGCAGATTCCATACTGATCGCAGGCATGGGAGGAGAACTGATCATACATATCTTATCAGAAGGGGAAAAGGTGTGTAAAAAGGCAGGTGAGCTGATCTTGCAGCCACAGTCCGATATCCGTAAAGTGAGAGAATATCTAAGAGAACATCAATATAAAATAGTAGATGAAGATATGGTATGCGAGGATGGCAAATACTATCCTATGATGCGTGCAATTAATGTGGAAGAAGATTGTTTCTGGGAAAAGGTAAATGAAGAGACAAAGGTTGCCTGTGATATTTATGGGCAGCTACTTTTGCGAAATGGCAATCAGGTACTTCGGCGGTTTCTGGTGCGCCAGCATCGTCAGCTCACACAAATCATACAGACATTGCAGGCACAGCCACAGTCGGAGGCAATTGACCAGCGTATCGCGCAGGTTAGGGAAGAATTGCATTACAACGAATCCGCATACACAATACTGGGGGCGATAAAGAATGCAGGAATTTAAATTGACGATGGAGAGAGCTTCCGGTGAACTGGAAGAAATTCTTGTTCCGGAGGGAACGACTTTCGAAGAAATCGCCAAGACTTATCAGGAAGATTATAAAGATCTTATTGTACTTGCTTGCGTAGACGGCAAGCTGAGAGAACTGAACAAGGAAATAAAAAAAGATTGCAGTGTGAAATTTCTCACTTCGATCAGCAGAGATGGAAAGCGTACATACAGACGCAGTATGACGTTGCTGATGCAGAAGGCAATCGAAAATCTATGGGGAGAACAGGCGCATGTGCGGCTTTTGTATTCTCTCGGAGAAGGATATTACTGCAGGATGGAAGAGGGGACCGATGCAACGAAACTTGCACAGATCAAGGAAGAGATGCTTCGACTGGTGCATGAGAATCTTCCAATCAGAAAATGCAGTGTAAAGACAGGAGATGCGGAGCGCATTTTCCGGGAAAAAGGTATGAAAGACAAGGAGCGCCTGCTTCATTACCGTAGAAGTTCCCGTGTGAATATCTATGAACTGGATGGACTTTCCGATTACTATTATGGATATATGGTGCCATCTACAGAATATCTTGAAGTGTTTGATCTTGTGCCTTACGAGGAAGGCTTTGTATTATTGTTCCCATATAAGGATGGAAACAAGGTGGAGCCGCTTCAGACTTCTAATAAGCTTTTTCACACATTGCGCGAATCCAGAGAATGGAGCCGCATGCTTGGAGTTGGAACGATAGGTGCATTAAATGATGCAATCGCTGCAGGAAAAGGCGAGCAGATCATTCTGTTGCAGGAGGCTCTTATGGAGGAACGTATTGGTTCTCTTGCAAGCCAGATTGCAGAGCGCGGTGGTGTGAAATTTGTTATGATTGCGGGCCCGTCTTCTTCCGGAAAGACATCCTTTTCCAATCGTCTGTCGATCCAGCTTTCGGCAAAAGGGTTAAAGCCGCATCCGGTGAGTCTGGATGATTATTATGATGATCGGGAAAAATGTCCAAGGGATGCGGATGGAAATCTGGATTTTGAGTGCCTGGAAGCTTTGGATGTGCAGCAGTTCAATGAAGACATGACACGACTTCTCAATGGAGAAGAAGTTGAAATGCCGTCGTTCAACTTTAAGACGGGAAAGAGAGAGTATCGCGGAAACCGGCTTCGTCTCGGGGAGGGTGATATTCTTGTCATCGAAGGAATTCATGGATTGAACGATCGTCTGTCTTATATGCTTCCGGCAGAAAGCAAGTTCAAGATTTATATTTCAGCGCTTACGCAGCTGAATATCGATGAGCATAATCCGCTTTCCACTACAGACTGCCGTCTGCTTCGCCGTATTGTAAGGGATGCCAGAACCAGAGGCACCACAGCGCAGGAGACACTTGCCATGTGGCCATCGGTGCGCAGAGGTGAGGAAAAAAATATTTTTCCATTCCAGGACAGTGCGGATGTGATGTTTAATTCAGCGTTATTGTATGAAGTGGCAGTATTGAAAGTATATGCGGAGCCATTGTTATTCCAGATTCCAACCGACGCGCCGGAGCATTTGGAAGCGAAGCGCCTTTTAAAGCTGCTGGATTATTTTCTTCCGCTTCCGACAGAGGGAATTATGCAAAGTTCTCTTGTGCGTGAATTTGTGGGTGGAAGCTGTTTTAATGTATAGAAATAAAACATGTTTTAATGTATAGAAATAAAACATTTCTTTACAAAGTAAAAATAAATGTGATATAGTTATTGTAATTGTGCAGGACAGGTGATCGCGGCTGCAAGTGTCGAAAGACCGCAGGTGAGGAAAGTCCGGGCTTCATAGGGCAGGATGCCGGTTAACGGCCGGTGGAGGAAACTCTAAGGAAAGTGCAACAGAAATATACCGCTA
>ENA-UOJO01003967-UOJO01003967.1-human-gut-metagenome-genome-assembly--contig:-P57-NODE-3967-length-13255-cov-6.078864_pt1 | contig 13255 bp, 8 predicted proteins | sample MGYA00242351_ERZ723898 | MGnify/ENA metagenome assembly ERZ723898 | reverse complement strand
GGAGTGCAGACGTGCGCTCTTCCGCTCTACCGTCCTCTGCAAAAAGGCGCGACGGCCCTCGGGCACCTGGGCCAGGCCCTTACCAACCAGCTTATCGGCGGGCGTATGAGTAATGTCCTCGCCCATAAACTTGATGGAGCCGGTCTTGGAGCGCAGCAGGCCCGAGACGGTCTTGAGCGTTGTGGACTTGCCGGCACCGTTCGCACCGATCAGAGCCACGATCTCGCCCTCGTTGACGTTAAAGGAGATGTCCTTGATGGCGTGGATGGCGCCGTACCAGACGTTGATGTTGTAGACGGAAAGCATCGGCTCTGCCATTTAGTTCTCCCCCTTATCCTGCTTGCCCAGATATGCCTCGATAACGGCGTCGTTGTTCTGGATTTCCTCTGCCGTGCCCTTGGCGATGACCTTACCAAAGTTGAGCACGCAGATACCCTCGCAAATATTCATGACGAGCGACATGTCGTGCTCGATAAGCATGATGGCGATACCAAAGGTGTCGCGAATCTTAACGATGTTCTCCATGAGTTCCGCGGTCTCGGACGGGTTCATGCCGGCGGCAGGCTCGTCGAGCAGCAGCAGTTTGGGGTTGGTGGCAAGCGCGCGGACGATCTCCAGACGACGCTGAGCGCCGTAAGGCAGCGATCCGGCCTGCTCGTTTGCCAGATGCTCCATATCAAAGATGGACAGCAGCTCCATGGCGCGCTCGTGGGCGGCCTTCTCGTGCTTCCAATACGTCGGCAGGCGCAGCACGCCCTCAAAGCCGGAGTAACGCTCCTGGTTATGCAGACCGACCTTAACGTTATCCTCCACCGTCATGGTGTTGAACAGGCGAATGTTCTGGAAGGTACGGGCAATACCCATGCGGTTGACCTGATAGACCGACTTGCCCGAGGTATCCTCTCCGTCGAGCAGGATGGTGCCGTGCGTGGGCTGATACACCTTGGTGAGCAGGTTGAAGACCGTCGTCTTACCGGCGCCGTTGGGGCCGATCAGCCCGGCGATCTCGGTCTTGCCGATAGTCAGGCAAAAGTCGTCGACTGCCTTAAGGCCACCGAACTCAATGCCCAGGTGGATGCACTCGAGTGCAGGGCGCTCGCCCAGGTCACGATCGGGAACGATGGCGCCAGAAGGATACGGGACCATCTTGCCCTTCTTGAACTCAAATTTACTGGGCATCGGCTGCCACCTCCTTCTTGGAAGCAAAGCGATCCTTAATGCGTGCGAAGAACGCCTTGAGCTGCGGGTTGTTGGTAAAGATCATGACCAGGATCAGCACGATAGCGTAAATGAGCATACGGTAGTCCGAGAACTGACGGAGCAGCTCGGGAAGCACCGTGAGCAGCGCCGCCGCGATGACGGAGCCGCGCATATTGCCCAGACCGCCCAGGACCACGAACACCAGAATGAGGATGGACGTGTTGAAGTCGAACTTGGTGGCGGAGAGCTGCGAGAAGTTACCGCCGAAGAGGGCTCCGGCAGCACCGGCGAGGGCAGCGGAAACCACGAAGGCGATCATGCGGTACTCGGTGACGGAGATGCCTACGGACTCGGCTGCAATCTTGTTATCGCGCACGGCCATAATGGCACGGCCGGTACGGCTGCGAACCAGGTTGAGCACGATCACGAGTGCGACCATGACCAGGATGGCACCGGCGAGGAAGGTCGAGTACGTCGACACGCCCGAGGCGCCCTGGGCGCCCTTGATGATGGCGGTGCCGTCCTCGAGCAGGTGCAGGTCGTCGATCGTAGAGTTGCCCGTGATGTTAAAGATCACGTGCAGGCCGCGCGAGTCGACACCCACGATAAGGCAAGTGACGATCTCTTTGATGATCTCGCCAAAAGCCAGGGTCACGATGGCCAGATAGTCGCCGCTCAGGCGCAGGACCGGGATACCGATCAAGAAGCCCAAGACGGCAGCGGCGATAGCGCCGACCACGATGCTGATGACAAGGCGCACCGGATCGGAGGGAACGGCGCTCTCGAGGGCGACCGCGGTGACGAGTCCCGTATAGGCGCCGACGCTCATAAAGCCCGCATGGCCCAGCGACAGGTCGCCCGCGATGCCGACGACAAGGTTGAGGGAAATGGCCATGACGATGTAGGCCGTAATGGGAACCAACTGACCGGCGATCATGCGCGGAATCATGTGGTTCGACTGCATAAAGAACACGATGGCGAAGGCCACGATGCACATGGCATACGTAACAAAGTCGTGACGCGTCTGCTTATCTTTAAGAAACTTCATAACGCTCACCTACACCTTCTCGGGGACGTACTTGCCCAAGAGGCCGGCAGGCTTGACGAGCAGGACGATGATCAAAACACCAAAGACGATGGAGTTGGCAAGGCTCGTGGAAATGTAGGCCTGCGCCATCGCCTCGATGATGCCGATGAGAATGCCACCGACAAAGGCGCCGGGGATGGAACCGATGCCACCGAAGACGGCGGCGTCGAAGGCCTTGATGCCAGGCATGGCGCCCGTCGTAGGCTGCAGCACCGGCGAGTAGGAGCACAGCAGCACGCCGGCGATGGCGGCAAGGGCAGAGCCGATGGCAAACGTCATCGAGATGGTGCGGTTGACGTTGATGCCCATGAGCTGAGCGGCGGCCTTGTCCTCGGACACGGCACGCATGGCCTTACCCATCTTGGTCTTACCTGTAAAGAACATCAGGCCGGCCATGATAACCAGGCAGGCGACGATGGTGACGAGCGAGACGGCGCTTACGTTGAACTTGGACAAGAACTCCGGCACCTGGAAGGTGACGAGCGAAGTGAAGTTCTTGGGCGTGGCGCCCCACAGAAGCTGCGCGGCGTTCTGCAGGAAGTAAGACACGCCGATAGCCGTGATCAGAACGGCCAGCGGGCCCGCCTGACGCAGCGGCTTGTATGCCAGACCCTCGATGAGAACACCGAGAACGGTACAGACCACACAAGAGAGAACTACAGATGCCCAGCCCGGGAGGCCGAGATACGACGTGGCGCAGAACGAGACATAGGCACCGACCATGATAACGTCGCCGTGAGCGAAGTTCAGCATCTTGGCGATACCGTAGACCATGGTGTAGCCCAACGCGATGATGGCGTAGACGCTGCCCATGGACAGGCCGTTGACCAGGTATTGGATAAAGACCGTCATGTTCCACATCCCCCTTTCGAATAGGTTTCCAGTTGATGTATGAAACAGGGACGTTACATCGTCCCTAGATACCAAGCAAGCAGGGAAGGCCAAAACCTCCCCTGCTTGGGATCAAAACCGCTCTATGTAAGGCGGCCAATTAGGCCTGTACGTACTTGCCGTCGGTGATGACGTACGCCGTGGGCTCCTTCTGGACCTGGCCCTTATCGTTCCAGGTGAGCTTGCCGGTCAGACCGTCAACGGTAATCTTGAGCATAGCCTTGGACAGCTTCTCGGCGGCCTCGGTCGGGTCGGCGTCGACACCAAGACCGGCCTCCTTGAGGGCCTCGGCCACCGCGTGCACGCCGTCGTAGGCGTCGGCGGCAAACTGGTCGGGGGTATCGCCGTACTTATCCTTGTAAGCGTTGACGAAGTCGGCGTTCTTCTCGTCGTCGGCGGAGAACGGGGTCATGAGCAGCAGACCCTCGGCAAGAGAGGTATCGAAGCCCTCAACGCCCAGGATGCCGTCCATGCCGTCGCAGCCCATCATCTTGACGTCGTAGCCCATGTCCTTGGCGTTCTTGAGCAGGACGGACGCCGGCGTGTAGTAGATCGGCGCAAAGATCATGGTGGCGCCGGCCTGCTTGGCCTTGGTCAGCTGGTTCGTAAAGCTCGTGGCGGAGTCGTCCTTAAAGGTCTCCTCGTCAACAATCTCGAGCTTGGACTCAGCGGCCTGGGCCTTAAAGGAATCTGCGATGCCCGAAGAATAGGCGTCGCCGGAGTTATAGAACAGCACGAACTTCTCGTCCGCATACTTCTGCGCCAGGAACTTGGCAGCGTTGACACCCTGGTTGGGGTCGGTGAAGCAAACCTGGAAGACGCAATCCTTGCCGTCGGTGACGTCCTCGGAGGACGCGGACGGGGTGATCATGAACGTCTTGGGGTCGTTACCACACTCTGCGGCAACGGCAACCGACGCACCCGTGGTAGTCGGGCCGACGAGGGCCTGCATGCCCCAGTCGAGCAGGGTGTTGAAGGCGTTGACGGCCTTCTCGCCATCGGCCTGGTCATCCTCGGCCTTGCTGGCAAGCGGCAGCTCCTTGGTCGAAAAATCCTTGCAGCCAAGCTCGACACCCTGGGTAACGGACTTGCCGTAGGACGCGTTGGCGCCGGTCAGCGGGCCGATGGTGCCGATCTTAAACGAAGCGTCGCTCGAAGCGGAACCGCTGTCGCCGCCGTTGGAGGAGCAGCCAGCTAGAATGGACATCGCCCCCAGACCTGCTGCGCTCGCGATAACGCTCCTGCGATTCATAACAGGGTTCAATGACTTACCGGTGAGGCTCGACATGCGGCTCTCCTCTCAAATCTCGTCGGGTTTCGGTTACCCGACAGGCCATCCTTCGCCGTGTTCGGCGTTCGCAAAATAGTAGACGCTTTAGTTGAGAAAAGTGGCGATTATTTCAACTTTTCTTTTGCTTTGTCCATTTATCCATTTTTATGCGTATTTCTATCAGTTTATGCAGTTTAGCCACTTTATTATGTGAAAGTAATGTTTCTGTTCTGTTACAAGCGCCCTTGCCCTGAATAAAACGGCCTCACCGGTCTCGTTATATGCACTTAGGCGGAGATGTACTTGCCGTCCTGGATTACATAGGCTGTCCATGCCGTCGGCACCCATTAGTGTCATGTCGTAGCTCATGTCCTTGGCGTTCTTGAGCAAAACGGACGCTGGGGTGAAATAGATCGGGGCAAAAATAAGCGTGGCTCCGACAAGGAAACTCCTGCGGTTAAGTACGTTGTTGATGCTAAGCATGGTGCCCCCCTCTTCGCTGGCCGCAGTGCGGCCGTCTTGCGGTCCGGGGCAAACCTCATGGTGCAAACGTTGACAGTTTGTTACGGAGTTCCGTTTGTAGCGAGCATGTTTCCAATGTTTCCGCAGCGTTTCGGGGGTGCCGTTTTGTGCGACTCCTGTTGCCTGGCGAGCACGCGCCCTCGGTTCACGCTAGAATGCACTCAACCTTTAAGCGGTTAATCCATCCATAAGATGCACGAAGGAGCTATCTATGAGCGAACCCCTGCGCACCGTGAACGTCGGTCTGATCGGTCTGGGAACCGTCGGCGGCGGCGTGGCCCGTCTGATCAAGAGCCACCACGATGAGTACCTGGCAGCCTACGGCATCGACCTTAAGCTGACCCGCGCCTGCGCGCTTGCTTGGGAGCAGGCCGAGGCGGCAGGCATTGAGCGCGAGGCCTTTACGAGTGACTGGCACGACGTCGTCAGCGACCCCGCCGTCGACATCGTCGTCGAGCTGATCGGCGGTGAGCATCCCGCAACCGAGATCTTCACCACTGCCTTTGAGCACGGCAAGCACGTCGTCTCTGCCAACAAAGCCCTACTGGGCCGTCACGTCGAGACGCTTGCCGAGAAGGCACGCGCGTGCGGCGTGCAGATTAAGTGCGAGGCCAGCTGCGGCGGCGGCATCCCCATCGTGAGCACGCTTGAGCACGACCTGGTGGGCAACAAGATCCTGACCATCGCCGGTATTCTCAACGGTACCACCAACTACATCCTGTCGCGCATGGACGCCGAGGGTGCCGATTACGCCGACGTGCTCGCCGACGCGCAGGCCAAGGGCTATGCCGAGGCCGACCCGTCCGCCGACGTCGACGGCTTCGACGCCGCCAGCAAAACGGCGATCCTCGCCTCCATCGGCTTTGGCACCCGTGTGACCACCGACGACGTATACCAGCAGGGCATCCGTACCATCGGCGCCGAGGACATCGCCCAGGCACGCGAACTCGGCTACACCATTAAGCTGCTCGGCATCGCCCGCAACACCGACGCCGGCGTCGACGTCCGCGTGCATCCCACGCTGATCCCCGCCGACCACATGCTCGCCAAGGTCAACGGCGCCATGAACGCCGTCTACGTGGTGGGTGACGCCGTGGGCGAAACCATGTTCTACGGTGCCGGCGCAGGCTCCTTCCCCACCGCAAGCGCCGTCGTGGGCGATATCCTGTCGCTCTCCGAGCAGATCAGCCGCGGCGTGGCTCCGCTTCCCGAGATTGAGCCCTATGGTCACAACCTCGCCTTTAAGCCCATGGACGAACTCCAGACCAAGTACTATGTGCGTCTGAAGGTCGCCGACCGCGTGGGCGCCCTGTCCGAGACGGTCGACATCTTTGCCAAGCACAACATCTCGATCTCGCTCATCAACCAGGTCGAGGACGGCAAGTCGGGCGTCAGCGATGCCTGCTCGGTCATCTTCCTGACGCACCGCGCACTCGAGAAGGACGTCCAGGCTGCCGCCGCCGAGCTTGCCAGTGTCGACTGCGTGGCCGAGGTCGCCAACGTCCTGCGTATCGAGGACGTCGAGGCCTGGACCGAAGGTGTTATGGCCAACTAATCCAACGCTTGCCTAGCAATACACGCTTTGAGGGCTCCCGTCCGATGTGGGACGGGAGCCCTTTTGTCTCCTGCCCCAAGCACAACGGCAGAGTACATTTGCGCGAACCGCTCATCGGTAACGCGGGCTACCGTTCACCGATATGCAGACGCGACCGATTCCGGCTACCGCTACGCTGTGCTGCGAATGTCCGCCCGCGATGAGAGGAAGCACCATGTTGCTCGAGGGCAAGAAAGCAATCATCACCGGAGGCACGCGCGGTATCGGCTATGCCATCGCCTGTCGCTTTATCGAGGAGGGCGCCGCCGTCACGGTCTTTGGCTCGCGTCAGGAGACTGCCGACGCCGCCGTTGAAAAGCTGGCCGCAGCCTATCCCGAGGCCAAGGTCTGGGGCCGCACCTGCGACCTCACCTCGCTCGAGGCCGTAACCGAGGCCTTTACCGAGGCAGCCGCCGACATGGGTGGCCTGGACACGGTCGTTAACAACGCCGGCATCTCCCAGCGCTCGCCGCTTCTGGAGTACACGGCCGAAGAGTTCGCCAAGGTCATGGACCTCAACGTCGTCGCCGTCTTTAACGGCCACCAAGCCGCTGCCAAGATTATGGCCGAGGCAGGCCACGGCGGCACCATCACCACCACGAGCTCGATGGTCGCCAAGTACGGTCAGCGCTCCGGCGTTGGCTATCCCACGTCCAAGTTCGCCGTCAACGGTATGGTCCAGTCGCTCTCGCGCGAGCTCGCCCCCATGGGCATTCGCGTCAACGCTGTCGCTCCCGGCGTGACCAAGACCGATATGGTCGCCAACCTTCCCGAAGAGGTCATCAAGCCCATCATCGCCACCATTCCGCTCGGCCGCATGGGCGAGCCCGAGGACGTCGCCAACGCCTTCGTTTTCCTAGCGAGCGACATGTCCTCCTATGTCACGGGCGCCGTGCTCCCCGTCGACGGAGCCGCCCGCTCTTAAGGGACCACAAGCCTCAGCTCCCAGCCTCAACATAGTCCAACAAAGAAGGCGCGCCGTCTGCATCAACTGCAGGCAGCGCGCCTTCTTCTGTTTGAAAGGGAAGCTGTGTCCCGGAATTCCGACTCAGACCGGGACGCAGCTTCCCTCAGGGCCATGTTTCGGAAAGAGCGCCCCGTTTTGAACGCCGATTCTGGGATACCGTTTCCGCAACGGGTCTCTCGCGGAAACTGCATCCCACTCTGAGCGCCCATTCCGGGACACAGTTTCCCAACGGCCCCCGTTTCGGAAACCACATCCCGTTCCGAGCCTTCAAAGCAGGACGCGGCTTCCCCGAGAGAGTATCGACTACTTGCCGTCGTCGTCCTCGGCTTCTTCTCTTGCATAGAGCTCCAGCATGCGGCGGCGGTATTCGCGCACGGCGAGCTTGGCGCGCTCCAGGCGGCGACGCTCGCGCGGAGTCAGCTCGGACGGGTCGACCTCGTCTCCATAGGTCTTATCGGCAAGAAGATGTGCCGCGTCCACAATACGGGCATCGATATGGCCGCTCGCCGCCTCGGCGGAAAGACGCTCGGCAATCGTATCGAGCGTAGGCAAGCCCTCGAATACGCGACCATGGCCATGCGAAGTCAGCAGCTCGTGCTCACGTGCGAGCAGGCTCGCCAAATCGTGATGGGCGCGCAGGATGTCGAGCGCATCGGATGGATGCTCGGCAACTTCTGCCACGGCGGCGACCGGCGCGGCGTCGACCACGCGGTAGAAGAGCTGCGCGAGCAACGGCATCAAGAACACCGTGATGGCACCGGCGGCAACCATGACCGACGCAATATCTTGCGACAGCGCGCCCGCGTTGACGGCAACGCTTGTCACGGCAACGATAATCGGCAGGGCCGTGGTGCAGTACAGGGCCACGGTAATGCGACCATACGCCGACACATCGCGCGTCGCAGGACAAATGCTCATAGAGATGAGAATGGGAACGGCACGAATAATCAACAACGCCACGATAAAGCCCACGAGCAGACCCGGGCGCGACGCCACGGCCGTCAGATTGATCTTTGCGCCCGATACGGTAAAGAATACCGGAATCAAAAAGCCGTAGGCCAGGCCGTCGAGCTTGGTCTCGAGCGTATGGTTGCCCTCGGGGATGATGTAGCGCAGGACAAAGCCGGCGGCAAAAGAACCCAACACGATGTCGAGATCAAAGACAGCCGAGAACGCCACGAGTGTGACCAGGATGAGCACCGTCAGGCGCACGAAGGTCTGCGACGTGGTATCGGCACGTTCCTCGACAAACGCAAAGAAGCGGCTGCCGACGCGCTTGGAGCGGCTCGGGACCACGGCCAGCAACACGCAGACCACCGCAAACAAGCCAAGGATCACAAGCGTTTGGATGCCGGTGCGGGCAGACAGCAGCACCGACATGGCAAGCACAGGGCCGAGCTCACCCCAAGTGCCATACGCGAGAATCGAGTCGCCCACGCGCGTGCCGGTGAGCGAGCGCTCACGCATGATGGGCACGAGCGTACCGAGCGCCGTCGAAGTGAGGGCAAGCGTCACGGCGATACCGTCGAAATGACTGACCGAGAACCACGGGGTAAAGCGTACGGCAAGCCAGGCGATACCAAACGTGACGACCCACGTCGCCAAGCCGTAGCGCCCCTCGACGCCCGTGATGCTCTTGGGGTCGATCTCAAAGCCGGCAAGCAGGAACAAGAAGGCCAGGCCCAGCTCGGACACAAGCGAGACCTCGGCATCTACATGGATGACGCCGAGCATATGGGGTCCCAGCACCGCGCCGAGCACGAGCAAAAAGACCGTCTCGGGAACGGGTTTTCCGGGAATCGCCGAGGCGATAAAAGGACTCGCAAAGGCCACGAGTGCGATGATGGCGAGCGAAACGAATGCCATGTGATGCCTTTCTCTTGTTTGCGCTTCACTGTAGCACCCTCGCCGTCCTCAACGCGCCGCGAGCTGTCGTATCATAGTGAGGTTTACAAACATGTGGCTCAAGGCGACCGCGAGGCTTGTCCCGTAAACCGACCGCTGCCGCATACCGTACCGTACGCCCAACCGATCAGGAAGGCAGGAACCAATGGTCTCTCGTATCTACGTGGAGAAGAAACCCGGGTTCGACGTCGAGGCTCAGCAGCTCAAGGGCGAGCTGACCGAAATTCTCGGCATCAAGGGCATCGAGGCCCTGAGGATCATCAACCGCTACGACGTCGAGGGCATCGACGAGGAGCTTTTCCGCTCCTGCGTGCCGACCGTCTTTAGCGAGCCCCAGGTCGATGTGACCTACGACGAACTCCCCGCAAGCGATGGCGCCGTCTTTGCCGTCGAATTCCTGCCTGGCCAGTTTGACCAGCGCGCCGACTCCGCCAGCGAGTGCGTGCAGCTCATCAGCCAGGGCGAGCGCCCCGCCGTGCGCTCCGCCAAGGTCTATATGATCTCGGGCGCTCTGGACGAGGCCGCCATCGATGCCATCAAGCACTACGTGGTGAACCCCGTCGAGGCGCGCATCGCCTCGCTCGACCTGCCCGAGACGCTGTACATGGAGACTCCCGAGCCCCAGCCCGTCGAGGTGCTCGACGGCTTCCGCAAGCTCGACGAGGCCGGCCTTGCCGCCTTTATCGCCGATCGCGGCCTTGCCATGGACGAGGCAGACATCGCCTTCTGCCAGCAGTACTTCCGCGATGAGGACCGCGACCCCACCATCACCGAGATCCGCGTGATCGACACCTACTGGTCCGACCACTGCCGCCACACCACCTTCGGCACCGTCCTGGACGACGTGACGATCGACGACGCCGTGGTGCAGCAAGCCTTCGACCGCTACATGGAGATGCGCCACGAACTCGGCCGCGACGCCAAGCCCGTCTGCCTCATGGACATGGGCACCATCGGCGCCAAGTACCTTAAGAAGACCGGCGTCATGACCGATGTCGACGAGTCCGAGGAGATCAACGCCTGCACCGTCAAGGTGAAGGTCGATGTCGACGGCGAGGACCAGGACTGGCTGTTCCTGTTTAAGAACGAGACCCACAACCACCCGACCGAGATCGAGCCCTTCGGCGGTGCCGCCACCTGCGTGGGCGGCGCCATCCGCGACCCGCTCTCGGGCCGCAGCTACGTGTACCAGGCCATGCGTGTCACCGGCGCCGGTGACCCCACCGTCCCGGTTTCCGAGACGCTCGAGGGCAAGCTGCCGCAGCGCAAGCTCGTGACCACTGCCGCCGCCGGCTACTCCAGCTACGGCAACCAGATCGGCCTTGCCACCGGTCAGGTCAACGAACTCTATCACCCCGGTTACGTGGCCAAGCGCATGGAGGTTGGCGCCGTCGTGGGCGCTACCCCGGCAAACCACGTTCGTCGCGAGTGCCCCGCCCCCACCGACAAGATCATCCTGCTGGGCGGCCGCACCGGCCGCGATGGCATCGGTGGCGCCACCGGCTCCTCCAAGACCCAGAACACCGAGTCCATCGAGACCTCGGGTGCCGAGGTCCAGAAGGGCAACGCCCCTGTCGAGCGCAAGCTGCAGCGTCTGTTCCGCCGCGGCGACGCCTGCCGTCTGATCAAGCGCTGCAACGACTTTGGCGCCGGCGGCGTCTCGGTCGCCGTGGGCGAGCTTGCCGACGGCCTGTATGTCGACCTGGACACCGTGACCAAGAAGTACGACGGCCTGGACGGCACCGAGCTCGCTATCTCTGAGTCCCAGGAGCGCATGGCCTGCGCCGTCGCCGACGGTGACGTCGAGGAGTTCATGGGCTACGCCGCCGAGGAGAACCTGGAGGCGACCGTTATCGCCGAGGTTACCGCTGAGCCGCGCATGCGCATGGCCTGGAACGGCGTCGCTATCGTCGACCTGTCCCGCGAGTTCCTCAACTCCAACGGCGCACCCAAGCACCAGGTCGCCCACGTGTGCGCCCGTAGCGTGTGGCAGCCCAGCTGGGCCGGCACCACGCTCGCCGAGCGCATGACCTCGCTCGTCACCGACCTCAACGTCGCTTCCAACAAGGGCCTTTCCGAGCGCTTCGACTCCACCATCGGCGCCGCGACCGTGCTCATGCCCTTTGGCGGCAAGACGCAGCTCACCCCCAGCTCGGCCATGGTCGCCAAGTTCCCCGTGGGCGGCGAGACCACCACGGCGAGTGCCATGGCATGGGGCTTCAACCCCTATCTGATGGAGGCCGACCAGTTTGCGGGCGCCTACCTGTCCGTGGTCGAGTCCATCGCCAAGCTCGTGGCTGCCGGCTTTGAGCACAAGCGCGCCTATCTCTCCTTCCAGGAGTACTTCGAGCGTCTGCGCACCGAGGCCGAGCGCTGGGGCAAGCCCACGGCAGCCGTCCTGGGCGCCCTCATGGCCCAAGTCGACCTGGGTGCCGGCGCCATCGGCGGCAAGGACTCCATGAGCGGTTCGTTTGAGGACGAGACCGGCGAGCTCAACGTTCCGCCGACCCTGATCAGCTTCGCCGTCGCCGTGGGCAAGGCCGCCCGCGCCGTCTCGCCCGAGTTCAAGGGCCTCTCGCGCCGCGTCGTCCGCATCGCCCCCGCCACCTATGGCGAGGACTACCGTCCCGACGCCCAGCAGTTGCTCGCCGCGTTTGACGCCGTCGAGGCGCTCACTGCTACCGGCAACGCCCTGGCCATATCCACGCCCGGCTACGGCTGCGGCGCCGAGAGCCTCTTTAAGATGTGCGTCGGTAACCAGATCGGTATCGAGCTTGCCGAGGATGTAGACGTGGAGAGCCTCTTCACCCCGCTCTACGGCAGTTTTATCGTCGAGCTCGCCGAGGACGCCGAGCTGCCCGAGGTCGCCGACGGCGTTGTCGTCGAGCCCCTGGGCACCACCGTCGAGGGCTATGTCATCGACACCGGCTCCGAGGTCATCGAGCTCGCCGAGCTCCAGGAGGCCTGGGAGAGCGGCATCGAGGGCGTCTTCGCCTACCGCAGCGCCGGCGAGACCCCCGAGGTCGAGACCATCGACTTCCGCGCCAAGGATATCCACGTGTACGGCGGCGCCAAGATCGCCCGCCCGCGCGTGATCATCCCCGTGTTCCCCGGCAACAACTGCGAGTACGACAGCGCCCGCGCCTTCCGTGCCGCCGGTGCCGAGGCCGACACCTTCGTGATCAACAACCTCACGCCCGAGGCCGTCGCCGAGAGCACCCACGAGCTTGCCCGCCGCATCCGTGCAAGCCAGATCGTTATGATCCCCGGCGGCTTCTCGGGCGGCGACGAGCCCGACGGCTCTGCCAAGTTCATCACGGCGTTCTTCCGCGCTCCCGAGGTCACCGAGGCAGTCCGCGACCTGCTCAAGGCCCGCGATGGCCTGATGCTGGGCATCTGCAACGGCTTCCAGGCCCTGATCAAGCTCGGCCTGGTGCCCTACGGCGACATCGTCGACGCCACGCCCGATGCGCCCACGTTGACGTTCAACACCATCGGTCGCCACCAGAGCCGTCTGGTGCGCACCCGCATCTCGTCCAACTTGTCCCCGTGGCTGTCGCAGTGCAGCCTGGACGACCCCTATACCGTCGCCATCAGCCACGGCGAGGGCCGCTTTGTCGCCAATGACGAAGTGCTCGCCCAGCTGATCGCCAACGGCCAGGTCGCCACGCAGTACGTGGGCGAGAACGGCAAACCCAGCATGGACCTTTCCGTCAACCCCAACGGCTCCGCACTCGCCATCGAGGGCATCACGAGCCCCGACGGCCGTGTCCTGGGCAAGCTGGGCCATGCCGAGCGTCGCGGCGCCAACCGGTACTG
>ENA-UOJO01003965-UOJO01003965.1-human-gut-metagenome-genome-assembly--contig:-P57-NODE-3965-length-13260-cov-5.047936_pt1 | contig 13260 bp, 10 predicted proteins | sample MGYA00242351_ERZ723898 | MGnify/ENA metagenome assembly ERZ723898 | reverse complement strand
TTATATTATCCCAGTTTTGGTATTGATTCTCTTCATCATCTGAATATACAACCTTGAAGTAATCAGATAATTTTGCAAGTGCATTGACCAAAACTTTCAATTCTTCAGGATTCATACCATCTTTTATGTGTTCTATCATATGCTCATGAAACTGCTCATGATGATAGAAAGCACTCTTTCCTTTATCAGTTAATGACAGCTTTACTACCCTCTTATCCTCATCACTTCGTATTCTGCTTACATAGCCCTTTCTCGTAAGACCATCAATCGCCTTCGTAAGTGTTCCAAGCGTGATCGACATCAGAGCTGCAACCGTACCGGAGCGTTTCGGTTCATCTACACCGATTGCCTCGATTATGTGCATATCATTTATTGAAATATCTGAAAACTCTTCAGTAATAAGGCAGCGCGCCTCTATTTCCATAAGATCCTTGAACAGACCTACAAGTAATTCGTTTAAAGTTTCTTCTGCTGTCATAATATACCTCTTCCTCTTACCATTCTATGGCACAGGCTCCCCATGTAAGTCCGGCACCAAATCCTGATAAAATTATTTTGTCCTCGGTCTTTATCATACCATCTTTGCGAACTTTATCAAGCAAAATCGGTACACTTGCAGCAGAAATATTACCACATTCCTGTAAATTTACAGGAAATTTTTCCATCGGCTGCTTAAGCCTCTTAGCAACCGACTCTATTATCCTGATATTTGCCTGATGGAGAAGATAAAGTGATACATCATCTCCGTTCCATCCTGTTTCTTCCAATAACTGTTTTATCGCAGCCGGCACAGTTTTTACGGCAAATTTGTATACAGATCTTCCATCCATAGTCACATATCCCGGCTTATTTTCAGCCTTGTTTTCGACAAATGGATTTAATACCGGGCGGTTATCTGCATCAAGTGCTTTTCCACCTGCTCCGTCAGACCCCTGTACAAAAGCCTTAAACGAATCCCCTTCATCTGAAACAACTGCAGCCCCCGCTCCATCTCCAAAAAGAACACACGTACTTCTATCATTCCAATCCATTATCTTTGAGAGCACCTCTGCACCTAAGATAACTGCTTTATGAAATCTTCCTGTCTTAAAATAAGCATCTGCTGTTGCAAGTGCAAATAAAAATCCTGAACATGCTGCATTTATATCAAATGCCACTGCACTGTCTGCCCCGATCTCTGCCTGGATCTGACACGCAAGAGATGGTACTATTTTATCCCCTGTAACGCTCGCCGCTATAATAAGGTCGATTTCACTTCCATCTGTTCCGGCATCTGAAAGAGCAGCCTTTACTGCTTCAACTGCAAGTGATGTTGTTGTTTCGGTTGTAGCAATATGGCGTTTTCTGATCCCGGTTCTTGAACTTATCCACTCATCTGACGTGTCCATGATCGCCGCAAGGTCATCGTTAGTTACAACCTTTTGCGGCAGCGAACTTCCTGTTCCTATTATCTTCATAATATACAGCCTTTCTAGAACTTGCGGAAACGATTATATCTTTCTTCCACCAACTCTTCTTTTGTTTTCTTACTCTCTTTTTCAAGAAATTTCTTCATATTTCCTTTCATATAGTTTCCGATAGAAGAAAGTGCATCCTCATCGGCTCCACCATACTCCGGAATAATATCATCAACGACATCCAGTTCTTTTAAATCGTGCGCAGTTATCTTCATAACTTCTGCTGCCTCTTTTGCACGTTTTCCATCCTTCCAAAGGATCGAAGCAAAGCCTTCCGGTGAAAGGATAGAATATGTAGCATTTTCCATCATCCAGACTTCATTTCCGACTGAAAGAGCTAAAGCTCCACCACTTCCGCCTTCACCTATCATAAGACATAAAATCGGAACCTTTATTCCTGACATCTCATATAAATTTCTTGCAATTGCTTCTCCCTGTCCATTTTCCTCTGCTTCCATTCCAGGGTAAGCACCTGATGTATTTACAAATGTTATTATCGGACGGTTAAATTTTTCAGCCTGCTTCATAAGACGTAAAGCCTTTCTATAGCCTTCCGGTGATGGCATTCCATAATTTCTCCTGCCACAGTCCTCTAAATCTTTTCCCTTATGAACTCCGATCACAGTTACCGGCTGACCATCCAGATACGCAATCCCTCCTACTATAGCAGGATCATCCCTGAAATATCTGTCTCCATGCATCTCCATGAATTCATCAAAAATATAATTCATGTAGTCAACAGATGCCAGTCTTCTTATCTGCCTTGCTGCGCTTACTTTATCCCATACTTTAAATGGCTTTGCTTTTGTCTCACGCTCCTTCATAAGCTCTGTCGGTTCATAACTGTCATCCTGATGAAGTGGATCAAAATTATTATATCCATCAAGCGGCTTATGAATGTGGAGTATCTTATAGAGCGTCATTTTCAAGCTTTCACGCTCAACTATCATATCAACAAATCCGTGTTCAAGCTGGAACTCTGCCCTTTGGAAACCTTCCGGCAGCTTCTGTCCTATGGTCTGCTCAATAACTCGTGGTCCTGCAAAGCCAATAAGTGCTTTTGGCTCGGCGAGGATTATATCTCCAAGCATTGCAAAGCTTGCTGTGACGCCTCCTGTTGTAGGATCTGTAAGAACAGGAACGTATAAGAGTCCTGCCTGTGAATGTTTTTTTGCTGCGGCTGAGGTTTTTGCCATCTGCATAAGTGAAATGATTCCCTCCTGCATCCTCGCACCACCAGAACAGCAGAATAATATTACAGGAAGCTTTTCTTCTGTAGCTCTTTCAAATGCACGGGTGATCTTCTCACCGACAACGTGCCCCATGCTTCCCATCATAAAACGTGAATCTATCACACCAAGAACTGTATCTTCTCCATAGATTTTTGCCTTTCCTACGATAATTCCCTCAGTAAGTCCGGTCTTTTCCTGTGTCTTTGCAATTTTTTCCTCATATTCCGGGAAATTAAGCGGGTTTTCTGTTACAAGTTCACTGAACCATGGCTCAAATGTATCCTTGTCCGCAACCATTCTTATTCTGTTTTTTGCTCTCACACGGAAATAATGGTTACATTCATAACAAACATATTTATGTTTTTTTACTACATCTTTTAATATAGTCTTCCCGCATTTTGGACACACGATAGTCTCAGGCGCTTCATCCTGTATCGTCTGCGTTTTCACAGTATCTGCTGCTTCTGTAACATTAACGTTCTCAGCAGATTTTGCAGAAGCCTCTGCCTCGATTTCTTTATCTTTATTTCTATTCTTAAATAACTTCATGATATCTCCCTTTTTACACCAGCTATCCGATTGCAAATGTAAGCTCTGCCATGCAGGCTGTCTTACCATTTACTTTTGCAACGGCTTTTCCTACACCAATAGGGCCTTTTACTTTTATGATCTCAGTCGTAAGCTCAAGAGTATCTCCCGGCACAACCTTCTGTTTAAACTTTGCATTATTTATTCCTGCAAAATAAGCTGTTTTTCCTTTCCACTCATCCTGACACAAGATTGCAACCGCCCCTGTCTGGGCAAGTGCTTCAATGATAAGAACTCCTGGCATGACCGGGTTTCCCGGAAAATGTCCCATGAAATATGGTTCATTCATAGTCACATTCTTTTTTGCAACTGCTTTTTCTCCCGGCACAAGTTCCTCGATCGTATCTATAAGCAGAAATGGATTGCGATGTGGAAGGATTTCCATGATCTGTTGTGTATTTAATAATGACATATGCTCATGTCCTTTCTACTAATTCATGCTGTTTAGACTTATTTATATGCTTTCAGCAAAATACTTGCGTTATGCCCTCCGAACCCAAGTGAGTTGCTGAGTGCATACTCTACCGGCTCTTCATAGCTTTCCTTACAGTAATTAAGATCGATCTCTTCATCAGGTGTCTCGTATCCGACTGTTTTATGGATAAATCCTTCCTGGATCTCAATTACACATGTGATAAACTCTACTGCTCCGGCAGCTCCGAGAAGATGTCCGATCATTGATTTTGTAGAATTGATCTTTAAATCTGCAGCATCATCTCCGAACGCAAGCTTTATCGCTCTTGTCTCGAACAGATCATTGTGATGTGTTCCTGTTCCATGCGCATTAATATATTTTACATCGGCAGGCACAACACCTGCATCGTTCATTGCGTTTGTCATAGCTCTGGCTGCCCCGGCACCATCCTCCTGTGGTGAAGTGATATGGTATGCATCAGATGAACATCCGTATCCGGCTACCTCAGCATATATCTTTGCGCCTCTTGCCTTTGCATGCTCAAGCTCCTCAAGGATTACAACTCCGGCACCTTCTCCCATTACGAAACCACTTCTGTTTTTATCAAATGGAAGTGAGCATTTTGCCGGATCATCCACTGTCGAAAGCGCTGTAAGTGCTGTAAACCCTGCTATTCCTATAGGACATACACTGCCCTCTGTTCCTCCGGCAACCATCACATCAGCTTCCCCATACTGGATACTTCTGTATGCTTCACCGATAGTATTTGTTCCTGTCGCACATGCCGTAACATCATTTATACTCTTTCCTTTGAGTCCGAACTGGATGGAAACATTTCCTGCTGCCATATTGCAGATCATAAGTGGAACAAGGAGAGGATTTACCCTTCCCGGTCCTTTCTCATGAAGCTTCTGTGTTTCACGTTCCATTGCCTGAAGACTTCCGATTCCCGAACCGATCGCACAGCCTACCATGTACGGGTCTTCTTTTGAAATATCAAGTCCACTGTCCTCGATTGCCTCTTTAGCAGCTGCTACCGCATACTGTGAAAAAGGCTCCATCCTCTTTGCTGCTTTTCTGTCCATGAAATCCTGTGGATTAAAATCTTTAAGTTCTGCTGCTATATGACATTTATAATCTGTCGTGTCAAATTTTGTTATCCGGTCAAATCCGATCTTTCCGGCTTTTACTGAATCCCAAAAATCATCTACATTAAGTCCGATCGGTGTCACTGCTCCAAGTCCTGTTACAACTACTCTTCTACTCATATTGCCATTCCTCCGTCAACAGAAAGCACCTGTCCTGTTATATACCCAGCTGCATCTGATGCTAAAAATAATACTGCGTTTGCTATATCCTGTGGTTTTCCGGTTCTTCCGAGCGGAATCTGTGAAATAAGATTTTCTTTTGCACTGTCTGAAAGTGCATCTGTCATATCTGTATCAACAAATCCCGGTGCTACAGCGTTCACTGTTATTCCGCGGCTTGCAAGTTCCCTGGCAACCGCTTTCGTAAGTCCGATAACTCCCGCCTTGCTTGCACTGTAGTTTGCCTGTCCGGCATTTCCAAGTATTCCCGAAACAGACGATATATTGATGATCCTTCCTGATTTTTGTTTAAGGAAATATCTCGACATATGGCGTATAGTATTAAATGCGCCCTTTAAATTGGTATCAAGAACTGCATCATAATCATCCTCACTCATTTTCATAATAAGTCCGTCCCTTGTAATTCCTGCATTATTTACGAGGATGTCAATATGTTTATATTCTTTTATAATGGCTGTTATCATCTGCTGGCACTCTTCGAAATCAGATACATTACATTTATATGAAACCGCATCTCCTCCTGCTGCCTTTATCTCAGAAACTGTTTCCTCTGCCTTATCTTTAGAGCCATTATAATTTACTATGACAAAGGCATTCTGTGCTGCAAGGGTAAGTGCTATCTGTCTGCCTATTCCCCTGCCGGCTCCTGTTACGAGCGCAACCTTACCTGTTAACATACTTTTCAAAATCCTCCAGTTTATCTATATTTACGACTTTTACGTCTCTGTTTATCTTTCTCATAAATCCAGCGAGTGAGCGTCCCGGCCCGATTTCAATAAATTCGTCCGCACCAACTGCTATAAGGCGCTCAATTGTCTGCTGCCAGCGGACAGAAGACGAAACCTGACGTTTCAGATAATCTTTTACGTCATCCTTTGATGCTACATAATCCGCTGTAACATTTGTAATATAAGGCACTTTTATATCATGTATTTCCACATCCTTTAATGCCTCACCAAGTTTTTCCCCTGCACCTTCTAACATTTTTGAATGGAAAGGACCACTAACCTTAAGCGGTACCGTTCTTTTTGCACCAGCCTCGCTGCATGCTGCTGCCGCCTTATCCACTGCATCTTTCTGTCCGGTTATAACGATCTGTCCCGGGCAGTTATAATTTGCGATCGATACAACAGCACTTTCTTTCTGTGCTGTTTCTTTACATATTTCTTCTATCTTTTCAGGATCAAGTCCCAAAACAGCAGTCATTGCTCCCCCTGTCGGAACAGCCTCCTGCATATATATCCCTCTTTTTCTGACAACGCCAAATGCGTCCTCCATCGTCATAGCACCGGAAGCAATGAGAGCACCATATTCTCCAAGACTAAGACCTGCTGTAACGTCAGGTGTTATTCCTTTATCTACAAGCGCCTTATAAAGTGCAGCTTCTACTGTAAGCATGCAGATCTGTGTGTACTCTGTTATGTTTAATTTATCGTTTTCTGTAAAACAAAGATTTGGAATGTCAAGTCCTGATTTTTCACTTGCAAGTTCAAAAATTTCTTTTACCTGTGGCATTGAGTCATAAAATCCTTTGCCCATTCCAACATATTGTGAACCCTGTCCCGGGAACATAAATACTCTCTTGCCCATTTTCCAGTTTCTCCTTTTATCTAGTCCTTTACTTATTTAATCCCTGCAACATCTTTCAATATTTCTTCGCATGTCTCTTCTTTTTTTATGAGGCCTGCTATCTGACCTGCCATGACACTGCCATATGTAACGTCTCCCTCCACTACAGCTTTTCTGAGTGCTCCAAGAGTCATCTTTTCCAGTTCTTCAAGTCCGGCTCCCTCTTTTTCTTTTTTGAGATATTCCCTTGTCATCTTATTTCTGAGAACACGGATCGGATGTCCGGTACTTGTTCCGGTTACCTGTGAATCGATATCCTTCGCCTTTATGATTTTCTGCTTATAATTCTCATGAACGATCGACTCCTTTGCTGTGACAAAGCGTGTTCCCATCTGAACGGCTTCCGCACCAAGTGCCATCGCTGCATTAAATCCTCTGTTATCTGCGATTCCTCCTGCAGCTATAACAGGAATTTCCACTGCATCAACAACCTGCGGAACAAGCGTCATAGTAGTTTGTGAACCTATGTGTCCTCCCGATTCCATTCCCTCTGCTACAACTGCAGATGCGCCACCTCTTTCCATAAGCTTTGCAAGCGCAACACTTGCAACTACAGGAATAACTATAACTCCGGCTTTCTTCCACATCTGCATGTATTTTGCGGGATTCCCTGCTCCGGTTGTCACAACCTTCACTTTTTCCTCTGCTATTATCCTTGCTATTTCATCGGCTTCAGGATTCATGAGCATTAAATTTACTCCAAACGGCTTATCTGTTTCTTTTTTCGCTGCCTGTATCTGTTCCCTTACCCATGAAGCCGGTGCGCCTCCGGCACCAATAATACCAAGACCTCCGGCATTTGAAACAGCACTGGCCAGTTCGTGTGTTGCAACCCATGCCATTCCTCCCTGGATTATGGGATATTCAATTCCCAGAAGCTTTGTTACTCTCGTTTCCATTTTACGCCTCAACACCTTTAGCTTTTAAATACTCTATAATATCATTTACAGTTTCGATCTTTTCAAGATCCTCTGAAGGAATTTCCACTCCGTACTCCTCCTCAAGTGACATAACAAGCTCGAAAAGATCAAGGGAATCAGCCTCTAAATCCTCTTTGAAATTTGACTCTAATTTAATGTCCTCCGCATCAATTCCTAACTGATCTGCTACGATTTCTTTAATTTTTTCAAACATAGTAATTTTCTCCTTTATTCTTGTTTTAGAAATGTTTTGTGTTTCAAATATTTAGCATATCAAAACATTTGATGTTCAAAGTATATCACAACAAAAATACTTGTCAAGTCAAAATATTTCCTTTTCAAACCTTTTTATCAGACTTTAAATAAAGAGTGCGCTTACTTTTGTTGTACAATAAGTTACAGAATAATTCCTGCACACAAAAACAGACCTGCGTTTCCGCAGGCCTGCCGGCTTATGAATATTTATTTTTTGTGACATGCCATTTACATAGGCAAGTGTATTTACCTTACACTATGGTGTTGTCTGATCTGCCGGACTGCTGCCGTCACCTGTATTTCCGGTGTCGGCGCCGGTATTTCCGCCAGTATTATCTCCTGTATTTCCGGCACCGCCTCCGGTTGTACTGTCAGTGTTACCACCTGTCGTATCGCCGGTGTTGCCACCATTTGTATTTGTTGTATCTGCGCCAGTTGCATCCGCAGCATTTCCACCAGTTGTATTACCGGTGCCGCTGTTTGTTGTATCCCCCGGTGTAGTATTATCTGTTGCTGCTCCTGTATTTCCACCGGTCGTTCCTGCATTTCCACCAGCTTCTCCTGTATTTCCGCCAGTTGTATCTGTAGTATTTGTATTTCCGGACGGAGTCGTTGTTCCTGTCGTACTCTGATCAGGAGTGGTCTGCTGGCTCTGATCTGTTGTTGCACCATTTCCTGTAGCGGCATCCGGTGTCTGTGCCGCAGCTCCATCATCAGGCGTCTGCTCATCCTGCAATTCCTGTGCATTTTCTTCGTATGTGCTGTCATCATTATCAGAATAATCCTGTGACATCTGTGCATACGGCAGAAAATCAAGCGGCGTAAGACCGTCATGTATATCATCCATGTACTGCTTCCATATCTGTGCCGGATATGAGCTTCCGGTAAGACTGCTTACTGACTCAGGCATATCGCAGCCCACCCAGACACTTGTTGTATAGTATCTTGTATATCCACAGAACCAACCATCCTTTTTATCGTTTGTTGTTCCTGTTTTACCTGCACATGGCATATCATTTTCGAGCTTTGCTTTTCTTCCTGTTCCATCTGCCATAACACCGGTAAGGACATCAGTCATCATCCTTGACGCTGTTTCTTTGTATATAACAGTTTCAACAGGTGAAGATGTATATACAATGTTCTCATTTCCATCAACTATTGATGTAACACATGTAGGTTTACGATATAATCCATCATTTTCAAGTGTTGCATATGCCGATGCCATCTCAAGCGGCGATGTTCCCGTTGTAAATCCACCGAGTGCCGTGGCAATCGTGTAATCAGAATCGACTATATTTGTAAAATTCATATTCTTTAAATATTTAAGCCCTGTTTCTGGTGTAACATCCTCGTATACCTGCCATGCAACAGTGTTTAATGACTGTTCGACCGCATAACGAATTGTGACATCTCCATGATATGTGTCTCCTGCGTTTGATGGTCCTCCATCAAATTTATGGTCATCAACCACCGAATCCGGTGTATAACCGTTTTCAAATGCCGGAGTATAGACTATAAGCGGTTTTATTGAACTTCCTGGCTGTCTGTGGCTTTGGAATGCCCTGTTTAAAGTATGGTTCGTAAAGTCCTGGCTGCGTCCTCCTACTATAGCAACCACATATCCGTTTGAGTTATCGATGGAAACAGCCGCACCCTGCAGCTTATACATTCCATCATCCGTCACGTCGGTAAAGTCAGCCAGTGCCGTATCCACAGAATCCTGCAATTTTTCCTGCTTATCAAGGTCTATTGATGTATATATTTTGTATCCTTCTGAATATAGTTTTTTCTGGCAGTATGAATAAAGCTCATCATATGATTCATCATATTTTTTTTCATCATCCGTCGAATCAAAATAATATTTGAATTTAAAGCCTTCGTTCTCCATCAGAGCCTCTGTAGCACAAAAGTATGCATATGTGTCTACATAGTTATTCTTTACGGTATCATCTGATTTGGAAACATTCAGCACGATTTCCTCGCTTACCGCCTTTTCATACTCAGCCTGTGTGATTTTTCCATCCTCACGCATATTCTTAAGTATAAGATTACGCCTCTTTATTGTGTGATCCTGATTTACTATAGGATCATAGTAAGTAGGACTATTGGGAATGGAGCATAAAAATGCTGTCTGTGAAAGATCCAGATCCTTTAATTCACAGTTAAAATATCCATGGCATGCCGCCTCGATCCCGTAATATCCATTAGCAAAATATATATTATTGAGATAAAACTCCATAATATCGTTTTTACTGTATTTCTTCTCAAGCTGCATTGCAATAAAGATTTCCTTTACTTTACGCTGCCATGTTTTTCCGGTATCAAGGTATATATTCCTCGCAAGCTGCATCGTTATCGTGCTTCCACCCTGACTTACCTTTCCATCCTGAATTATAGCTTTGGCCGCCCGGATTATGGCTTTATAGTCTACACCATTATGACTGTAAAACTTTTTATCCTCAATACTAACCATAGCCGTAACAAAGTTTGCCGGTATATCCTCATATTTAACATATTCTGCGTCTTTTTCAGATGCTGTCTCAGATATAAGCGTACCATTCGTATCGTAGAGCAGGCTGGTCCTGGCAGGTACAAAGGTATTTTTATCTGACTGTTTTACCAGTTCTACAGCCTCGCTTCTTAGCTTTTGAACCTGTCCTGCATATCCACCGAAGAAATAGTATCCCAGTCCACCTAAAACTATGATCATGAGGAAAATCTGGAATTTTATCATAAACCAGAAAAAGCGGTGCTGCTTTTTCTTCTTTTTCTTCTTTGCCATTTTGTCCTCCTAAAATTATATGTATAACTTCATTTCATACTATACAATACTTTTCGTGTAAAATCAAAAAATTGATAATGTATTTATATTAAATTTAATACAAAATTAAGGAGTACCTATTATAAAGATATAATAAGTTCTCCTTTAAAAAATGTCTTCAACCTATTTGTTTAGACAGAAAATCTGCCGCTGTTTTCACAAGTTTTCCTGCCACCTCGCCTTGAAATTCTTTCTCTTCTCCTGCACACATAACAACCGCTCCTGCGCAGTCACCATCATTTACTATGGTGGCTATCGTCTGTCCGTAATAATCACAGGTATCGTCTGAAGTGATCTGTATCAGATTTTCATCATTTTTACTGAAATTACCACACATTCTGTTTTCCATGATCCGGTCAAGCTGGCTTGATGGCCGCTTTCCCTCATATTCCTTTTTTCTCCTGCCTGCTGCCGCAATTATCTCATCGCGGTCAGCGATACATACAAGAAGTCCAGATGCCTGCGCCAGACTTTCCGCATACGACTGCGATATGCTGCGAAGCCCGCCTATAGGAGAATATTTTTTTAAAATAATACCCTCATCACCATCTGTATATATTTCTAAAGGACTTCCCTCCTGTATTCGGAGCACTTTTCTAAGTTCTTTAGGTATCACAACCCGTCCAAGGGAATCAACCCGCCTTGTAAGTCCTGTAGCTTTCATCCATCTTTCCTCCAAAGTCATATTTTACTGCCAGCCGGCTTTGGATCTAGTATGTGAAAGCACCGGAAAAATATTCATTTTGCTTTTATGATTTTGTAAGAGAAAACCTTGCTATCCTTCCAAAAACAGGTGGTGTATGCATCTTTATCCCGATCTTTACATGTCCTGCTTCAAGCATAACTTCCTCTATAGAATGTGTCACAAACCTTACATCTGATGGATATATATTCTTTTGCTTTTGTTTCTCACCACTGGATGAAATCTGACTGATAAAAAGTATTATCTCAACTCCGGTCGTATTTGTTCCTCTGTAATCCACATCCAGACGATATTTTCCTTTTTGCTTTATATATATCTGCTTTTCAATAGAAAATTCAAAGTTCTTATCCGATGATATAAATAAACCTTCATCTTCTGTCCTGACGATCACATCATCCGGTTTTTTCGAAATCCACCAGCCTTCTGATCCCTTTTCAAAGTTCCCGTTTGGAATAAGGTTTTCTCCTGACAGAATTTTTGGGGAATCATCATATTCATAAATTTTTCTTATACATGAATCCAGATCTTCAATAGGCGGATTCTTTGGATCAAAGTCTCTTATTGCTTTCCATGCCGGAAGCTGCACACAGTTTTCATCAAACATACCCATGTTCTCATTCCAGGTTCCAAATCCCCTTCCTGGGGCACATACAGGCTCCCAATAGTACACACCTGTTTTCCCTGTACCCTTTGATGCCTCCGCAGCAATCTGCATAATTATCTGCATTGCCTGCTTCTGCTGCTCTTTTCCTGCCGGAAGCCCCGCAGTATCCATAAGCTCCCTTGACACATGCTCGTTTTCACAATGGCGCCATGGATGCGCCGTTTCAACTACATAAACAGGCAGTTTGTATCTTTCGATCAGCTTTTTCATCGTATCAAGAAGATCCATATATGTTCCATGCCAGAACGAATAAAACGAAATTCCAATAGCATCGATTGGCTCCATTCCTGCATCAAACATTGCATCAAACCATTCCTTCAGATAATAATATCTGCCGCCCTGATCAAGATGTATCATAACTTCGGTATAAGGAGCAGTGTCCCTGACTGCACATATTCCCTGATTTACAAGCTGTGCAAGCTGCTTGTAATCCGGTACCTCGCCATCCGGGAACAGCATCCCGCTTCGTATCTCATTTCCAACCTGGACCATGTCCGGTGTGCATCCTATCTCCTTTAATGCAAGGATCACTTCTGATGTGTAATCATATACCGCCTTCTTTAGCTGTTCAAAGTCCAGTTTTTCCCATGCTGCCGGTTTTTTCTGTTGTCCCGGATCAGCCCAGAAATCTGAGTAATGGAAATCAAGGACGAAGTGCATCCCATAATTTTTTATTACCCTTGCAAGATCAAGCGTATGCCGCAGATCGCAATATCCTCCTGTCTCCGGAACAGATGCTGGATCATTCCATATCCTTAGCCTGACAGAATTAATATTATTTTCTTTAAGTATGTCAAATACACGGCGGTTTCTTCCTTTATTATCAAAAAATGCCGCCCCTTTATCCATCAATTCCAAAATTGACGATATATCCACGCCTTTCAAGAACCCACGCGATTTATTTATTTTATTGGCTTCCTTACATTCATACATTTTCTTATCTGCAATCGCAAGATAATCATCAAAAGTCTTTCCACTGCCAGGATCTGTATACACAATTCCGCAGCTTGCATTTACGTTTTCATTGTTTAGAAGTTTTTTCACTGTATCCAGAAATAGGTCTGTCTTTTCGACATTGATCTCCGGCACAAATACTATGAATTCATCACCGCCAAAACGATACACCAGTGCATTGTCCGGTTTACACCCGTCAATTATATCTGCTATCTTTTTTATTACTTTATCGCCATATTTATGACCTTTTGTATCATTTATAAACTTAAAGTCATCGAGGTCGAAAAACATCAT
>ENA-UOJO01003958-UOJO01003958.1-human-gut-metagenome-genome-assembly--contig:-P57-NODE-3958-length-13275-cov-7.965507_pt1 | contig 13275 bp, 10 predicted proteins | sample MGYA00242351_ERZ723898 | MGnify/ENA metagenome assembly ERZ723898 | reverse complement strand
AAATACGGACAATAATACGTACTGCTATCGACCGTGTTGCACCTCGCTATGGATATAAATCTTGCGAGGACTCCACAAGAGTACTTACCATTAAGAAAGTCAACACTTTTACTTCTCGTATTATCCATAGCTGCGATTTTGCAATAGTGTATAACTGCACTGATGGCAGACAACAGTATATTCGGTTCAACAAAGATAACAATTATTATTCTTGGGAATATCAGGCCAAAGGTTTTGCTGATCTAAATAAGAAAACGGACTGGCTGAAAAAGAATGGGTTATGGGGAAATTTGCAGGATTATTACATCGAAAAGAAAAACGCAAACGAGAATCCGGACAAGCACTCTCGCTCAGTTTTTGCAGAGTCAATAAATGAAATGTGTCAGAAAAACGGCTATCGCAAATAGCCTTTTTCTTTGACTACCGCAGCGCAATTTTTAAGGGCTGACCTCGGTCAGCCCTTATTTGTCGCTTTCTCTCCCGCCTTAATTTCCGCAATCTCCTTTTTCATCTCCGCAATCAGCACCTTGAGCTTTTCCTCGCACTCCTCACGCGTGGTGGCGTAGATGTTCTTTGCGATTCGTTTCCCGTTCACGCGCGGGGAGAACCTGCCCTCGTACAGGTGGTCGTTTATCATCGTCACGCAACCTGTGCCGGGCTTGCGTATCTTGCCCTTATACGGCTCAAATTTCGGCTCTGTCGGCTGATCGTCCGCCTCACTGTCACTTGCCTTGTCCGTTGCGTTCGGCTCGGGAATGGGCGTGTCAGCCCCTGCAATCTCGCGGTCAATTCTCGCCGCCGCCTGCTGTTGCATCGTGTCGGTGATGTGGCTATAAATATTGAGCGTGGTCTCCGCGCTGACATGACCTATCATGGCGGACAGCGTTTTGATGTCCATGCCGTTTTCCAGTGCCATGGTGGCAAAGGTATGGCGGAGATCATGAAACCGCACCCGCTTGCAGTTTGCGCGTTCCAGTATCTTCTGAAACCGATGATAAACCGCCGAAGGGTGCCGCGGTTGCGTGAAGTCAAGCGGAGACGGGAAAATCCACTCGCTGTCGGTTCGCGTTTTCAGCTCTGCTAGCAGTTCTGTCATTTCGGGCGGCAGCAGAATCATGCGGTTGGAGGATTTGGTTTTCGGCGTGGAGATCAGCACCTTTCCGTTTACCTTCAGCACCTGCCGCGAGATGTGAAGCTCGCCCGTTTTCAGATTCAAATCCCGCCATTTCAGCGCGAGAATTTCGCCCCGTCGCATGCCGGTGGTCAGCTCCAGGAGGAATAGCTCGTAATATCCCTCCTCTCTTGCCTGTATGAGAAACCGCGTGATTTCCGGCGGAGTCAGCACCTGCATTTCCTTTGCCTTTTTCGGTGGCAACTTGCACCCGATGGCGGGATTGATGCGGATCAGCCCTTCTGTCACCGCTTTTTCAAGTGCCGTGCGGCAGGTCGTGTGGCATGAGCGCACCATGCGGTCGGACAGTCCTTCTCCGAATTTATCGACATGCTTTTTCCGTCCGCTCTTTTTGAGCCGTGCGTAAAACTGTTGCAGGTCGTTCTGCGTCAGCTTGTTCAGCGGGATGTTGCCGATGGACGGGATAATGTGCGTATAAATCCTTCCCGAATAGCACGCCTGCGTGGTCGGGCGGAGCTTGGGCGCGGAATAATTCTGATACCAGAAGTCAATCCAGTCCCCGAACGGCATGTCCGGCTTGATTTTCTCGCTCCGCCGTCCGCATTCCTCCCGCAGTTTCGCCAGCTTTTCCTGACACTCTGTCTTTGTGTGCGCCGTCACATTTTTTGTTTTGGCATAGCCGTTTTCCTTGTAGCCGACGACAATTCTGCCTTCCCACCGCCCGTCCCTGCGTTGAAAGACACTGCCGTCGCCTTGCTTTTTCTTTGCCATTTATTCGTCCTCCAGTTTCAGTTTTTTGACCATGCCGCCGACAATCGCGGCGGCGTTTTTCTGCATGTCACCTGTCACGTGCGTATAGGTGTCAAGCGTGAAGCTCGCGTTTGTGTGTCCGAGAATGCCCGAAAGCGTTTTCGGATCGACTCCGCCTTTCGTTGCGTGGGTGGCAAAGGTATGACGGAGGTCATGAAAGCGGATGCGCGGCAGCTCCGCATTTTTGAGGATCGTGTGCAGTTTTTTGTATGCCGCTGCCGGATTCATCGGCAGGTTGGGGTTGTATGGATTGTAGAATACCCACTCATTCAGCGCGTTTTCCTTGCGTTTGGCAAGCAGTGCGGCAAGCGTCGGCGGCAGGACAATTGTCCGCTTGCCCGCGCCCGTTTTGGTTTCGCCGATCTGTATTTTGCCGTTTGTGACGGCGGAAAGCGACCGTTCCACCCGCAGTCGGCGGTTTTCAAAGTCGATGTCGCTCCATTTCAGCCCGCAGATCTCGCCGCGGCGCAGTCCCGTCATACATTCCGTATAGAAAAAATCCCGCCAATCGGGGTAGGCTTCGATCATGCCGAGAAATTTCTCAAGCTGACCGTCGTCCAACACCTGCTTGTCGGGATAATTTGGCTTCGGCACCGTTGTGCCGTTCGTGGGATTGCGCACGATGAGCCGTTCCTTCACCGCCGCGTCGAGCGCTTCGTGAAGCATCATATGAATGCCGCGAACCATGCTGTCGGCAAGCGTTTTGCCTTTGATGGAATCTTCGCGAACGCGCCCCTCCTTTTTGAGCTTGTTATACAGCTTCTGAATATCCGCCGTCGTCAGCGATGTCAGCGGCTTGCCTCCGAGATAGGGCTTGATATAGTGGTTTACCATCATGCGGTAGCTTTGCATGGTGCTCTCCCGCAGTGTGAAAATCATATATTCGTCCAGCCACTTGTCAAGCCATTCGCCGAGCGTCATGCGGCTGTCCTCACAGAGGTCGACATCGCGGTAGGTTTCAATTGCGCGGTGCAATTTGTCGAGCGTTTCTTTTTGCGTTTTGCCGAACACCGACTTGTGCATCGGTGTTCCGTCGTTTTTGTGACCGATCACAATGCGCGCTTCCCATCGTCCGTCCGAACGCTTGCGCACCATGCCGTCACCTTGCGGTCTACGTTTTGCCATTGTTATTCTTCCTTTCGTAAGTTTTTTTCGCCCACTGCAAAGATACCACAGGTTCGAGTGAATATCCAGCGGTCGGGCGAAGAGTTATCAATTTGTTATCAATCACATCTGCATCACCACGCCGTCCCGCTTTGCCTGTTCCTCGCGGCGTTGTCTGCGGCTGATGATGGGCTCCCCTGACGGCGCATGAATTTCTTCCGCGCGCTCGTCAATGATATTTGCGGCGTAATAAAAAAGATCGCACAGCCCCGTGAAGATCTGTGCGTTCAGCCCGATTTGAATATTTCGGACTGCCTCCTGTGCTGGCACGTAGTTTTCCTCGGCGGCTGAGGTCAGGAGCTCCATTCCGTGCTCCCAATCATCGCGCGTGTAGCAGTAAAACAGTCCGACCTGTGTGCGCGCCCAGAGGTCGGATGCGGCGGCTTTTTCAAGATGAGCAAGCCCCTGTTCGGCCTGCCCGTTCTCATAATACAGCTTGCCGATTTCATATTCCGCCGCGGTGCAGCCGTGTTCCGCCGCACGCATGAGGTTTGACAGCTTCACATTCGGCATCCGTTTGTCGGTCTGCATGGCGAGCTCATACTCTGCGTAGGCGTGATTTTTGTCCGCAGCCATGCGCAGATATTTCATTTTGTCGCTCGGCTTGTCGGTAAATTTTCCGTCGCGGTAGCCCTTGTAGATCAGATACATCGCCGCGGCACTCCCTTTGTCGGCGGCGATTTCCCACAAATATTCCGCCTCGTCCGCGTCATCTTCCTTTTCGTAATAATGCCGTCCGAGCGCGATCAAGGCATCGACGTCACCGAAGTCGGCGCGGATTTCAAGGAGCTTCAGGTCTTCATCCGGCATTTTTTCTTCTGGCATTTCGCGCAAGGGTTGCCTCGGCAAAGACAGAATTTCCGCCGCGGCACGCACCACTTCATTGCGGACAGACTTGAATTCCTTGTTCTCCTCAAGCGGAATTTTCTCCGGCATGGCATCGGTATAGGTGCGATACACCTCGCACTGACAGCGATACCACAGGTCGTACAGCTCCGCGATTTTCCCGTCCGCCGAGAGCAGTTTCACAATTTCATTCGTGAGCTGCTTTGCGGAATTATTCAGATAGCCATAGACCTTTTTGCCCTTGTGCGAAGAAATTTTTCCGCAGAGGAGCGCAAACTTCTGATAGAGTTCGGGAGAAATTTCATTCCCGCCCGCGCGAATTTTTGCGGTCAGCTCCCGCATTTTTGCGCGGAATGTTTCCTTTAGATCATCCCGCGCCTGCGTTTGCCCGCGATAAACCGAGAGCAGTTCCTGACGGAAAATGTCCGACGCCATCACCTTTTTGATGTCGTGAATCCCCGCCTGCGAGAGATACGGCTCGCGCGGATTCTGCGACCACACCATCATATGCGCGTGCGGGTTGGTTTCCTTGTTGTGGTACGCGGCATACCAACGAAGATTTTCGGGCGAGATGTGCATCGCTTTTGCAATATCATTGCGGCGGGAACGGAGCAGATGCATCCACTGTGCGGCAGAATTATAGCCGAGCCGTTCGGCATCCTCGCGCTTCAGGGAAAAGATCAATGCCCACACATTGCCCGAATGGTTGTCGATCTCCTGGCTGACTTTCGCAAGGTCAACGCTTACGCCTTCGTCCGAGAACAGTCCGCAGGAACCTTTGCGCTGACCGATATAGTTCACCATGCCGCCGCGCAAAAGCTCCACGCCTTCGCGCGTTGCGATATATTCCGCGTAACCGCCGCGACCTCTCCCGTCCTCGGTTTTGTGACCGCACTTGTAATACGGTGCTTTCAAAATCAGTTTTGCCATAAAAATTACCTCTTTGTATTCAGTATTTCATCCGTGCGGATGGTTCCGTTTGTTTCTTTGACCTCGCGCACCGAGTCATTACGCATGTTGTCAATCTCTGCGGGACTGAACTCAAAGCAGTCCGCGACCGCGTGCGCGAGCAGATTCTGATCGACTGCCAGCTTGAAAAGCAGTCGGGCAAGCCGTTCTTCACTGTCCCGCACCTTGGCGGAAATGACCGACTCCAGCGCAGGCGTGAGAAACTTCACCGAGTTGTTCCGCCGCAGATATTCCAGATAAAAATCAATGGCATCGCGGATAAAATCGTTCCGTGATGCCATTTTGAGTGTTTCGGAAAACCTGTCACAGTCCTCCCATTGATCGACGCGAAGCCGGACGCCTTTCGACGGCATCGCGTCATTTTGCTTTTCGTTTTTCATGCTTTCGTCCTTTCTGTTTTCTTTGTCCTACGGCTCGAGACACGGAAAAAGCCCGATTTTCCAAGGGATTTTCGTATTTGAGACCCGCAGGCAGTCTTTTTCGGCATACGCGAGACACAGGTGGCGTTTTTGCAAAATCGTAAAAGCCCCGTATTTCGCCGTCAAATCCCCGCCCGGCGTTGCCGTGCGGTGTGAATTGCCGCGTCCGAGACACGGCTTTATCCTGCTACCAAATAATCGACCGTCAGACCCTGTCATAGCGTGTCTGCTCGTCGAGCCATTCAAGCAGTCTGTCCCGCGGAATGATGATGCGTCCCGCCACGATTTTCAGCTTCGGGAAGTTCTGCTCCCGCACCAGCTCATAAGCACTGGCACGGGAAATGCCGAGCAGGTCTGCCACATCCATCACTGTCAGGTACATCGGCAGTTCCTCCCGTGTTTTGTAAATCGAGTGCTTCATTTTACGCGCCTCCTTTCCTTTTTTCGTATTTTTCAAGCGCGGCTTTGAAGTTCAACCGCGCTGATGCTTGCTGTATTTGTTTCTCAAAATATGCCTGCTCCACCGGTGCAAGCGGGCAGAGCGTATAGAGCAGGCTTCCGTTGTGCGTGCGCCCGTCACGCGTTTTCACGGTCGTGCGCTCGGTGGTAATCAGTCCCTTGCGCACAAGCCCCTCCACATGCTTTGCCACTGTGTTGTTACTCATGTTCACCGCCTCGCCGATGGTGGCGTAGCTCGGATGGCACTGAAAGGTTTTTCTGTCCTCGCAGTACATCAGATAAGTGTACACGAGAATTTCGCCCGCAGTCAGCCCCAGACGAAAGATGCTTTTCGGCATCGGAAAATATTCGCCGGGGATGTCGCGGGCGTTGTGGTAATAAAATGTTTTATACTGTTTGCTCAATCATTGTTTCCTCCTTTTCAGTAAAGTTCTTTGAAGTCTTGAAACTTTCTTTCAAGAAAGTTTCAAGTGGGGTTCGGGGCAAGCCCCGAAAAAAAGAGTGCCGGATGTCCGACACTCTTGTGTACTGTTTCGTTATTTGATCAGCAGATGCGCATGCGGGAAGCCGTAAACCCATTCCGTGCGGTAGCCTTCGGGAACGGTTTCGGGATCCACCCGGATCAAGTCGTAAGGAATGAAGTCCTCCGGCGTTTTGAGCTTTGACAGGAGCCTTCGGCTGTCCTCGTAGAGCAGGCTTGCGAAAAGCAGATGCCGCGCCGACTTGATATCGTATTTCGATTTGTCGGGATAGTCGATCTCGTCAATGAGCATGCAGAGAATATGATCGTTTGCAACATTCCGCGAGACCGTTTTGAGGCAGGCTTGGTAGACCTCGTTTGCCTCCTCGCAGAGGATCATCTTTTCGTCATCCGAGGCATTTTTCATAGCCGTTTGCATCGCCGTGATCTTTGTGTGCGCGTCCTTGACCGCTTTTATGATATTTTGTTTTTTGTGCGTATCGTTCTGACCTGCGTCCGTGGGATCAAGATCGAACAGCTCGGACACGGGAAGCGTCCTTGTGTAGGCTGCTCTGCCGGCAAAGGCATCCGCCGCATCATGAACGAAAGCCATAGGCGCTTCAAGGTGAGCATTGTTCTCACCCGTATCGGGGCTTTCATCGCCCACGATATATTTGTAGAAGGCAGGCAGATTGCCGCCGTGATTTTCCTTGTAATCCTTGCGGTAATGGCGCAGGCGGGAGAGCACCTTGCCGGAATCGACGGAGTACAGGCGCTTTGCCTTGTCGATCTCCATTCCCGACAGCACCGCGAGAATGCAGATGTCGTGATAAATATCCATCGGATGATGCTCGCCCTGCTCCTCGGCGAAGAGCCCGTCCCACAGCAGGCAGTTGAGAAACTGCGAGAGATTGACGATCTCCCCGATCTTATTTTTCGCAATTGTCTGATCGAGCGCCGCAAGGCTTTTCGGTGTGTTCTCGTAGTCGGTCTTGCCGACAGGCTCTGCCTTGCAGACGGGAACTTTGAGAATGTCATAGCAACCGGTCACGCCTGCGATAATCAACTCGTCACCCGTGACGAGCATGGAGTCGGAATCGTAATCGCATCCGTTAAGCCTTTGCTGAATATTGCTTTCAATCGCATTCACGCAAATAATATTGGGCGTGAGATTAAAATAACGCAGAAGGTCATAGCAGTGTGCGTTCTGCGCGAGGTAAAGGTTGCCCATGGTGATGTGAGGACTGCGTGCGCAGAGCACCGGTTCACCGTGAGCAAAGCCCGTGGTGCAGACCTGTCCGTCATCCAATGAGAAGGAAAATGTCGGCTCGTAGCTCTCATCGGTGAGCGCCCAGAGAAATTCGTAGGCGTTGCCGAACAGCACCTGATAGTTTCCGCTGACCGCGATCCGTCCTTTTCTCAGCCGTTCCTTAAAATACTTGACGGTGTCGCTGCGGAAGGATTTGTAGAACTCGGTCTGCTCAAACAGCGGCGTGCGACAGCTCATATCGAGGACGGTATCACGGCGGTATTTGGCAAGGTCGGGGACTTCATTTTCCGCAATGGTGGCGTGGTCTGTGGTCATATTGATCTGATAGCGCAGAAAGGGAGAACGGTTCAGCATATCCTGAAGATACTCAAAGGACGGCTCAAGGAGCTTGCCGACGCCCTCACGGGTAAGCCCGATGGTATTGAGAAGCTGATAGTTGGTATATGCCATCATGCCGTCCATCAGAGGAGCGTCGTGGTCAGCCTTGACCACACCGAAGACAGAGCTGTTCTTGCCTTCGTAGAGCGCGTCGAGAAAGCGCTTGCACTTCTGCTCGAAGGGCATATCCTTTGGCATGAATTTGAAGTACTTCACGCTGCTCTCGGTGATGACCAACTTGATGTCCTTGATATCACGCGCCGTGGTGTAGCCTGCAAGTCGGCTTACCTGCGTAATATCGTTATCAAAGAACCAATCCTGCAGGTTGGTGTTGAATGCGCAGGTCTTGAAGAAACGGTTGCGCAGAAGCATCATACCGTGCGCGCCGTATCCGTTCGCGTTGAATATCTCGGCATCCAGCAGAGCCTCGCCGTCCCAGATGACGTTTTCGATCTCGGTCTCCTCTTCCTCTGCCCGAAGATCGTGCGTGTCGGTTTCCTTGACGCATATCACATTCTCGGTAAAGCGGCTGACTCTGTCGCGAATGATGAGGATGGATTTCTTGGGAAGCCTGATCGTGCTCTCGATATTGCTGAGCGTGAGTGCGATATACGCCTGCCAGGAAGCCTGGTCGGAGGCATTGTCGGCAGAAAGATCGCAGGAGCTCCACGCCATCATATCCGTATACAGCGGTTCTGCAATAAAGAGGCAACGACCGTCGCGGCTTGCTCCCGCGCTTCGCTTGTAGCGGACATAGTGGATGCCGTCAATATCGAAGCCGTGGGTGTAAAGATGCTCACGGATCTCCCGGCAACTGATATCCGTGGGGATGGGCTTGTCGCTTCGCTTGTACGTGCGCGTATCGGCATCATATTTGAAATACTTGCCGAGGATTCCTTCCGCAATCGGTTTCTCCACGGGGATATATCCGCTATTCTCCCGGAAGGATACGTCTATGGCGATCAGCGTCGGCTTGCCGCCTACGGTGCTGATGCAGACGTGATCCTGCATATCCTCATCGGTGACCCTGTAACCGTTCAGAACGTAGCGGTTGCCGTAGGATTCATACAACTTGATCGCGCGGTTGAAGGAAAGGCTCACAACGGCGCGGCAGAATCGCTTCTTGCCGTCGAGGTAAGGGTAAGCAAGCTCGCTTTTGTGCCGGTCGTACACCTCTACGAGCTTCAGGGTGTCAAGGCTCTCATCAAGAACGCCCCTGAATGCCTTGGGATCGGGCTTGCCATCTTTTGTGGCGGTAAATCCGTCATTTTTGAACACTACACTGCCTTCAAGGGACATAATGCGCATGCTTTCATATTTTTTCGTCGCCATTGTAACACCTCCTTCTGTTCTGATGTTTTTGCTTTATCATATTTTGCGACTTGATCGAGATATTCTTGCGAATTGAATTTCGGACAAAGGGGAACATTGACTATCAAGGCCTCAGAATGTGGCCTTGCTTTGAAAACAGCATTATCCCGGGCTATACGCCTTCATTCTGAGGGCGTGAACGCCGAAATCAAGGCGACAAAAAGTCGCTTTGACGAAAGAGCCGATTTTTCCGCTCGGATAGCATCTCTACCATTTATCCGAAATCACGGTTTTGCACGAAACGACACAAAAGGCGCTGTTTTCAGGGCTTTTCCGGCTTTTTCAAAACCTTTTCTCGGGATGCCGAAAAAGAAAACTGTAAATTTGAGGCTCAAAAATGCAGTTTTGTGTTTCGGAGTCGTCTCCGTAAACAAGCTTGCTGTCTCGATTGGAGCTTTTTCTTTGCCTACAGCGAGGGAGATATTGGGGGATGAAAAGATATCAATAATTACTTTTGCTACATATCCGTTAACATCTTTTTTATCCGCGAACGAATTTTTCTCCGATTCCACGGCTTTGCAACACAGGCTCAACGAAAAGCTTTTTTGTCCGCTTGTCATCTACCCACAAAAACCTTTAACTACGCCGTTATCGTCATATACCCAAAGCTGATCTATATGACGTTTGTTCGTTTGAATGACTTTTAGCACTTGCTTCTCTACAAAGTAAAAGGCATCGTCTTAGAATATGTGGTAAAAATTTGACTTATAGTTAAAAACATCTATTTCCTCAACCCGCACCAAATCATCAAGTTTTGCTTTGCGAATTATCATAATCTGATCTCCTTGCAGAATGCTTCGTAGTTTGCCACCTCGCGCTCGGTGTGATACACCGCATACTCGATAGTATCGAAGTAGCAGAGGTAGTCTTGCATTACAGCATTGAACACATTTGCCACGATCCAAGGCGGATTTTTGAACGCTCCGCATCCGAATGCGCCGAGTATCAGCACTTCATTTCCGTTGGAAGCCGCAACATCAAATATTCGTTTGATGCGCTCTGCAAGCAATTTTTCAAGCTCCAACGGAGTTATCTTTGCCGCCTTATCCCCTGCGTGCGGGTTCATCGCATTGCTTGGACGTTCTCGCAGGTTCGGTGCCGCACAGGTAATAATATTCACGTTCCACCAGTTCTTTTGAGGGAGAAGTTCCGGAAAGTTAGTATCGCTTTTGAACACACATACGTTGGACGTATAGATGCAATCGTTGTTGTAAAGCGGATCTGATGCCTTGCGGTGTGGGGTGTAAAATTCTGTCCACAGCGCATCATTGTTGAGGCACGGGTAAAGTGTCGTGCAACGGCAGATGCATTCTTCTTGGGCGGAAGAACCGCTTACAACGCCGCCTTCGGGATTGGTGGCTGATGCGAAGTTCAACACACATACCTTCTTGCCTTGCTTTGCATAGTTCTCGGCCGCTTCGAGCGAACGCTTCCCGCTAACGATTACCTTAGCTTTGTCAGTATTGCTTGGTGCAGGCACGCTTACGACTGATTTTCCTGTAATGAATACCTGCGCTTCGGTTGATTGTCGAACAGCTTCTACCAATTTCCGGTCAGTCGTATACCGCTGTTCCGTGTCTCGAAATATCTCCGCATTCTTTGTTTTTCTATCGATCATTTTTATACCTCATTCAACAAAGGCATTTCCTTTTTCAAGAATTTTCTTTCTCGATTCCCAATCAGGCATAAACATAGCAAGCTGTTGATAGAACTTTTTTGAATGATTAGGCTGTAGAAAGTGCGTAAATTCATGTACAACGACATACTCGATACACGATATAGGGGCTTCTACCAAAGTGTAGTTGAATGTTAATACTCTGCGTCTTGGCTGACAACTTCCCCAACGAGACACCATGTTTCTGTACCGAATCGTTGGGTATTCGACATCATACTTTTGGAACTTAGGATAAATGGCGTCGCACAAAGATTGAATCGTATCCTTGCAGATTGACACCAACCATTTATCCACTATTTTCTTTTTCAGTGCCGCATCGTTTGGATTTTTGACAGTCAGAATGATATACGATTCATCACTCTCTATCGTATTTTTCTTTCCCTCAATAATTCTCAATCTTCTATCATGGCCAAGTATTCGGAATGTTTCACCATCCACGTATTGTTTGGGTTTAGGCGCATATTTTGCAAGTTCCTCATAATGAGCAAGCGCTTTGAGAATGTACTCCGATTTGGATTCAATAAAGTCTTCAATTACCTTTTCGGGAACACGAGGATTTGCTGAAAGAAAAATCGTTCTATCTGCCTTAATTCTTAGATTGATGTTCTTAACATCTTTTCTTTGCAAATCATATTCAATTTGTTTTCCATTCAATACCATTTCTTTGATCATTTGAATCTCCTGAGGGCAACCGTAATTACATTTTCAATGATCTTATCAACAGAATCGAAGTCAACATGAATACCTTTTTCTTTTTCGATGTCATAGAACATATCATCAATGTCTTGAGCAATCTTGTTGTGAATATCTCTGTTTGTCTGCCAATCAACCATGTTATGTTCATCGACAATTTCAGTAATGCGAATTGAAATGTCAGATATAATATCAATATTTGAACTGATATCCATCACATCACCCAAAATTGCGGTAATAATGCCGTAGAATGCCTGCGCATGAAGATTGCCTTTGATTTTTTCGGGATATGTAATGTTGGTAGTACCTTTACGGTAATCATCCATGATGGATTTCATCTTGGCAAGATACTCGGCTTCGGTGATGACTTTGTTCTTATATTCCTCAAGAGCATCCTTGATTCTCTTTGAGAAGGTATCGTAGTAAGCCGGATTTTCATCCCTGTTTGCTTTAATGCTCTTAGTCATGTGAGATACAATCGCATCTGCTTTTGAGCGCATTGTTCCAAGATCATGCAGTTCTTTTTCAAGTTCATCACGGTCAAGAATATCAACTGGATTTGTGATTTGTTTAATACCTGCTACCGACAAATGCGTATCAAGTAAATTTTGCATCTGCTTTTCATATTCTTTGTTATCAATCGTGTCTGCATAACGTTTCTTTACACTTCTTCTTACTTTGGAATAGAAAATAAATGCTGATTGATACATGATGATTTCCTGCTTTGAAAATGCAGAATATACCTTTTCAGAATTCAGCACCATGTTCATAGCACGTCCGAAAGAACAAAGTGCATCATAGAATTTCGCACGGATTTCCGTATCTGCAAGAAAAACTTCGATTTCTTCCGTATCCTCTTTGTTCTTGATTGACGTAAAGATATCACACAGATGAGAATATGCTTCTCGCAAACGGCTCACGCACGCCATAACATCTACAATCACACCTTGAATATCAGCGCTGTCGAATTCTTCAAGTCCTGCTCCACTGTAAACTTCCATCGCGGAATCAAGCTTTTGAATCAATCCCCGATAGTCTACAATCAAGCCATAGTCTTTACCATCATAAAGGCGGTTTGTGCGCGCAATTGCTTGAAGCAAACCGTGTTCTTTTAATTCCTTATCAATGTAAAGAACCTGTGTACGAGGTGCATCAAATCCGGTAAGAAGCTTGCTGCAAACAATGAGAATATCGATTTCACCATCGATAAACTTATTCTTGATCGCATCTTCATAATCATCCGCATTGCCGTACTGTGCCATCATTTTGTTCCAGAAAGCAACAACCATATCGTCCGTGCTTTCATCTACTTCTTCACTTCCTTCACGCATATCTGGAGCAGATATAACGACCGCAGTAGTAAGATCTCCGAACTCTTCAAAGCATTTCTGATAGCGAACTGCATCCTTTTTAAAATTGCATGCCAGCATTGCTTTGAATCCGGTGTTCTTGTAGCCTTCAATAAAATGAAGATTCACATCCAACGCAATGCGCTTAATCCGGGCATCTGTGGAAGTCAAGCGTTTGATGGTACTCCACTTGTTTTTAAGATCGACCTTCTGCGCATCATTCAACCTTTTTGTAACCTGATCGAACCAAAGGTCTATATTGGCTTCATCCACACTCTGT
>ENA-UOJO01003957-UOJO01003957.1-human-gut-metagenome-genome-assembly--contig:-P57-NODE-3957-length-13276-cov-4.529461_pt1 | contig 13276 bp, 10 predicted proteins | sample MGYA00242351_ERZ723898 | MGnify/ENA metagenome assembly ERZ723898 | reverse complement strand
GCTGTTATCTGTGGAATCACGCCGGATGCCATGGTCTGGCTTAAATACAGCTTCCCAAAGCCGTCCAGTGCGTCAGTTGCTTCCTGAAGACGCAGTCCTGCACAGTCCACTAGGCCAACCACAGGCGCTCCCATCTTCATTGCCATGGAATAGATGTTGCAGATCTTCTTTGCATGCATTTCACCCATGGAACCGCCTAATACTGACGCATCCTGGCTGTATACATACACCAGGCATCCACCGATGGTACCATAACCGGTAACCACACCATCAGCCGGGGTCTCCTGCTCAGTCATGTTAAAGTCCGTACTTCTGGCAGTGATGTACGCGCCGACTTCAACAAAACTGTTCTCATCAAGCAGTGCCGCGATGCGGCTGCTTGCTGAAGTTTGTGCTGAATTACTCATTTTCCAGTCCTCCATCATTCATAAGTTTAACAATATCTAAGCATCACAGCCGCCCAAAACAGCCATGACGCAAAAAAAAGCAGAAATATTGCCACATACTATTATAATAATAAATTTGTCAAATTTCAAGTTCTTTCGGTATAAAAAGGTGAAAATATTAACGAACCGCCAAATGGGGAATATGGAAAGGAGTTGTAGCATTTCCAAAAGAAAAAGAAAGGCTGCAGCTCCATTTTTGTTAGATAGTACTCAATAATTTTTATCCGATTGAAAAAAATTTGTCATGGATGACCTGGACCGCTTTATCCGCATCCTTCTTGTCAACCAGTACCGATATCTTAATCTCGCTGGTGGAAATCATGTTGATGTTGATATTGGCATCGTAAAGCGCCTCAAACAGCGTGGCTGCCACCCCGGGATTGTTGATCATGCCCGCGCCCACAACAGAGACCTTTGCGATTTCCGTGTTGGTCTCAAGCCGCGCATAGCGGATTTCATCCCTGTGGTCCTCAAGAAGCCCGGCCGCCCTTAAAAGGTCTGATTCGGCAACGGTAAAGCAGATGTCCTTGCCCTCCTCATGGCCAATGCCCTGAAGGATGATGTCCACATTGATGTGGTTCTGGGCCAGAAGGGAAAACACCTTAAAAGAGGTTCCTATTTCGTTGGGCACCCCAATCAGTGCAATCCTTGAAATATTCTTATCCTTTGCCACGCTGCTGATATATGACTTTTCCATACGCTTTACTACTCCCTTCACTTTTGTGCCCGGATGGCCCGTAAAGCTTGAGAGCACCTCCAGTCTCACATTATATTTCTTTGCCATCTCCACCGAACGGTTATGTAACACCTGGGCGCCCAGGGTGGCCAGCTCCAGCATCTCGTTGTAGGTCACCTCATCCAGCTTCCTGGCTCCCTTTACCGTCCTTGGATCCGCGGTGTATACGCCGTCCACATCCGTGTAAATCTGACATAATTCCGCATCCAGGGCGGCTGCCAGGGCCACTGCCGACGTGTCGGATCCCCCCCTTCCAAGGGTGGTGATATCCTGGTTCCTGTTGATTCCCTGGAATCCGGTGACAATGACAATCTTCCTCTGGTTCAGCTCCGCCTCAATCCGCTCCGTGTCCACCCGCTTGATCCTGGCGTTCCTGGAAACCGTGTTGGTGAACATGCCGGCCTGCCAGCCCGTAAGGGATATGACGGGGCAGCCCAGGGCTTCAATGGCCATGGCGCACAGGGATACTGATATCTGTTCCCCTGTGGACAGCAGCATATCCATCTCCCGGTTGGATGCATTGGGATTCACCTTCCCTGCCATCGCTATCAGGTCGTCCGTGGTGTCTCCCTGTGCGGAAAGCACGGCCACCACCTGGTTTCCCGCCTTATAGGTGTCCGTGATGATTTTTGCCACATTACGGAGCCTGTCTGTGTCAGCTACCGAGGTCCCTCCGAATTTCTGTACAATTAATCCCATACCTGTTCCTTTCCATACCTGTTCTGTGTACTCCCGGAATCTCCGGGAGTACACTTCTATAAAAAGGAGCAGCGACCACCAGGCACACTGCTCCTTAAGCCTTTTCTATTAATATTTTACACACTGGGCCTTGTTTGTCAACAAGGGCCTTTAATTTTCCAGGCTCCTCCACTTAAAGTTTGGCACCACATCGGACCATTTGCTGATACCGATGATGGGTTTGGCAAACTCCGTTGCCTCCAGGGTGGCATTTTTCTTATCAATATCCCTGAATACCTGCCATATCTTCTTGCGCTTGGTTGCCACTATCAGGTTGGGCTGGTTCATATCGCATTCCCAGAGTCCGAACTTCAGGCCGTCCTTTGCCTCTGAAGGCGCATCCACCTGGCGGCTCACCGTATAGGCGTCAATATATGGGTTGCTGTCCACCAGGTAATAGGAGTAGGCATAAGCTGCCGCCTGGATTTCAGGTATGTTGCCCCTGGTGGGGCTGTAGGACGTAAAGCCCTGCTCGGTCAGTATGATATGGCGCACATGGCCGGAGGGGGTGCGCAGCGTATCCTGCACAAAATAATCCGTCAGCACGTTCAGGTTGGCAAAGTTGATGACCGGGGAATTAAAATCATTGGTAAAAAGTCCTGTGGACTGCGGGTCATCCCAGAATTCCGGCTCCGTCATGGGGCATGGATACGGATGATATGCCAGCCCCCACTCCATCTGTCCCTCTGTGTTGGCAATGGAGTTGAAACTGTCCACAATCTGCTTGCCGCCGTATTTTAGCTTGCCGTCAATCTCGTTCATCCAGTTATAGTCCAGGGAGAAGTAGACCCTGTCGTTGGCATTGGTGCTCTTGATGGCAGTGTAAATCACGCGGAAGGCTTTCTGGTACGCCCTCACATAGGCGGTCAGGTCCGTTGGCCCCATGTAATTCCACTGCTGGTTATTAATCTCATTGCCGATGATCCAGTTGGACACCTTGCCGTAATTGGGGTTCTTGCCGCTGTAATGGTCTGCCAGGAAGGAGGCGATTGCCTTGGTCTGCTCAAATCCGTTCTCAGTCTGCGCATTGAACATATAGTAAAATGCATTGGAATTCTTCTGGGTTCCCGGGTAGATAAGGTCGGGGGTGTTGGGGTTCCAGTCGTTAAGCAGGATGACCGTAACGGTCATTCCCTTGCCGGACAGGGCGCTTATGGTCTCGTCATAGGCATCCACCACCGCCTTGTTGAAGTTGTAGGTCACCCCGTCATAATCATAGGTGATGCCGGTACCCATGATCTGTGAAAATGCAATGTTGGTGGTCACATGCTTCACGCCCAGGTCAAAGGCGTCGCTGAGCATGTCAATCTCAATATTCAGGCCCTTCTTGGTTAACGGGTCCTTGAAGGCTTCCTGGTTCTTTGCCACAATCTCCGGATTGGTAATATAGTGGGGTTTGCTGACCGACAGGAAGTCCGCTCCGTCATACACAGCCAGCACGAACCTGCTGTACAGGCGGTCCTGGGGTGTTCCCAGGTTCAGGGGAATGGTCACCGAAGTGCTCCCAAGGGCTGCTGCCGATGCGGCATAATCCCTGCGGCTTCCAATCTCATCCTCAAAGGGCTGCATCTCAAAGATATAAATCTTCCCGTCCGTGCCGGCCGCGTCCCCGCTGCTGCTAAACCCAATCTCAATGTTCTGTTTATCCCCGGTAATCTTGCAGGAGGTTATCTGCCCCGACACGGCCGGGACAAATGCCTGGTCCTGGGCCGCCGCCTGGGCTGCCTGGTCCTGGGCCGTGTCCGCATAAGCGTACGTGCTGCCCAGTGCCGCAGTGGAACACAGCAGGGCTGCTGCCAGCGCAAACATCTTTCCTCCCTTGAATATGGTTCTTTTCATTCTTTTATTCCTCCCAGCTTTCTCCAGAATAGGATACAAGGTACATCATACAGGATTAAGTTTACATTTTCCGTGAACTTTTTATTACATGTCTCTTAATTTTCCCACCGCAAAAACAGCGGTATTTTGCTGCTTTTCTCAGATATCGGTGACTGAACCGTGTCCAATGAGGCATGATGCCAGGAGGATTTTAAGAGATACCGGGATGGCGCCCTTAACACAGGATGGCGTCCAGGCAGTCCCTGCCTCGAAGTGGGGCGTATAGATGGCGGGAATGAATTATCAAACACGCTCTAGGGCAGATGGCGGGAATGAATTTTCAAACACACCCTGGTACGCGTTCTTTTGGTACCCTTTCATTTTATGTCCACTCTGTATTTTTATGATAGGATGGAAGAAATTTTACATTTTACCCGGTGGAAACCCAGGCTGATATACTATTGATAAAACATTTCCCATGTGATACCATGTAAATAATACCATGAGACTAATTTAAAGCGGAGGGACAACCGTGAGTATCAGCCAGGACGCACAGGAAAGAATCAATCAATATGCAAAAAAACGTGTTGTCAGTACTCTTATCAATGACATGGTCTCAGAGGCACCGGCCCCGCAAGAGTCCATTCAAAGCACTGGCAATACTGACGACGCCAACCTTGCCGACAATACCATCCATGCTGACAATACCGGCCATACCCACACTGCCGTCAATACCCACAATGCCGGCCATACCCACTATACCGGCCGGGAAACGGAAGGCCTTATTTATGGCGGTTTCATCATCATTGGTATTGCCGCAGGGGCATTGTCCGGGTATTTCTGCGGCGGCGGGCATAAAAAATTCTTATCCGGCGGCTGGGCCGATACATTCGCCGGAAGCATGGCAGGGCTGATGATTGGCATAGGTTTAGGGAAGATTGTAAATGCAGTCCTTCATATAACGTGTAATAAATAACCGCCCTGCCCCAGTTCCGGATTGATATCACGTATCAATCCAGCTTCGACACATCAATTACAGCCCCTGTATCAGCCGGACCTACCAGCGCCGCATACTTGGCCATGGCAGGTTTCCTGGGCTTTCTGATTGGCACGAATGTTTTCCGCCTTCTGTCAAATTCCTCTTCTGTCACCTCAATATGCAGGCTGCGGCCCGGGATATCAATCTCTATGATATCCCCGTCCTCCACCAGACCGATGGGTCCGCCGGATGCTGCCTCAGGCGATACATGGCCCACGCAGGGCCCATGGGTTGCGCCTGAGAACCGTCCGTCCGTGACCAGGGCGCAGTCCTCATCCATGCCCCGGCCCATGATAAGGGCTGTGGTGGAAAGCATTTCCCTCATGCCCGGGCCGCCCTTGGGGCCTTCATACCGGATGACAATGACGGTTCCCTTTTCTATACCGCCGCCGCTGACAGCCGCGTCCGCTTCCTCCATGGAATCAAAGACCCTTGCCTTCCCACGGAAATGATACATGGCAGGCTTTACCCCTGACTGCTTTACCACCGCGCCCGAGGGCGCCAGGTTTCCCTTGAGGACCGCAATGCCCCCTTCCGGCTTCTGGGGCTTATCCATGGATTTTAACACCTGGTCCGGCCGGGCCTGGATTGATTCAAGAAGTGCTCCCAGCGGCCTGCCGGTAATGGTCAGGACATCCTTATGAAGCCTGGTCTCAATTGTCTTAAGCACTGCCTGGATTCCGCCGCTGGCATCCAGGGATACAATGGGATAATCCCCTGAGGGCTGGAGATTGCACACAAACGGTACCTGGCGGCTGATGCGGTCAAAGTCCTCCAGGGTCAGTTCCACCCCTGCCTCATGGGCAATGGCCATCAGATGAAGCACCAGGTTGGTGGAGGAACCGGTTGCCATAGCCCCGGCGATACCGTTGAGCATGGCCTCCCTGGTCAATATCTTTCTTGGGGTTAGCCCTTCCTTAAGCAGTTCCATCACACACCGCCCCGATGCCTTGGCAATACGTTTCCTTTTATTGGACACGGCCGGGGCGGTTCCCGCGCCGGGCAGGGCCATTCCCAGTACCTCGGTCAGCATGCACATGGAATTGGCGGTTCCCAGATGGGCGCAGCTTCCAACCGTTGGAAGGGCGGCCTTCTCAGCCTCCTTCATCTCCTCCAACGTCACGGTCCCCATCTCCAACCGGCCCGGATACTCCCGCAGCTCTGAGGAACAGAACAGCGGGTTGCCCCCCACGTTGCCGGGAAGCATGGGACCGCCGGGTACAATCACGGCCGGAATATCCAGCCTGGCGGCAGCCATCAGCATGCCGGGTATGATCTTGTCACAGCCAGGCAGCAGTACCATGGCGTCAAAATGATGGGCCTCCACCACCATTTCCACGGAATCCGCAATCAGGTCCCTGCTGGCCAGCGGATAACACATCCCCTTATGTCCCTGGCACAGGCCGTCACAGATTGCAATGGTTTCCGACTGCCTTGGCACTCCGCCCGCTTCTATGATACCCTGCTTCACATAGTCCGCCAGTTCCCGAAGATGCACATGCCCCGGCACCATCTCGCTGAAGGAGCCGATAACCGCCACAAATGGCTTCTTCATATCCTCCTCGTCCATGCCCGTGGCGTATAAAAGAGCCCTCTGGCCGGACCGCCCAAGACCATTGGTCAATGTGCTGCTGCGGTACCTCCTGTCCTTCATCTCAAATTCATCCTCAATCCCTTTCCCAATTTCTTCCCTGATTTCTTTCCCAATTTCTTTCCCAGTTTCTTTTTCAGTTTCTTTCTCAGTCCCTTTCCCAAAATCCATATCACGGCCTCCTTTGTCCATCATCAATCCTGCACTGCGCAGATATTCCATATCTTTATTATAATCCCCGGTTTTCAGGAAGTAAAATTAATAGTTATTGATGCAGTATTAATTTTTCTAACAGTATTATTTTTCCATTATTGTTTTTCTTTTCATTTCCTTCTATAATAAAGATAGAATGAAAAAGGAGGCTTCCATGAACCTGAAGGAAATTGAATACATTGTGAAAATAGCCGAGGAACGCAATGTGACAAGGGCAGCGGAAAAGCTTTTTATCACCCCGTCCGCCCTGAACCAGCAGCTGCTGCACCTGGAGCGGGATATCGGCACGCCTCTGTTCAACCGCTCCCGCACCGGCTGGACCCCTACAGAAGCCGGGGAAGTCTATCTGGAAACCGCAAGGGAGATGCTGCGCATGAAGCGTGAGGCCTACCACCGCCTGCAGGATATCGCAGCAGTCAAAAAGGGCACCCTTTCCATTGGTTTCCCGCCGGAAAGAGGCGCCCACATGTTCACGTATGTATATCCTGATTTTCACAGGGAGTATCCGGGGATTGTCATCCATGTAACTGAGGCAAGCGTGCGCAGGCAACAGCAGATGATTGCCCGGGGCGGCCTGGATATCGGCTTCATGACCCTGAGCGACAGCCAGAAGACAGAGGATACATATATCCATATTGCCTCTGAGGAACTGATTCTTGCAGTCCCTTCCGTCCATCCCCTGTGCGGCCAGGCTTACCGGGACGGCAGCGGCCCCTATCCGGTGCTGGATATCACCGGGCTTAAGTACGAACCATTTGCCCTGATGTACAGGGAGTCCACCATACGGGAATGTGTGGACAGCATTTTCCGGCAGGCAGGTTTTGTGCCCAATGTACTGTTTGAGACTTCCAGGGCCAAAACCATCATTGATATCATTGCTGCCAGGATGTGCTGCGGACTGGTCCCCTACACGGATTCCATCCCGCCCAGGAAGGAAGTGGCCTTTTTCTGCCTTCCCGGCCATCCCACCTGGAACCTGGCCGCCAGCTACCGTAAGAACAGCTATCTGAGCATGCCTGCCAGACATTTTATTGAACTGGCATCCGCCTACTGGAAAGAGGAACTGGCGCCGCCCCATATGGATACCAGTGCTTCATCCGGCCAGTAACTACAGTGACAGTACCGTATATTTTGTCAGTCTGCAAGGCGGAGGAGGGAAGCGGAGTGGTTCCTCCGCTGACTGACGACAACGCGGCAGATGGCGGGAATGAATTTTCAAACACACCCTAGCACAGCTTTTCCATGACGGATGCGGATGTCTTTTCATTATTAATACTGCAGGTATCATAGTACCTTCTGTAATATTCCGTATACAGAAGGTCAATCAGGAACAGCTGGCTGATTTCCGCGGATGAGGAACCTGCCTGAAGAGGGCTTTCATTGGCTCCGCAGAGCAGCACCATGTCCCCGTAGGCGGTAAGGGGGGACTTGATGAAACGGGTGATGCATACAATATCCGCCCCTGCCTTCTTGGCCAGTTCCGCCACATGGATGGTGTCCTTGGTTGCGCCTGAATAGGAAAATACAACCGCGGTTTCCCCCTTTGTCATGGTGGAGGCCATCATGGCCTGCATGTGGGAGTCCGGGACACAGTATACCTTGGGTTCGATTTTTAAGAACTTATCGGCAGCCTTCATGGCAGTGGTCATGCTGGTCCCCACTCCGTAAAAGCAGATTCGCTTTGCACGGCGGAAGCACTCAATGACCTTCTCAAAGTTCTCGCGTTTTAACAAAGAATGGGTCTCCCTCAGGGCGTCGATATTGGAAGCCAGGACTTTCTGCGCCACCTGGGCAAAGGAGTCTTCCCTGCTTATATCGCCTTCAATCTGTCCCAGACCCTGCTTGCCTTCATTCAGGCTCAGTGACAGAAGCATTTTAAATTCCTGGTATCCTTTGCAGTCCATGGTCTTGCAGAAACGGAAAACGCTGGTATCCCCCACGCCGCAGGCTTCTGCCAGTTCCGTGATGGACATGAACAGAACCTTTTTGGGATTATTGAGGATAAAATCCGCCACCTTTTTTTCCGCTTTTGTAAATTGGTTGTATTCTCCCCTGATTCCCACTAAAAAATCCGCTGTCATATGCCTTCCTCCTTTGGATGCCCGCTATATGAAAAATTAATTTATCAGTATTATAAAAAAAAATATTTATTTTACAAAAAAAGGGGTGTACATATAATAAAGAATTTTTCAAAAAAAGACATTTTATCCATTCCTAACCTGATGGGATATTTCCGTCTGCTCATGATTCCGGCCTTTGCCTGGCTGTATCTGACCGCGTCCACGGACATGGATTATTACATGGCTGCCCTGGTCATGGGCATCTCCGCGCTGACCGATATGTTTGACGGCATGGTGGCAAGGAAATTCAACATGATCACGGAGTTCGGCAAGTTCCTGGATCCCCTGGCTGACAAACTGTCCCACGGCGCCATCCTTCTCTGCCTTTTAAGCCGGTATCCGCTGATTCTTCTGATGCTGGTCCTCTATGTGATAAAGGAAGGCTTCATGCTGGTCATGGGGATCCTCAAACTGCGCCAGGGCAAGAAACTCAATGGCGCCAAGTGGTTTGGGAAATGCTGTACCGCCCTTTTATACGTGGTCCTGTTCATTTTCCTGCTCTTTCCCCGTCTGCCGCTGGGGATTGTTAACGGGCTGATATATCTGTGCGCTGCCGCCATGGCCCTTACCCTGGCCCTGTACATACCGGTCTTCCGGAACCTGTAGGCGCTGCGGCCCTGTGGGCCGGTCTTCCGGTTCCTGCAGGTGCTGCGGCTCCAGCCATTGCTCATTGGTCCCCATCGCCGTAATCAGCCTCCTGGTACGCAGCGTCCTGGTATACCCGTTTCATGGTAAAACCGCGCCCCCTGACCTCATTAATCTGGTTGATTATCATAAATGCTTCCGGGTCCTGGTCCATCACAAGCTGGTTAAGCTTTGGCAGGTCGCGGCGCGCAATGACGGCCAGTATCATGTCCTGTTCCTTGTGCAGGTAACCTGTCTCCATATGCAGCAGGGAGGTGCCGCAGTCCAGGCGCTCTGCAATCAGCCGGTTTATCCGCTCATAATACCGGGTGACCACCTTCACCTGTATCCTCACATTACCGGACATCAGAACCTTGTTAAGCACCATGGTATATACGATGATCAGCAGGATTCCGTACAGGATTGCATGGGAATCAGCCACAATGAACTGCAGTCCCAGCACCACGCAGTCCATCAGGTAAAGGCTGAAGGAGATATTGACATCAAATTTCTTCTTAAGGATCAGGGATGGTATGTCCATGCCGCCCGTGGACGCCCCTGCCCGCATGACGATACCGATGCCGCCGCCTATAAGGATACCTGCGTAGATTACCGCCACCATCTTTTCCTCAAGCACAAACCCGCCAAAGCCAGAGCCTTCCAAAAGCCCCAGCATCACAGGGTAGATAATGGTGCTGATCACCGTGGTGACTGCAAACTGTTTTCCCAGGATCCACGCCCCCAGGATGAACATGGTAATATTGAAAATGCTGACAAAAAGGCTGATTGGTATTCCCACGGTGTGGGAGGCAAACAGGGCCAGTCCCGTGGTTCCTCCTGTTATCAGCCCATTTGGCACGATGAACATTACCACTGCCAGGGCATACATGGTGTTGCCAAGGACAATCTGTCCGATTCTTATGAGTTCCCTTGTTATCTTGTTTTTCTCTTCCATGTTTTTAGTCCTTTCTCACTGTAGCCGGGTAAAATCCGCAATAAAAAACAGCAGATTTCTCTGCTGTCATATTGTTCTATATGGAATGCTGCATGTAGTGCGGCCGCGCCGGGCCCTTAATGGTGATAAACCAATCTTCATCTGTTTAACCTTCTGTTCCTGTTCTGCCAGCCAAACGTAACCTGCCGAAAGGATATGGCATATCTGCCCGGCGGCCGGATCATCCTGCTGTATGCGTATGATAACACGCAGAAATAATGGTAACACGTTTTCTGCTGCATGTCAAGGCGGCCATTTGCGTCCCATTTTTTTCATTTCCATCCATCCCTCACTTCCAATCCCATCCGTCCTGTGTTAAACTAGAACTATAAAATACATAAGAGGGGGTATCACCATGAAACGACTCATCCGCTGCGCGAACCAGTATATCTGGGAATCTGACTGGAAACTCATCAGCTTACTGAAGTTCTGCCTTCTGTCCCTTGGCATCTGTATCGGTCTTTATGTGCCCAGCCAGAAGAAGAAAACCGTATTTAACATAGCTGCCGCCGCCTTCATCGTGAGCTACATTCCGCTTATGGCAAAGTTCCTCCGGATTGTGTGCGCCGATGATGGTAAATGATGGCGGATGCCGGTAACAGCAAAGCCTGAAATGACAGATATCTAAAATCACAAATATGGCAAAAGCCGGTATCCCCCCCACTTATTCATCGGGGACTGACCGGCTTTTACCATATTCTTATATTCTACCATCCCTATGATGGCCTGCCGTCCACACGCAGCAGCGGATCCCTGCTTATGACCTTCATGTAAATACCGCAGAGCGCAATCTGCAGCAGGGTGGAGGCCGGCGTTGCCAGGCCGATCCGAAACAGGGAAACCGGTGCCAGCCTGCTCATCAGGTAAGACACGGGAATCCTGACCCCAAACGCCCCTGCAATTCCCTGAAGCATCACAAAGGCAGTTTTGCCGCATCCGTTGAAAAAACCTGTCATGCAGAACATGAAGGACACCAGCAGACAGTCAATGGCGTAGGCCCTCAGGTAATCAGCTGACGCCAGGACCACTTCCCTGTCCCTGGAGAAAATACCGGACAATATGTCTCCGTGGAAAAAGGTGAACCAAGCCAGGAACACACCGGCCCCCAGGGAGGTCAGGATACCGTATGCCAGGGCCTTCCTTGCCCGGTCCGGGCGCTTTGCCCCGATATTCTGTGCCACAAAGGCTGACATGGCCTGGCTGTAGGCCGATGGCACCAGAAGCACGAAGCCGGCCAGCTTTTCCGCCACCCCTACTCCGGCTGAAGGTATGACTCCCAGCGTGTTCACGATGGCTGATATGACAAGAAAGGAAATGGACACCAGCACATCCTGGAACGCAATGGGGAACCCCAGCTTTACGATGTGCCGCACCAGCGGCCGGTTCCAGCGGATGCTCTTCCGGTCAAATACAAAGGGCAGTTCCTGTTTCCTGATGATTGCAAAGGACAGCACAACGCTCACCACCTGCGCAAAGACTGTTGCAATGGCCGCGCCCGCCGACGCCATGCCAAGCGCCCCCACCAGCAGAAGGTCGCCTGCAATATTGACCAGGCATGCAATGGACACGGAAATCAGGGGAATCCTGGAGTTTCCCAGTCCCCGGAATATGCTTCCCATCACATTATACGCCACGATAAACACGGCGCCTGCCGAACATATCCTTACGTATGATGCGGTGCTGTCAAATGCTTCCATGGGCGCGCGCATCCACCCGGCGGCAGGCACTGCCAAAAACTGCATTACCACAGTGACCACAATCCCAATCCATGCAAATAACCAGATGCCCGCGCCTGCCACACGGCCCGCCTCTTCCGGCTGTTTTTCCCCAATCCTCCTGCCCAGCAGGATGGTGGTCCCCATGGAAAGTCCCACGATTGCAGTGGTTATAGTCTGCATGATCCAGCTTCCCGTGGACACGGCCGACACCTCTGAGGCCTGGCTGAACCGGCCCACAATCATCATGTCCACTGCCCCGTACATGGTCTGCAGGAACAGGGCTGCCAGCACCGGAAGTGCAAACCCCATAAGGGATGACAGGATATTCCCTTCTGTCAGGTTCTTTGGTTGGCTCATCTCTTCATTTCCTCCAAAAAAACCCCTGAAATGCTTTCACATTCCAGGGGTTCAATTTACGCTTGGACACAATATCTATTCAGATATACCTATAAAGGCAAATATGATTCATATAAAATGAATTATTCGATAACGCTTACAACCCTGCCGGAACCAACAGTCCTTCCGCCTTCACGGATAGCGAAACGAAGACCCTGCTCCATAGCTACTGGATGAATCAGCTCTACGGTCATCTCTACGTTATCGCCAGGCATACACATCTCAATACCTGCAGGCAGTTCGCAAACGCCTGTTACGTCAGTTGTCCTGAAGTAGAACTGAGGACGGTAGTTGTTGAAGAAAGGTGTATGACGGCCACCCTCGTCTTTGGTCAGAACGTAAACCTGAGCGGTAAACTTCTTGTGGCACTTAACGGAACCTGGCTTACACAGACACTGTCCTCTTTCGATTTCAGTTCTCTGGATACCACGCAGCAGAGCGCCGATGTTGTCACCAGCCTGAGCCTCGTCAAGCAGCTTACGGAACATCTCGATACCGGTGATAACAGTCTTGCGGATGTCCTCATGGATACCGATGATTTCAACTTCATCACTGAGGTGAAGGGTACCACGCTCAACCCTACCGGTAGCAACAGTACCACGGCCGGTAATGGTGAATACGTCCTCAACTGGCATCAGGAAAGGCTTGTCAGTCTCACGCACTGGATCTGGAACCCACTCGTCAACAGCACTCATAAGCTCAAGGATCTTATCGCCCCACTCGCTGGAAGGATCTTCCAGAGCCTTCAGAGCAGAACCACGGATGATAGATGTATCATCCCCAGGGAACTCATATTCATAAAACAGTACACGCAATAAAATAACAACTAATACCAACAACTCT